>JACCDI010098439.1_pt1 | contig 15844 bp, 17 predicted proteins | sample 7442791 | NCBI WGS metagenome assembly JACCDI01 (sample SAMN15323434, study PRJNA562643) | freshwater metagenome | isolation source: river surface water | place: USA:Blue River Watershed | collected 2017-08-15 | reverse complement strand
ACTGCAGGCGAGCAGCAGGTCTCATGCCTCAACGCGTCGGATAATTTGGAGCTTCCCGCGTGATTGTAACGTCATGTACATGGCTTTCCCGTAATCCGGCATTGGTGATGCGCACAAACTGCGCGCGCTCCTGAAGGTCCGCAATCGTGCGCGAACCGGTATAACCCATAGCTGCTTTAACGCCGCCGACAAGTTGATGAATGACATCGCGTGCGGGGCCTTTGAAAGGCACTTGCCCTTCGATGCCTTCCGGAACCAACTTAAGCTGATCCTTAATATCCTGCTGAAAATAACGGTCAGCAGAGCCACGCGCCATCGCGCCAACGCTGTCCATGCCGCGATAGCTTTTATAGGCACGTCCCTGCTACCGGAATGTTTCACCCGGCGCTTCCTCGGTTCCCGCCAACAGCGAGCCGACCATCACCGACGATGCCCCAGCCGCAAGTGCTTTCGCCAAGTCGCCAGACGTCCGCAATCCGCCATCGGCGATGATTGGAATGCCGGATTTTGCAGCTTCTGCCGCCGATTCCATAACCGCAGTCAATTGGGGAACGCCAACACCAGCGACAACGCGGGTCGTGCAAATGGAGCCGGGGCCGATACCGACCTTGATACCATCCGCGCCGGCATCAATCAGCGCACGTGTCGCCGCAGCCGTCGCAACATTTCCGGCAACGACCTGAACTTCTGGTGCCATACGCTTAATCTCTGCAACCGCAGCCGCAACCATCGCGCTATGGCCATGCGCCGTATCGACGACAATGAGGTCACACTCTGCGTCAATCAATGCCTTCGTGTACGCCATTCCCTTTTCGCCCACGGTCGTCGCCGCAGCGACGCGCAAGCGTCCTGTGCCGTCTTTTGTGGCGTCGGGATATAGAACAGCCTTCTCAATATCCTTTACGGTGATCAGGCCAATGCAATGATAGGCATCATCGACGACCAAAAGCTTTTCGATGCGCCGTTGATGCAGCAAACGGCGCGCTTCTTCCTGCGTGACGGACGATGCAACCGTCGCCAGATTTTCATGCGTCATCAATTCGGACACAGGCTGCGCCGGATTTTCGGCAAAGCGCACGTCACGATTGGTCAAGATGCCAGCCAGCTTACCGCTCGCCTCAACAACCGGTATGCCGGAGATTGCATGCGCCGACATCAATGCTTGCGCTTCCGCCAAGGTCGCTTCGGGTGCGATGGTGATAGGGTTCACCACCATGCCGCTTTCAAAACGCTTCACCTGACGCACGGCAGCGCACTGTTCTTCAATGCTTAGGTTGCGGTGCAGAACGCCAATGCCACCAAGCTGCGCCATGACGATCGCCATGCGCGCTTCGGTGACGGTGTCCATCGCCGACGATAGCACTGGAATGTTCAGCGATATGCTTTTGGTCAGCTGCGTACGGGTGTCGGCCTGGCTTGGCAAAATGTCAGATGCCCCGGGCTGCAACAGCACGTCGTCAAATGTAAGTCCGAGGGAAATTTCTTTCATGGTGCCACCGCTTTAAGCTTTGATTCGTGGCGGCCCATGTAAACAGTAAGTCCCTTATTCGCCAGCCTTCTTGGATTTATATTTTCTGGCGTCCGCAAAGTAGCGACCAAGCGCAATGTGCAGGTCAGCGTCATCCGCCGCGCCGCCAAGCTCCGTCTTATCCGTAAGCTCATCCTCAGGGCCGTGATAATCGCTGCCCAGAAACTTTTGCATCAGATCAAGGTCGGCGAACGAACCACCCACCATGAGTGCCGGCACGCCCTTTTGCGTGAGCGCCCAGCCGTCCTGCCTTTGGAGAAACGCATTTGCATCGGTCGAACTTTCAATCGCCCTGCCCGTCTTTTTCGCCACCGCCTCGACCGTGGCATCCAACGGCGTAGTCCCGCGACCGATGATGGCAACCTTTGACCCGCGTGGCGCAATCGCAATTGTATCAACGTTTAGCGAAATCACGATTTGATCAAGTGGCAAAGCGGGCTTTTCAGTGAAAGCATAAGCACCCAATAGGCCGCTTTCTTCCGCGGTTGTCGCTACAAAATAGATATCGCGATCATGCTTTTTCTTCGCCAAGCTCTTCGCGATTTCGTTCAGCACGGCAATGCCGCTGGCATTGTCCACGGCACCATTGCAAATCCGGTCGGGCGCACCCTCTGGCGCGCAAATGCCCAAATGATCCCAATGCCCCATGAACAAAACAGCGCCGCTGCCCTTTTTACGACCAGCAATTTTGCCAACAACGTTGGAGCTGTTGAAACGGTAAATGTCCGTCGTGACCTTGAAATCTGCGTCAATGCCAAGTGGCTCGCCCGCATAATCGCTGGCCTTGGCATGTGCGCGCAATTTGTCCCAATCTTGCCCGGCGGCGGTTATCATGGCGACAGCAAACTCGGCGCTCATCGCCCCTTCCAACGGCGCGCGCTTTTCGTGGCTCTCAAGTGCGATGGGACGCGACAGCAACAAACGCCGCAGTGAAGGCCAACTCCCCTGCTCGTCGCCGATGAAGATTACGGCCTCCGCCCCCGCAGCGATGAGCGCTTCGCGCCGCGCGCGGGGTGACTTCATGTTGCTGGGCACATTTTCGGCGTCAAACAAAACAAGCGCGGCTTTTCCGGCAACATCTGCCGCAACCGAACCATCGGCCTTGACCCCTGCACCGGTAAAGATAAGCGGCAAATCTGTCCGCGCATAATCGACCTGCTTGCCAATCAGGATGATTTCTTGAGAAGCAATGCGCAGTTTGCGGCCCTTCGTCGCAAATGCATATTCCGCACTGCCCTGCCCGCGCTGAATCAAGGGCACGGCATCAAACCAGCCGCCGTCTGTCGCCGCGGGTTTTAGTCCCGATCGCGCCCATTGCTCAGCAATATACTGAACCGTTTTTGCCTCGCCTTCCGTGCCGGGTTTACGGCCTTCAAACGCATCACTGGCCAAAATTTCGATATGTGCGCGCAGGTCCGCTTCGCGCACCGCCTTGGCGTGCACCGAAGCCGCGGACATTGCTGCAAAACTGACAAAGGCGGCAAAATGGACAAGACGCATGTATAATCGCTCCGGACTACGAAGGAGCGGCCCCTGTCGTGTGTCGGGAACGCTCTATCGTTAATTTTGCTTCATCTACATGCATCGATTCAATCATGCGACCCTTAAATCGCTGCGCGCCGCCTCGGCTCGCCGCAATTAATTCCTCCGCCTCTGCCACCGCAGCAGCATCGGCGCCAAAGGCCTGATTGGCAATCGTGATTTGATTGGGGTGGATGAGCGTTTTGCCCGTGAAACCATAAATTGCGCCTTGGCGGCATTCGGCATCGAACCCGCTCATGTCATCCAGCCGGTTGCAAACGCCGTCAAAACGCGGCTTGCCCGATGCGGATGCCGCGAGCACGATGGTCTGCAGCGCCAGCTCCAGCCCCTCACGCAATGGACCGGGCCGAATACCGGTTTCCGCCGCAATGTCATTTGTGCCCGCAATCAATCCTGCAACCATAGGGTGTGCCGCTATCTCGCGCGCGGCATATAATCCCTTTGGCGTTTCGATCATCGCCAATATGGGTTTGTCAGCATCGGGTATGTCGTCAGGACCTTCGACCTTAGGGACAACAATGAAGTTCGCGTGGCTTTGCGCCAAAGCGGCGATGTCGTCGGCATGATATACGCTGTCCGCGCCATTTGCCCGTATGGCAATTATTTTGCCTGCGACCCCGTCTGCGGCATATTGCACCGCTGCCGCGCGGGCATCCGCCTTTAACGCATCAGGGACGGCATCTTCCAAATCAATGATCAGCATATCGGCATCAAGCGACCGCGCTTTTTCCAACGCGCGTGCATTGGACGCCGGCATATAGAGCGCCGATCGCGTAAACCTCAGTTGCTGCAAGATATCCATGTTCGCTCCCATTCTATCGGCTTGCGCATGCTTCCTGCGTAAACGCGATGAAATGGTAAAGCCCCTCGACCGATTTTTCTTGCAACTATTCGTTAATCCCACACTATTACAGATCAAGCAAACGGGAGGATTTCTATGGAATATTTTTTCGGCTTACTCGCCCTGATCGTCATCATTTTTGTGATGATGGGCGTAACCGTTGTTCAGCAAGGCTTTGTTTTCACAATTGAGCGGTTCGGGCGTTATACCTATTCCGCGCAACCCGGGCTGACCGTCATCATCCCGTTCTTTGATCGCGTTGGCCGCAAGGTGAACGTCATGGAACAAGTTCTCGATATTCCGGGGCAAGAAATCATCACCAAGGACAACGCCATGGTCGGCGTTGACGCCGTTGTGTTCTTCCAAGTGCTCGACGCAGCTAAAGCGGCATATGAAGTGTCCGATCTCTATGTCGCGATCATGCAAATCACGACAACCAACCTGCGCACCGTAATGGGCAGCATGGACCTCGATGAAACCTTGTCAAAACGTGACGATATCAATGGCCGCCTGCTGTCGGTGGTGGACCATGCAACCAGCCCATGGGGTGTCAAAATCACGCGTGTTGAGGTGAAAGATATTCGTCCACCCGCTGATATCTCCAACGCGATGGCGCGCCAGATGAAGGCCGAACGTGAAAAGCGTGCGCAAATCCTTGAAGCTGAAGGCATGCGGGCCGCAGAAATCTTGCGCGCTGAAGGCGAAAAGCAAGGCGCAATCCTTCAGGCCGAGGGCCGAAAGGAAGCTGCATTCCGTGACGCCGAAGCCCGCGAACGCGAAGCAGAGGCGGAGGCGAAGGCAACGGTCATGGTTTCCGATTCCATCGCGACATCAGGCACGCAGGCGCTGAATTACTTCATCGCGCAGAAATACACTGAAGCCATCAGCCAGTTCGCAACATCACCCAATGCAAAGACCATTTTGTTCCCTGTAGAAGCCACGCAATTGATCGGCACGCTGGGTGGAATTGGCGAACTGGCCAAGGAAGCGCTTGCACCCAAAGAAAAGTGAGGCGTGGGGGGCGGAGACAAAGCTCGAAGTGCTGAGCAACAATCGCAAGGCGATTGTGCCCGTGGAAGGACGCCTGTAAGACAGAGGCTGCGCTCCACCGGCACACGCCCTTCGGCTCTCGTCAGCGCGCGCTGACGGCTCAGGGCTTCGGTAAGATCTGCAGTTTGGACATCGAGATTACGGAGTAACAAAAATGGCAGAATGGCTCGACACAATTTCAACGCACTGGTTCTGGCTCTCGCTGGGGCTGCTGCTCGGTGCTGCCGAAATGGTTGCGCCGGGCTTCTTCCTGATGTGGCTTGGTCTTGCCGCGTTGATTGTCGGGGGGCTGGATTACTTCCTTCCCATCACGGTCGCATATCAAGTTGCCATGTTTGCCATATTGTCGGTTTTGACGGTCTTTGCGGGAAAGAAATTCCTACACGACAACCCCATCGAAACCGAAGATGCAAAGTTGAACGACCGTGGCGCGCGGCTGACGGGTGAAATCGTGACCGTGGTCGAAGCCATCACAAACGGCAACGGCCGCGTCAAGGTGGGCGACAGCGTCTGGTCCGCCCGCGGAGTCGATGCCGCAATAGGAGCCCGCGTGCGCGTCACAGGTGCTGACGGCGCGGTGTTGTTGGTCGAAGGCGGACTAGACTAATCGAAGGACGCAATCGGTCCGTCTTTCCTGGGCCCAGCGCGCTAAATCAGGTCGAGCCTAGCAAGGTCGGGTTCGACAAAGCCCCGCCGCGCCTGCACGGAAAACAGCCGCTCCTTTGAATAAAACTGAAGCGGCAAGTCCCGTCGCCCTCGGGGAGAAAGCAGCAGTGCGTTCACGGTCGCGTGCAACGGTACCTCCATACCGACCTCTGCCAGATGCGCCTTCACGCCAGCGATATACACCTGCGTAATCGTTTCATGATAACCTTGCGTATCGTCGTTCACGCCACCAACGGCCTCGTTATAGGCCGAAATGATGGCAGGCAGCTCACGCGCAATCGCGATATCCGGCCGGTTCCGTACCAGCCAAGTACATGCCGCCAGATGCGCTTCATGCGTCCAATGCGCGCGCGGTAAGGTCCGCGCGAGCAGCCCTTCGCCAATCGCGACGATCGCAGCGTCATCTTCAAATAAGCGCATAGAATATTCGGACATGATCGGACCTCCTGCGTTGTCCGATGATGTCCGGACGGGTTAAGCGACTTTTGGCGCTGACTGCCTTACACCTTCGTCGACATGATCTGCAAATTGCGCAAAGTTGTCGATGAACTGCTGCGCAAGTCCGCGGGCCGTCACATCATATTCCGCCTTGTCCGCCCAAGCTTCGCGCGGATCGAGGATGCCGCTATCGACACCCGGAACTGCGACCGGGAATTCAAAACCAAAATTCTGATCCTTACGGAATTCTGCATTGTTCAGGCTTCCGTCCAGCGCAGCGTTGAGCAATGCCCGTGTGGCCTTGATTGGCATACGGCTGATGCCGGGCGTCGTTGCTTTGCCGCCCGTCCAGCCGGTGTTGACCAACCAGCATTGTACCGCACCCTTGGCGATCCGTTCTTTCAGCAAATTGCCGTAAATGCTTGGGTGACGCGGCATGAATGGCGCGCCAAAGCAGGTGGAGAATGTCGCTTCAGGCTCGGTCACACCAATTTCTGTGCCAGCGACACGCGCCGTGTAACCCGACAGGAAGTGGAACATGGCCTGATCCGGCGTCAGGCGCGCGATCGGTGGCAAGACGCCATACGCGTCGGCGGTCAGGAAGATGATCGTCTTGGGAACTGGGCCCATATTCTTTTCAGACGCGTTCGGTATGAACTCAATCGGATACGAACCACGGCTGTTTTCGGCGAGGCTGTTGTCGTCGAAATCCAGCTCGCGTGTTTCCGGGTCGATAACGACATTTTCAAGCACCGTTCCGAAGCGCTTGGTCGTCGCAAAGATTTCCGGCTCGGCCTCTTCCGAGAGGCGAATCATTTTTGCGTAGCATCCGCCTTCAAAGTTAAACACCGCAGTGTCCGACCAGCCATGTTCATCATCGCCGATCAGTGTGCGGCTGGCGTCTGCAGACAAGGTCGTCTTGCCAGTGCCTGACAGGCCAAAGAATACGGCTGTGTCGCCGTCCGGGCCGATATTGGCGGAGCAATGCATTGGCATCACGCCCTTCACCGGCAACAGATAATTGAGGATGCCGAAAACCGACTTCTTCATTTCACCCGCATAGGCAGTGCCACCGATCAAAATAAGCTTTTCGGTGAAGTTCACGGCAATGACAGTCTCGCTGCGGCAGCCATGACGCGCGGGATCCGCGCGGAAGCTGGGCAAATCGATAATGGTATATTCCGGCACAAAGCTGGTCAGCTCTTCCTGCGTCGGGCGTACCAGCAAGGTGCGGATGAACAGATTATGCCATGCCAATTCGTTAATCACGCGCACATTGACGCGGTGCTCCGGCTGCGAACCACCGAACAGGTCCGCGACATACAATTTGTCCTTGCCGCCAAGCGCAGCAAGGAAATCTTCTTTCAACGCAGCGAAATGCGCAGGGTCCATCGGGACGTTAGTTTTACCCCACCAAATGCTGTTTTCGGTTTCGGCGTCACGCACGATAAACTTGTCTTTGGCGGAACGACCTGTGTGCGCACCCGTCTTAACCACGAGCGGACCGTTTTTGGCCAAGATGCCTTCATCATTCGCCAGCGCGGCTTCCACCAGCGGCGCTGTGCCAAGATTGCAATGCAGCGCTGCCTTTGTGTCAAAACCTTGTTGCGAAAGCGAGATATTTAAAGGTGTCGACATTGGCTACTCCGGCGAAAGCTGCGAATCTAGGGCATACGTATGCACTGCGAAGCTCGAGCCGGTATACGATGGAGCCAGCAAGGTCAAATGCGGTGCAATATTTAGCCGCAACCCAGCATCTGCAACCCACCGCATCGGCACCAAGAGAGCAAGTGATTGAACCTAAGCCATTGCACCCCTATAGTTGGCCCATGAGTGCAACAATCGCCTTGGTCGACGACGACCGCAACATTTTGACATCTGTGTCCATAGCTATGCAAGCGGAGGGCTATGTCACCCGGATTTATTCGGACGGCGAAACAGCATTAAAGGCGATGCTGGAAAATCCGGCTGATCTTGGCATTTTCGATATCAAAATGCCGCGCATGGATGGCCTCGAATTGCTCCGGCGGTTGCGCGAAAAAAGCGATATGCCGGTTATCTTTCTGACATCAAAAGATGAAGAGCTGGATGAAGCACTTGGCCTTGCCATGGGTGCCGACGATTATATCACCAAGCCTTTTTCGCAGCGCCTGCTGGTGGCCCGCGTAAAGGCCATATTGCGCCGTGCGACCTATGATCGGGGTGTTAGCAGCGGCGACGCTGAGCCCGAGCTTGAACCAATGGTGCGCGGTAAATTGCAAATGGACCCAGCGCGGCACCATGTGAAATGGGATGGCAAGTCGCTGACACTAACGGTCACCGAGTTTATGATTTTGGAAGCGCTCGCCAATCGGCCGGGCGTTGTGCGCACGCGTGACCAGCTCATGGACGCCGCATATCAGGATGATGTGTACGTCGACGACCGCACCATCGACAGCCACATCAAACGGCTGCGACGCAAGTTTCGTGAGGTCGATCCGGAATTTGCCGCCATAGATACGCTTTACGGCGCAGGATATCGTTTTGCAGACAGCTGAGCCTGCTGATCTTCAGCTGGGATGGAGCCGGGGGTTATCGCTCACCGCCCGCATCCTTGCTGTAAATCTATTTGTTTTGGCGCTGCTGGGTGCGGGATTATTTTTCCTCGACAGCTACCGCGTGCGGCTGATTGCGGAACGCGAAGATGCTGCTCGGCTTCAAGCGACGTTCCTTGCCGAAAGCCTGTCGTTGGTCGCACCCGAAAAGCGGGCCGCGTATATCTATGAATTTGGCCAAGAGCATGAATCGCGGATCCGCGTCTATGCGCAAAATGGCGAAAAAATCTTGGACAGCTTCGTCGGCCGTCCGCCGACATATGTCTTCCGCGATCCTAATAAGGAACCGATACCCAAAGTCATTGCGCGCGGCATTGATAAGATGTTCGATTTTTTGGTGGGTGCCGCCGTGCTGCAACCATTTGCGGAACCGCGCGTCGATACGGCCGATGCTTGGCAACATGTGATAAAGCCTAAACCAGCGGATGCAGCGTCGACGGTCGCATTCGCCCCGGACCTCACACATGTTATCAGCGCCGGTTCACGGTCACGCGATGGCCGCTTTGCGGTTCTGACAACATCCAATGAACGCGATATTCGCTTATTTGTTCGGGCTGAGCGGTTCAATGTCGGGATGTTTTTTGTCATCGCGCTTGGCATCGGTATAATGCTCTCCATATTTCTCGGGCGAACCATTGTGCGTCCGCTTCGGCACCTGTCGCGCGCGGCGATAAAAGTGCGGCTTGGCCGCGCTCAGGAAGTCACCGTTCCGCGCCTGCCCTCGCGCCGTGATGAAATCGGCATGCTTGCACGCGCACTGTCCGACATGAGCATTGCCCTTCGGCAGCGTATTGACGCGACAGAAGCATTTGCGGCCGATGTTGCACACGAGATCAAAAACCCGCTGGCGTCCTTGCGGTCGGCACTGGACGGTGCAGAGCGCATTCAAGACCCTTCCCTGCGCAAACAGCTTATGGATGTTGCAAAAGCCGATGTGCAGCGCATGGATCGTTTGATTAGCGATATTTCAGACGCCAGCCGCGTGGATTCGCAACTGGCCAAGGCAAAGTTCGAGCCCATCGATTTGGGCGATATGATTGAACAATTGCTTCAGGCGCGAGAGCACCGTGGCAGCGACAAGGATGTCAACATCGCCTTCGCACGGCCACGGCGGACAATCGCCACGGTCATGGGTGAAGATGTGCGCCTCGAACGCATGCTCACCAACCTGATCGACAACGCGGTATCCTTTTCACCACCCGGCACAGTGGTGGAAATATCGGCTACGCTGGCTGACGAGGAAGTGATTATTCGCATCAGCGATGAAGGCCCCGGCGTTCCCCCGCAGGAACGAGAAGCCATCTTCCGCCGGTTCCATAGCGAACGCCCGCCAACGGAGAATTTCGGCAAACATAGCGGGCTGGGGCTGGCCATCGCGCGCACGATTGTTGAGGGGCATCATGGCCGTATCAACGTGCGCGATCGCGTCGATGGCAAAGGCGGGGCCTGTTTTGAAATCGCCCTTCCCTGCGCAGCGGTGGCAACCCGCTAATGCGACAGATGGTCCATGGCACCGCGATATCGGTCGGTGGCCATGGCGTGCTGATTATGGGCGGGTCGGGTAGCGGCAAATCCGATCTCGCGCTCCGGCTGATTGATCGCGGCGCAATTTTGATCAGCGATGATGTCGTCTTTTTGGAAAGCTGCGACAACATCCCTATACTTACCGTCGCCCCGAATATCGCAGGAAAGATCGAGGTGCGCGGCGTCGGCATCTTTGACGTCGATTTCCTTGCTTCTGCACCACTCCGCCTTGCCGTGCAGTTCGTAGATGCACCAGTCAGATTACCTGAAGACATTGCGCACACCAGCATTGGTGGTTACGTCGTTCCCGTGTCCAAGCTAAATCCCTTTGAACAAAGCAGCGCAATCAAGGTCGAATATGCGTTGCGGGCCGTTCTTGATAGTGGCGTGCTGCCCGAATGTGTATCCGTCAAAGAAAGCTTCCCATCGTGAACGCCAAAACAGCCTCTGTCCCGCAAACAATATTGATTGTGACGGGCGTTTCTGGCGCCGGCAAAACCACCGTTCTCAAGGCGCTTGAAGATTTAGGCTGGGAAGCGGTCGACAATTTCCCAATTCGCCTTGCCAGCCAGCTACTTGAAATACCCGTTACCGGTCGTCAGGCGAGCCCCGATATCCCCATCGCACTTGGCTTTGACAGCCGCACCCGCGGCTTTGACGCAAAAACGCTCATTCAGCAGATAAAACAGCTGCAGACCCAGCCCAACCTGACGATAAGGACGCTGTTTCTCGATTGTGCAGGCGTAGAAATCGAACGCCGTTACGCAGAAACGCGTCGCCGCCACCCCGCGGCACCTGACCGCCCGGCCATGGACGGCATAGCGATTGAACGCACGTTGATGGATCCATTTCGTCAGTGGGCAGACACGGTCATCGATACCAGCAAGCTGTCCGCATATGACCTGCAACAGGCAATCCGCGAGCAGTTCAACAACGAAGCATCGCCACATTCCGTCATTACAATCACCAGCTTTGGCTATTCACGTGGCATTCCGCACAATGCCGATCTCGTTTTTGACCTGCGCTTCCTGCGCAATCCGCATTGGGACAATATCCTTCGGCCGCTTACGGGGTTGGATGAAGGTGTATCGCGTTATGTCGAAGCCGATCCCGCATATGCCGCCGCGATGGAAAAAATCCGCGACCTGCTCCGCTATCTTTTGCCGCTCTATGACGCGCAAGGTAAGGCCTATGTAAACATCGCCTTTGGCTGCACCGGCGGGCGTCACAGGTCCGTCCATGTTGCCGAACAATTTGGGCGTTGGTTGCGTGAAGATGGCTTTGACCCCGCAGTTAACCATCGCAATCTGACCTCAAGACCGATTGACGCGATTGAAGAGCCTGCTAACGGCGCAAATAAGAATACCGCACCACAGGGTAACGATATCACATGATCGGTTTGATTTTAGTCACACATGGCAAGCTTGCCGCCGAGTTTCTCGTCGCGCTCGAGCATGTTGTTGGCCCCCAAAAAAACATCGCCACCATTTGCATTGGTCCACATGATGACATGGAGGCCCGCCGCAATGAAATAGCCGCGGCCATTAAGCAGGTCGATTCAGGCAAAGGCGCGATAATCCTCTCCGATCTTTTTGGCGGAACGCCCTCCAATCTGGCTATCTCGCTGCTGGAGACCGGCCGTGTGGAAGTCATCGCCGGCGTAAACCTGCCCATGCTGATCCGCCTCGATAGCGCCCGCAAGAACCTCGACGTGAAAGAGGCTGTCGCCGCTGCGCGTGAAGCGGGCCGGAAATATATCAGCGTGGCGTCCGAAGTGCTCGAGGCGTCGAAATGACCCGCCTCAGCCGGTCAGCGACAATCGTCAATCTGAAAGGGCTGCATGCCCGCGCCAGTGCAAAATTTGTCACCTTTGTCAGCCGGTTGCCCGAAGGCATCAAAGTTGAAGTTGAAAAAGACGGCCAGGTCGTCACAGGCACATCCATCATGGGCCTGATGATGCTCGGCGCGGCAAAGGGCAGTGAAATTACCATTCACGTCGAAGGCGACCAAGCAGAGCCCGCTATTGAAAAACTCATCGGGCTGGTTGTCGACGGCTTTGGCGAAGACTGATGCGCCGTGAGATTACCGGATTTTCCAATCCCCTTCTGAAGGAAATCCGCGGACTACGTGAAAAGAAATTGCGGAAACGTGCCGGGCTGTTTCTCGCCGAGGGCCTCCGCATCATGACGGAAGCGCGCGAAGCGGGTTTTCTCCCCGAAATGCTGTTCCGCGTCAAAGACCGGCCAGTCCACGCGCTGGAAATCGCGCTTGAGGACGAGGTGCTGCGCAACGGCGGGGACGTGATTGAAACCAGCGCCGAAATCATGGCCAAGCTGTCCGGCAAAGATAACGCACAGGCCGTCGTCGGTGTTTATCGTGATCATGGTACCGCGCTTGCCGATATAGAGCGCGCGACAGCGCCAATCTGGCTCGTGGCGCAAGCAATGCGCGACCCGGGCAATTTGGGAACAATGCTGCGGACGGGGGATGCTGTGGGTGCCGGCGGGCTTATCCTCATTGATGACTGCACGGACCCGTTTTCGGTTGAGGCCGTCCGCGCGAGCATGGGCGCGGTTTTCACACAAAAGATCGTCCAGTGTCGATGGGACGAGTTTATCACCTGGCTGCGCGCGGGCGATGGTCAGCTGGTCGGCACAAGCCTGCAAACCGACACGGATTATCAGGCTGCGCATTACAGCAGCCCATGCTTCATCCTTACGGGCAACGAAGCACAGGGTCTGCCCGACAATTATGAAGGCCAGTGCGATTTGCTCGTCAAAATGCCGATGCGTGGCAAGGCAGACAGCTTAAACGCAGCAGTGGCCACAGCGGTCATGGCGTATGAAGTGCTGAACCAGTTTCGCCGTCCGGCCTGCGACTGAGGCCCACTCGCGCAATTACTCCGCGGCTTCGCGTCCGTCCGCAATTTGCGCGTTGCCGTCGTCATCACCATAACGCGGCAGCGCCTCAACCGACGGAATATCTTCCAATTCGCGCTTGCCGGTTTCGACATTGAGCTCTGCAAATTTCCGGCCCGTCGACATGACATTGCGTTCAAAACTGCCCACGAACTTATTATAATTATTCACCGCCGAGGACAGCCCACTGCCCACCGATTTCAGATGCTGCGCGGCAACGGCAATGCGGTCGTACATTTCCTTGCCAAGCGCGCCAATCTGCTTGGCTTCGCGCGCGAGGCCCTCTTGCCGCCACACGCTGGCAACGGTGCGCGCAATCGCAACCAGATTGGTCGGCGTCGCCAACAGCACCTTCTTATCAAAGGCAAAGTCCCACAATTGCGGTTCATGTTCGAGCGCAGCCGCCAGAAAATGTTCGCCGGGGACAAACATAATCACATAATCGGGCGCGTCCTCAAACTGGTCCCAATAGGCTTTGCGCGACAGCCCATCGATATGGTTTTTCATGGACTGTGTGTGCCGCGTCATGGCGACTGCGCGGACTTCGTCATCCACCGACGCAAACGCGTCTTGATAATCGTTCAAAGACACCTTGGCATCGATAACCAACGTCCGCCCGCCCGGGACATGAATGACCGCGTCGGGCCGCAGGCGAAGGCCATCGCCCGCATCAATGCTGGTTTCAAGGTCAAAATCGACATGTTCCGATAAGCCGCAGCTTTCCAAAACATTCTTCAACTGCTGCTCGCCCCAGCGGCCCCGCGCCTTTGGCGCATTGCGTAATGAGTTCATCAGGCCAGCGGCAACGTTGGACACGCGCTCCTGCCCAAGGCGCATTTCACCAATCAATCCCTTCAGATCGCCATAAGCTTCCGTGCGGTCTTTCTCGATTTTGCCGACTTGCTCTTCATAAGCTTTCAGCTTTTCGCCAACCGGCCCCAAAAGCTGTTTCAATCGCTCTTCATTCTTTTCACCGGCCTGATGAAAGCGTTCATCGGCGCGTTGAAGAAACGCCGCTTGCGCTTCGCCCAACAGTTTTTGGCCAATCTCACCAAACTGCGCCGACAAGGTTTCTTTTGCGTGAGCCAGCGCAGCGATCTGCTCTTCAAAGCCGCGTTCACGCTCTTGTAGGCTCGTTTCCAGACGCGCCAATCGGTCCTTTGCACTGTCCCGCTCAACCACGACCTCGTCGAGCATTGAGCGCAGCTGCGCGGTGGTTTCCTGCCCTGCCCGGCTTTCACGTCCGCCTGCGACCCAACCGAGCACAAGCCCGACCAGCAAAGTAAGCACAACGATGATGATGACGACTAACGGCTCCAACACAGCACTCCAAATATAGAACGAATGCGGAACATAGCCTGTGACAGACTCAGGTCAAGCGGCTTTGGATGCCGCCCTCCGTGCCTTTTTCACACGCGCATAGCTCATGGCGCTAAACGGCAGCAGCCCTGCGTAAATTATCGTCGCCCCAATCATCGCAATCCAAGGGGCCGCAACCAAAGTCGCAGTAAACAAACCAACAATGGCGAGTGCCATGAAGCGAAGGCTGCGACGGACCTTGATCGACGACCAGCTGTAGGTAGCAACATTGGAAACCATCAAGACCGCGCACAGGAGCAACCACGGCCCAAGAAAGCGATAATCACGCACCCATTCTGCACCGGTTTCGAACCAAATCATCATCGGTAACAAGGCCAGCGCCGCACCGGGCGGGGATGGAACGCCTGTGTTAAATCCCGCCAATTTATGTGGCTGGTCTTCGGTGTCGATGCGCGCATTAAAACGCGCAAGCCGCAGCGCAGCGCACAACACAAAGAATACAGAGATGGTCCAGCCGAAGCGCGGCATATCCTGCAGCACCCACATGTACATAACCAACGCCGGGGTCGCGCCGAAAGCAATCACATCGGACAGCGAATCCAATTCCGCGCCAAAGCGGCTTTCGCCTTTCAACATCCGGGCGACGCGGCCATCCATGACATCAAGCACGCCTGCGATAACCATTGCGGCGACCGCGTTTTCCCAGCGGCCCTGCATCGCAAACCATGCCCCCGATAGGCCAGTGCACAAGGCAAGCGCAGTGATCGCATTTGGTGCGAGCGCCCGTAACGGGATGCCGGGGCGGGAGGAAAAATCGTTCATTAGTGTGCGACGGCAATCAAATCTTGGTCAACGCCCAAGTCCGCGATGACCGTCTCGCCCGCAACGCAACGCTGACCCTTAATGACCCGCGACGATGTCCCATGCGGTAAATATACATCCACGCGGCTGCCAAAGCGGATAAGGCCAATACGTTGGCCATTGGCAACGCTGTCGCCTTCTTTGACAAAGGCAACAATACGACGGGCGACAAGGCCAGCGATTTGCGTAAAGCCGATACGCACGCCGTCGCTGCGCTCCACCAGGAAGTGCTGACGTTCGTTTTCCTCGCTCGCTTTATCCAAGTCGGCGTTCAAAAACTTGCCGGCGATGTACACAACGCGCTTGATCGTACCGCGGATAGGCGTCCGGTTAATATGCACGTCAAAAACGCTCATGAAGATGGAAACCCGGGTCATCGGCTGATCACCCAGACCGTCGGGCCCGCGCAATTCTGCCGGTGGCAGAACTTGTTCAATCAAGGTGACAAGGCCATCGGCTGGCGAAACCACAAAGCGGTCGTCAATAGGTGTTGCACGGACGGGATCCCGAAAGAAAGCCAGTGTCCAAATGGTCACTGCGCCCATGGGCCACGCGAGCGTTT
>JACCDI011130807.1_pt1 | contig 15845 bp, 12 predicted proteins | sample 7442791 | NCBI WGS metagenome assembly JACCDI01 (sample SAMN15323434, study PRJNA562643) | freshwater metagenome | isolation source: river surface water | place: USA:Blue River Watershed | collected 2017-08-15 | reverse complement strand
TTTTCCATAATTTTGCATCAGTTAATGCCGTTATGGTGGCTGCAGATAAAATGAGCAGATATGAATCATGATGCAACACTGAACCTGATCAAACAAAAGAGTACTGAAAAGAAATTACTCTCAGTCTCACCAGCTCGAGGCGAACCAAAAATTAGTGCCAATTCGCCAAACGCGTTCCCGACTCCGTAAGTTCCAACTTTCACTTCACTTTTGTCCTTGCCATCCCCCACAGTCACTTGTATAGACAGTTTTCCAGATTCAACAACAAAAAATTCATCTCCTTTATCACCCTGTGTAATAACAACATTCCCAGCTTTAAAAGTGACGGGCTTGAAAACATCAACTAGCTCCCCAATCTCTTCCTCTGTATCGTGCTCGAACAGCACATTCGGTTTTATAGCATCGATAATCAGCTTTTTTGATGCGTCTGATTTTTGAATTGTTTGCTTCCTGAAAGATGCAACATCTTCCTTTTCATAAAGTGCAAACCTGGCGCTTGTATTGGCATCTTGCTTCACAACATCATCGCTGACGGCTTCATCTGGAACACTGTCTAAAAATTTTTGAGCATACTTCCGGATAGATTTAATTTCATCTTTCGCGGAGGAAAAATTTCTCACATCAGAAGCATCCAGTGGTTTTCCAAAAGTCAAATTATTGATAAATTCTTCCGGACTTAGCAACCCCTAACGCGGTATGAAAAAAGCGGGTGTCCAACGTCAATCATGAAAGGGTAAGAAAAGTAACATGAGCGACGTCGAGAATCAGCTGCTAAAACAAGACGTACTGTTGGCCTTGATTCGGTAGGTTTTTCTATGCGAATAAAATCCTTCGCATAAGTGACGGTTTTTTTGCGTTCTGGCTCCTTTTCTCCTCCCGAATCCGATGCTGTGGGTGCCTGATTGCTAGGCCTCTGTGTACTATAGCAGCATCCCATGATAATCACCTCGTTATAGTAACCAATAAATTAGTTTGCCAACCACCACAAAATCTTAATATTGGAAATATGAATAAGCTGGGTGGTGGGATGGTTGGATCCATTGAACACGGTGAGATAATATCTTGTATCGTATTAGAATGCAATTTACATCACATACACACCTATCTCGGTGCTTGGCACTCAAGCCGCTCTAGGTACGATACAAATTAACCCCTTCAGTATCTTGCCAACCACCGACAAATCGCAAAAAGTGGGCCGACCTACCATACGGGCATCGAAGTTTTGCCAAGTGTTTCGCCTTGACATTCTCAAACCAATACAGACAAAAATGTTACTGAGACCGATACTTCAAATTGGACACAAAAATTGAAGACTTCGCCAAGCAATGAACGAAGACATTTTATCTTGATGGATTTCAATTTTTCATTCTTTGCCCTGTCATGCATGTCAACTAATACCAAAATATGGAATTGTGTAATAATAAAACCCCTTACTCCGCTTAAAATTTCAACTAGAATCACATGATATCCATGTTGATAAGCCACAAAACAATCCCACCACCCACCAGCATTAAAAACATTGGAAAATGTGTTGTATCTTGTTTAAACAAAAGAACTACAAGGTTTACATCAATTGTTTGTGTCTTGTCATGTTGAAATGCTGCATCCATTCAATTTGTACAGGAAATATATGGAAATGTCATATGTGACTTTATCATATGGAGATTGTTGTCGCATTCCTTATTGTATCAAAGAGTTCATCAAAATATTGAATTCAGACCCCTATAATCAATTAATCAATATACAGGATTCAGAAACCAAGTTAACACAACAATTGACCACCTTTCTAGCTATAGACTAGTCAAAGGAACAGAGTTTATTTGCATCAAAAGATGCATAGTACCTTATAACTATGTCTCCTTTACTGATGGATCTCCCCTTTCTACATGTTGGAGATTCATATGTCTGTAACATACAGCAAGATGAATGCACTTGATATTTATTTTGATCACATTGAGTCCTTTCTACAAATGTATAATATAATATGACAAAATGGATTGAGAACAACAATTTGAAGTATACCACATCCCCCATCAAAGGAACTCAACAATGGGATCCATTCCTGATAAAAGTAAATAACTGGGGAACAAAGGAAATGTATCAACTGGTAATTCCAATTTTTTGAAACATAATTCACAAGAATAATGTGTCTGTGTGTGTATTATGAAATTGCATAACATGTCAGTGGTCTGTTTGTATTTTTGTTGCACCATTTTGGTTTCTATGACTGGGTGATTGAATAATTTGTGAACCACAAGTGATATCTTTACAACAGAATCTGAGATGTATATCATTACACTCTCTGATTGTGGATGTTGCTCAATTGCTTGAAGAGGAATTTGGACTGCCTATCAGAGGCATTACAACAAAAGTTTTCACCCATGATGCTGATTCTAGAATGATCATTTTGTTGGATACTCTCCCTCCTGAGTACACCCATCACAAGAAGTATCATGAATTAAGCTTTTACGATTGATAACACCATGCAACTAATGGACATGCTTGTCATGGGATTGCCAATTGCCTAATGGAATTATTCAATACCTTCATTTTTACTTGATGTGCTGATAAATTTACCAAGTACATCCTAAAAAGGAAAAAATGACCAATGTTGCCATCGACCACATTTCTTCATGAAGTTTCTTTTTACTCTGGAAAATATAAAAGTAATTTGTAGAACAGAGGAGAATGATTTAGGCTTCATGTATTTTATACTAAACATACATAAAGTTCAACTTTATAGACCACATTGTTGCTTGAATTGAAAAATAATGGTAAAGATGTACTTGGATGAGTTTAGTGTTTACTTATTGTTTTGATTTCTTAATATCTCATAAAATTGTGTTACCATCAAACAATATGGAATCATAAGCTTGCTGTAAAGTATGACATTCTAATCATATCATCTACAAAATTAGGGAAACTCAACAGCCTAGACTTATTTCTTTTGCTTTACAAAGTTCACCAAATAAAATATTTTCAAGACAATTGCACTGTTTTACCCTTGTTTACCGTTGTAAAATAAAACTAGTTTTGTGCTTCCCATATTACAGGTAAGAAAAACACTTCAAAATCTCATTAGAAATTGTATTCATTAAGTCTTCATTCATCATAATATTTCGAACCAACTCTATGACCACCCAATCACCAATGAACACAATTGAAAATCTTTCTGGGACAGATGGGCACAAACACTGATGAATTGCTATTAGAAAGGAAGTCAGATGGTATAACAAAGATCCTAAGAAGATCAATCCAATCTACTCAATGTTATTTAAACCCTCAAATTGATTGATTAAACACCATACCACAGTAATTCAATATGAAATACTGAAAGTGATTTATATTATTACTATTCTCTGACCATCCCTATCAGCATGTCATTGGTAATGGCAGTCTCTCTGTGTTTCAGATTATTGAATGCGGAATGCATCTTTGACAGATGCATTCAAAGTATTATTTGATGTTCATTAGCTTTCAAACAGAACTTCAAAACAAGTCCTTCATACTTACACATGGCTTGTCCTCATGATTCTAATTGAAATCAGGAAATCCTTTCATGTTAATAATATTATATTGTTGGATCTTACAGTAAGATTCTTGGGAAGGTAACTCTCTACTTCAATCCTGTACTTCAAGGATATAAAAGCTTTTATTTTAGAGTCAGGATGCCTCATATCCATTGACCTAGAGCAGAAATTAATATGGGTTCATATATGATTTATTCCAGGACTTTATTGTTAGCTGATTTCTTTGACTGAGCCATTATTTCTATCTCCATTGGCAGAGTAAGAACCAAAATGGTGACAGCAGTATTGATTCAATCTGTACACAACATAAATGCATATCATCAAGACAATCTCTTCAACCAATAAGGAAGTAGGTAATCAAGACATTGCCTCTGAACATCACCAGTCAGGGAATGTCAATATTGTATATTATATTTCAAGTTCTCTCTAGTGTTATTCCATTAATACTATCCAAACCAGTGTACCTATCAAAGTTTTCATAACCAATTCAAAATATGGTCATAACTAAGAAGAGAAGATTCTTGCTGCCATGAGGTATGAGATATTTCAAAAAATTCCTAGCTTAGTTGGATGTCATAGACATATGTTGTAAACATGTCATATTGTCAGCTAGATGTAATGAAATTTGAAACACATGTCATTTAATTCCCTTTGTCTGTAAGGTGAACAAGAGGATGACTAAAAAAATCCAACACCTACCACCTTTTAGTGCATTTCTGATCATGTTGATGTAAGAAGGGCATTTAGCATATGAAAAATATTACAAGCACATAATTTTTTTTTCCAAAAGCTTGGTATTTTTCAAGATATTTTCAGACCTGCCTCAACACTTTGGGTATCAGTGTTGGTGCATTATATTTAAGACATTAGCACTATCATCCTATTGCATTCTTCCATGGGCATATTCCTTGTTTGGTAAATATGCTAAAGACTACACATATCACCCATAATAATTCTAAATCTACAGTGCCAGCATTTGCAATTCACTCATATTTCATAACCTTACTGAATTCAGCACCCCCAATTTGATTACAGCCAACATTGTCATGGAGACTTTCCAATATTTTTTCCACATAATCCAAAATTAAGCAGCCAAACTAAGAACTTCAAAAACCATTGCATACTTATCTTAACCATAAATTCTTGCAGGATTCCTCCAATCAACCCACCATGGGCATTCCTGAATTGCTGTCCTTTGCTGCTAACATAAATAAAGAATAAAGGAAAAACAATGCCATAAACTGGGACCACTGCTACCACAGTGGTGAGCATCACTTTGCCAAATGACAAGGACTTATCAACAATTTGGATGCGTTTTGACATTTTTACGCAGTTTGGGCTGAAGGGCTAGAATTGATCTAAACTTGCAAAAAATGGGATTTTTACATGACACTGGAACCACTAGAAAGTTGAGATCATTTCCGTTTCTTATGCATTGTCTAATTTGTTCTGAGAGTGCAATTTAAGTTAATTGTTACATGATAAAAATGGCAAAAATTAAGTTTGCTTTATTGTACTTTTGTCTACCCAACAAGGAGATATATCCCTTATTTGATCAATTTGATCTTTGGTCAAATGAGCTGATTTTTTGTTGTAGATATTTACTATGGAGGAATTTTGCTGTTCTGCTGATGTTTTGTATTCATGCACACATGAAAAATGTGAATCAAAAGGTCATAATTGATTGTGTAAGAAGATTGTAGAAATGTCATTAACTTGTTGTGATGTAGTATGTTTTTGGTAGTATAAGTTACAAATGAACTCTAAATGTTGATTTGTTCAAGAGGTGTTTTTTCTGAACGTCAGATTGAACATTGCAGTCATATTTTATAAATTTTCTCAAAGCACATCAATTTGGCATTTGTTTCCTACTGAAGAAATAATCCATTGATCTAGTACAAATTCAGTCATTCAGTCAAGAAGAGGTCCATGAGATATTGACAAAGACAACTATGACATTAAGAAATTTTAGAAATTGATGACTTGGATTTATTCCTTCTCTAATACACAAAACAACAAAATTTTGTTTTATCACATCAATACATCTGTCCAAATAGTTTCTATTCAAAGTTTTGACATTGAGTGGTGAAAATGCGGTGAAAATATACTTCAACAATTGAACAAACAAACAAATCTAGAATACCATCATTTGTAGTTACTTCAAGTTATGAAGAAAAGGCCTCAAAATTTATTTTGATCATGGTTGAAGAATTTGTAAACAATATCCAATGAGAAAAATCAAACCTGCAACTTGATAGGAATAAATTATGGGACCATTCTTCATCCCATGGTTTTGGCCTTTATTTCAGTTTTATTGAAGGAGTCATGGAATTCATCAATTTAAAGAAATAATTATTTGCATCATAACATGAAAATTCAAAATAAATCTGAAAATTAATTTGAAGAGTAACAAAACTGGTCTATAAAACCTGGGGACTTTACACAAAGGTAGGTTGATTAATAGACTGTTCAATCATTTATCATTTCGATTGAAAAAATAGTTTCTGTATTTAATTATGAGTAAAAGTGATGTAGAATCTTGAAAAGGTTGGAACGATGTTGATAATCAGAATGATTATAAGGAAGAATGTTTCAGAAGAAATTGAGGACGTGATAATAAATCTTTCTTGCCCTCAAATGGTGTTGCAAGAAAAGGGGATGACAGATGATATTCTACATAATGCAACATATGGGCTTATCTTAATTCTTGAATGAAAAACATCATGAAAATTAAATAAAAAGCATTGTCACAATGAAGGTAACCAAAAACCAACAGCAGCAACTGGAGTTGAGATTTTTTGCTTGTGACACTTCAAAGATTGAAAAATACAAAAATGTTAATTGGCTATTGTACAAATGTAATGTTTCAACAATGTATCTTTTTTGTTTCAAGCTAAGAAGATCATTATACTATTCCTTACAGAGTGATTTCAGTATTCATTTTTCCAGTTGACATTAGTGCATGTTTTCATGGTTGAAAATAGGAATTTAAATGAATATAATTATGAAATATAAAGTTATTTTAACAGAGAAATCCTGCAAGACGGCTTGGATTGTCTCACATGCCATAGACAAGCAATATGTTCAGTAGAAAAAATTGGACACTTTTCTCAATTTTTCATTTTTTGTTCCAATGCACAATTTTGTTTTTAAACCAATAGGTCAATTTTTGACCCAAAACAATTTTACAGTCATGTCCATGTCCTTGCAAGATTTTACAGGCTTTTAACCTTCCCCAGTTTTATCATTCTTTTGCTATTCCTGTTATGTTTGTACCACTGCATTGTTTGCTATGAACCGAAAAGGGCATTGATTGCATCAAACACAGACAAAGTTAACCAATTCCAATGTCCACAATGAATGCTTAAACGAATTATGAATGTCAACCATGTCACTTGGTTGGGAAAGTTGTAGATATGTCTTAGATATGTTGTAAAGTTGGCCAAATGTTGTTCATTTCATACATTGATATTGGAGACATAGAACCACTTTTTTGTGTCTGAGTCATGCATTGGTGCTTTGTTGTCACCACAAATCATGATTGATTAAAAAAAGACACTTCCAAAAAATATTTTGGAAGCGTTACTGTTGGAATCCAGAATGCAAAGACAGTATTGATGCAAATGCAACATGATTATTAGCTCCAAAAGAAAGAAATTTTGAATGCAACAAGATGCATTGCATCAATCAAATCCACTCCCCCTTTGTGCCCCTCTGAGTTCATCAAAAAATCATTTTTTGTGTTTTCATTTTTCATATTTCATTTTTTCAGCTGATTTCACCTCATAAAGATTTTTTGTTTGATCTGCATGACCCCCCCAAATATTCTATCAAAAAATGGCTGACAAAGTCTGGCATGTAACACTCTTTGCAGACCATTCTCTAGGACAATACCAAATTCAGCAAATAATCCTCCCTGGGGGGAAGGAAAAGGCAAGCCCAGTATGCATGCTAGCACACATACTGAAGCTGCATCAAAAACTTTCACCAGTAGACATGCAGATACCTGTCTTTATGAGCCCTACTTAATTCCACCAACTATCAACATCACCCTCCCATCCCCATCAAATTCAATGCTGCCCACATAATGTACTGTTCATATGGACAAGAAAAATCACTCATTGACCTCTCTCTTCTTTATTTCCGTTGGGACTGCCCATGATTAAGTTGGTACCTGGACCAAACAGTCCTCTTTTAAACATGCAGTTGTTTACTGTGGAAATGTTTTGCTACTGTGCACCACAAATGTATGCCTTAAAGGTGCCCAATGCTACAGCAATGTGTTAAGGAATCATTCCTCCTGCTTACCTCAAATGGTGTTTAAAGTTGCATAATGATGTCAAAAATGGGTAATATGAATAGGGTTGCTGATAATAATGTGATTTGAGTTAGTGACTTGCAGTATATGATGCTGTGTCTTGGTTAAAGAAATCTGAGAAACCTTCTAGACAAACTATTATTCAAACTGGCATGGAGCTCACAGTGAAAACTGATATACATCATTCCAATAATGCCAAATTTGAGATGATAGTTGCTGATTTTTTCATTGTGATAATATCCCCAATAGGATGGTGAAGTCAACTTGTCTTAAATAAATGTCAGAAAAGGCAAAATTTGCTGGGAGTTACTTTAACTTTCCTCACAGGAAAATACTGGTGGTAAGAAAATTATTTTTTTAAATTTACTTTTATATCTAACTTGATTTTAGATAAGCTGCTTGATATCTATTTTCAGCCTGTCTATGAAACAAACAAATCTAACATCTTTACTAAGGCAGTATTGTTGGTCTTTGTTATCTGGGTGACAGAACAACCATTAAGAAAATGCTGCTTATTAATATGTTGGTGATGTGCTGTGATATGCCACCAGTTGTGATATCTATATGTGACTACACTGATTCCTTTTTCGATGGTGCTATAAATGCACAGAGAGCTAGTCAGATATTGTGTGCCCACTTTCCACAAGCAATGTGTTTTCTTAGCAAATCTTGTCACCGTTTTTAGTGATCATTTCAGGTTTGGTGCCATTAAGTGTGATTAAATATTTCCATTTTTCAACATCACTTTTATCACATTTTTCCTCAGTGACTTGTTTTATGAGCATGAAGACTCAATAAAATTTTTCAGTAGTGACAATCATGCTATTTGCACCCACATTTAATGATGGTTACCTGGAACAGGTACACTTTTTGCAATCTGGTTTTATGCCATTTACCAGATGTGAAGGCTGAAGATGGCGTTAAAGGCGACACTGCATTGTGCCTTGTTTGAATCTGTTTGCAAGAATACACAAGATGTCTTGGGAAGTGAAGATATTGAAAAGCATTGAAAGCTTTGAGTTACAGTGATTCCAATGTTCCATCTATGGATAAGATGTACTTTCTTGTAAAAAGAGCAGATGCCACAATTGGTAACTCTTTTTATATGCTGAATGATTAGGATTTGTTTGGCTCCCCTGATAAATGTATGATAACTGGGAGCAAAGAAGAATTTGATCATTTGTTTAGAGAAAGTGTATTTATTTGTGAATGGTAAGAAAATTCCTTATTTTTTGTTCCTGTTGTGATGGCTCTAATATAACTTATTTCACATTTCAAGTGGAAGTGAATCAGATGACAAGGAAGTGAGCATGAGTAGCATGATCAAACAATCTTTTACTTGAGCTTGCTTTTGCTAATATTGGTTGGGCGCTTACTATTGTTGAGAGATGGGATAATGTAAGGCTATTGAAAGGGTCATTGCTAAACTTCATATACTGCCAAATCCAAACTCCAAGGTTGACAACAAAGAGATAAACATTATTAAATATCTTCTGGAAAGAATTTAATCACTTTCAGAATAAAACAAGGGTCTCTGGTTTGCATACAGGCAGGTTTCTTCTCTCAGATGTGCAAAATGGTAATTCACAAACATGGCACAGGTTTTACTCATATTCTTATACTAGTGTTCTTGGCTTTGTTGCTTGCTGTGTAACATCAAGAAGACTTGGTATAGGGTTGGTGGATAGATCCTGGGAAGATTTAAAGAAAATAAAAGATGGAAAGTGGTCAAATGTAGGAGGAACTAGTCTTGAAAAAAGGGCAATGCTTTTCACCTCTGAAACATTGATAGAGGCAAACAACACCCAAAATCTGATAATACTAACTTTTTGGCAACAATGACATGAAGTTAGTGGCATAACATTCAATATTTCAGAAAAAATATTTTTAACTTTATCAATTTACTTTTTCGGTTTGATTTAGTACTTGAGAATTGGGTTCTTGATGTGAATGTGCTCAAAGAATCAGCTATATCATGAGCTTTTGTTGGATGGACTGAAGATTGGGAGAAGGACAAGTGGAAAAAGATGGTACTTTGACTAAGGTCTTGTTTCTCTACAAATAGAAGGAACTTCATTTTGTTTTGTCTGATACTTGTCATATTCATTACATATAAGAAATGGATATTGTACTCCAAAGACATTATGGATGGATGATTTATGTGCAATACAATATGCCAGGCATTGAAAAAGATGAAGTAATGGTTTGTCTTGCAGTGACTTTGATAAATAGAGCACCACAAGCTGATGGTATTAAGGTTTGTCACCCTGAACAAGGTGGCAATCAAGATAAAATGTGAGACCCTGAAGATGAAGAAGGAGATGAAAAAATACTTTTTTAGGCATATCTAGCTTTGAACATAAGAATAATATTGCTCATTTTCTTCATTTTTCTTTTGATTGTAGTAATGTAGATTATTATGTGTAATTAAATAATTTTATTTTCAATCTGGACTTTATATGGATAATATTACCACTTTGTAGGTCTATTTTATATTAAATGTTGATGCCTGTTTTTGACTTTTGCAGTCTGGACTTCACAAGTGGGGCAACAACAAAAATCACATAAACCTTACCAAAAAGACAAGTCTGGACAAATTCAATATATGTGTCCATGTCTGCAAAATTCAGAAGTCTTGACTTTGGACTTTCCCAACTAGGACATGCAAAGACAACCAGTATTCTGTTTGCAAAATTTCAGTATCTCCTCAACTTAGTTGGAAATGACAATTTAATGACATTGTTATGATGCAACAAAATAGGTTTGTTATCAAAATCACAAAAAAATCTGTGATGTTCAACAACATTTTTTATTTTGTCATATCTGAGTCATGTGACTGAGGTGTGTTGTACACCCACAACATGTGACTGCTGATCTTGGTTTTCATTTTTTATTTTGTGACTGTATCAAATTTACTAATTTTGATAAAACAAAAATACCTTCCATGACCCACAATCCATGACCCACAACCCCCTCTCTTCCCTCATGATCTCCCAAGAAAAACAACCATCACTACTGTGATGGTGACTGGCTCAGCCATCCAATACGGCCGCAATTTCACTTGTGACCAGCCATCCTGGCAGTCATTTCTGCACCAATTGGTGCTCCCCCCAATGCTGGCTCTTTCCTTTGTTGCCAGGGGTGAGGAGGCAGTTATTTAGCTGGTTGTGCTTACCATGGCACATTGCAGACTGCACAATAACTGATAAATTAATTTCTAATAAAATATTTTAGCTTGAGAATTATTTTTTTATTTTAATTCAGTTTATTGTGTTGAAATTGTAATTATTGTTTTAAATTGATTAAAAAATAAATGCCTTGACATGGTCATCCAGAAGAGCAGATGCCATGGTCATTTTCCTCCTTCATGAAAAATCAGGAGGCAGAAAAAAGTATTTAAATAAAAATGCATTATTAAATTACTTCTGTGCTTTTGAGTCATTACAAGATGTTTTGTTATCTATTTAGGCACTGTTTTGATGTTTCATTATCAAATTAAATAATGATGTAATTTGATGCATCACAAATACATTGCCATTATAATGGCCAAGTAAAACCCATGTGACATAGCCTATGATGGATGCCTGTGATGTGTAATCTTGTGTAATGATGCCATGATGATGACATACTTTCTAAGTTTGTCATAACAAACTATATTGTCAACCAATCACATAAACAATGAACAACTAGGAACATAACACAACTTTTTACATTGTTATTTCCAGTCATCATGTGTTTAAATTTTAACATTTGAATGAGAATTAAGTCTGAGAAGAAAGTAGTGGCAATTTGATCAGCTTGGTGGTAAAAATATGGAACTTTTCTGTTGGAATGGATCCTGCAGATACATTGAAAAAATTCTGCTTGATATGTTACTCTTGCCTTCAAAGATCCATACTGTCTTATTGCCTTCATGTCATGCTTTGTTTGCATGTGTATACTTTCACTATGTTTGACACTTTTAAAGTAAATGCCTTTTGGACAATATTTCATTAAGATATTCAAATCTCTACAAAATATTCTCTCTGGAGCTCTTGCTTACTAGTAGTATATGGAGAGATTTTCATGAAGAAAGAAGGATTTCTCACTTTACAATCTTGTTTGTATAATCAAGAGATACAGATGCCTTTCAAAACATGTTCATGTTTCTTGTAATATGCTGCTTTTTCCAGCAGAATCACTATACATTACATTCATACAAGATACCATCAAATCTGTCATTTACAATTTATCTCTCATTGACATCTCTTCATCACAACACTGAATTGCTTTCAACAAGTGCTACCAATGGAAACTACATGATTTCATCAATTTAGACACAATGCATTGCACAAGGCATTACAGTGAATCAACCTATGGTGCCTGACAGGCCCTACCCCTCTATACCTTGAAAAATTTTCCCACTCACAATCATCCAGAATTACTTGTAGCGACCAAATAACAGAGAAAATTGACTTCTTCTTTTGAAAGAGAAAAAATCATGAATGTTTGCAGTCTCTTATTTGACTCAAAATGATAAAATCTTCATTGCCAATGGTTGTTGTGTTAATAAATTCCAGAGAATTTTAGAGATTTGTGTATTTGTTCCAAATAGATTAAAGTTCACTATGCTCTAGGAAGAAAAGGAAGTAAATACAAATCTGTACCAGAACAATTTTCCCACCAGGTGCAAATGTAGTTACTAAGCATAGGGATTTTATCCATACTTTAGTTGTCCCTAAAGAGACTGTATTTATTTAAAAAGAAAACAAGTCAGCATTCAATAAACAATATGCAGAAGTAATCTATACTTTGTATCAATTAAATATCAATACTTTTGATCAATAAGCCATTGTGAAAACATGATACATATCAAAAATCAAACTATGTATGATGATCTATTTCTTTGTCACATATTTAAACTTATTGAGATTGAAAGAGGAATAACTTTTAAGTCAAACTGACCAATGACAAAGACTACAGCATAAAATGCCACAATCCATTATTTCATTTATTTACTTTTCTAGTCTTACTTTTCTTCATTGTGTAGAGTGGATATGATGCACTAATAGTCATGGCACTCAGTGAATATTTTGTTGAAATTTTTGGCACATGGCAAGATAATCACAATGTAAATGTTACAATAAGGGTATGGATCATTAATATTGTTTGTGACAGTGATCAAACAGGTCCTTTTTTGTATGCTAAAGTGAATATATTTGAGTGTTTGTTAAGATGAGAATTGCATTAAGTTTATGTAGAGTAATATGAGACAATCTTCAGCACCATTAAGATATTTGAGGCACTTGTCTTGATAAACATGAGCCAATTTTTAAAATCAACAATTAGTGGTATAACATAACACAGATTGAACAATATTCAAGTAACACACTATCCACAAGCCAAAACAAGAACAATTTAACAAAAAATCCTTTAATGACCAAGCAATAAACTCCAAGACCTCCAAATCTCTGAGCACAATGTCAAACTGTAATCACAGTGAACATCTTTATGGGAGGTTCTAGTTTGCTAGAAACAAAAAACGACTTTCTCTTGTTTGCAAACATTCATCATTCAAATTGTTCTGTCCTGGATTGAAACAGCAGGTAAACCAACTGTCCCAAAACACATGTTTTCTTGACATCGATTGATGTTTGATGACTACAACCTCAGCTGGATAAATACTACCAAATTGCATCAAAACGAAAATGTTGCTGGATCAAAATAGATTTAATGTCTTGTAAGTCACCCATACATAATATGTATTCTTTGCTATATTTATGTGCATAAATCATAGGTACAGACACTAAATCAATTGTACCTTAAGCTTCTAGAATAAAAGTCATTTAAACCTTATTCCAAAAGAAAAAATGTCATTTCTTTACATGGAAAATGTTGGTCAAGAAACTTCTTCAGACTTTTTGCATTTTTTGATGTGTTTGATTTGTAGGGTCCAGATGGTATCTTGCTCTAGTGAAAAAATACAAATAAGTGAGTAAGGGAAAGACAATCATCAGATTCTTTTCCTACATATATTTTCATAGCCCATCAAAAACTCATCAAATAATTGTATTTCAATATTACACATTAAAAGACTGCCTAATAATAATTAGACAAACATTCATGATGCATAAACACTCTGAGAAGCATTGTTGTAAAATCTGGATTCCAATTCATAAGAGGAGGATTGTCCTGAGTGTTTTCCAACTTGCCACTTTCCTTAATGGGAAAGTGATATTTTCTCATTGGAACATCTTTCCCAATCAAATCCAGCAAACCAGCAATGCATGTTCATGGCTTGAAATCCATGCTACATATGATCCAGTCATTGTGAATTATCTGACATAAGCATCTTTTGATGAGGGAGTTCAAAATGCAATTTAAATGTGGTAGTGGTTTAACAAAGTAATAAACTTTATAAAAAAATGAACATCACAATTGGTTTGGGCAACACCAGATGACAACTCATACATCAAAATACCAAGCCCCCAGTAGTCTATACTCCAGACATCACAAGGTCCTATTGGAGAAAACAATGAAGATGCAAAGCACAGTGCAAACAAGTACTAACCAAACATAACAGAGAACCTTGATATGGAATGTACATGTTAATTTCAAATTTAAAAAGATTTCATGTGTTTTTTATTTGTATTCTACAGAGTCTTTATGTTTGGCCTTTGTCAATTTCTTTTGAAAAGCTCAAATTTGACAAAATCAAAATTTCCATTCCTGTCCATAACCACTACATCCAAACAAACAAAATCTGACCGGTAAGCTCAGCAGCAAAACGAAATAGAAGTAATAAGAAGGATCCAATTAATTCTTCTTTTTCTTCAAGTCATTGTAAGCAGTCATATTATTGTGGAATTTTGATAATATTAGGATGATTAATATTGTTCAAAGTGTGAAGCACCCTCATAACATGCCTTTCTTGTATATTTTTCACAATTGTGCTCAAGACCTTCATCACAAATACTGTCTTTTCACCCTAAATTTGAAACAATTGGACTTTTCCAAACACACCTTGCCTTAGAATATTAAATTATCAAATATTCAAGTTTCAGATGATTTTGAATAATATTTTGTAATTCTTGTGGATCAGGTCATATGTGTCTTTCTAATCATAAGCCAAGACACTGATATGCCATCCAAAGAATCTTTCAACCTCCAATAATGTAAGTGAAGTCTTCTTTGTCATGGAATTAACAAAAAACAGGAGATTGAGTGGTGTATGTTGTACTTGTGGGTACATTTTTCAACATTGTTTGAAGGCCAAAAATTGTAATTTACACATATTTCCAAATTCACTACCATTTGATTTGTTCAACACTCAGACTGTCTTCCTCCTTATGATGAAGAATATATATTGATATCATCACCCTCACAGAGAATGACTTCACCTGAGTTGAATCTCTCTTCTTTGAGAGTAATAGCCAAATGTCCCAACTGAGCAGCATCAAAAATCTCTGAGAACTTCTTTCCATGTATGAGTTCACTGATGACACTATGTTATGGTGGATGATTGATGGCCAACAATTTGCAGTTAGTTGATTCAGTTACAATTAATTAAACCAAAGGATATGTATTGAAGAGCAAAATGGAGATGCATGCCAAGAAATTGAAGCAAGATAGGTACATTTCAACATAATATAGACTTAAGGTTTAACAACACAAAGAGAATCAAACAATAATTTACCAACTCAACTACCTGGGATGTAATTCCTGACAATGACTTTGCTTCTTTCCTCTCCATCACCAACAGTGACCTGGATTACAGCATCTCCAGACTCAATGATGTTAAAATCTTCTCCTTTGCCTCCCTGCTTGATGACTATATCTCTCTTTTTGAACTCCACTGGTCTGAACACATCTATAAATTCAATAATTTCAACATCTGTATAATTTTGAAACAAAGTGTTTGATTGATTAAATCAATAATAAATTGGTTGATTCCATCTGTCTTGTTAGATACGTTTCTCTTGAAGAATTCAAAATATGCTTTCTTGTAATGGACTGCA
>JACCDI011599808.1_pt1 | contig 15852 bp, 14 predicted proteins | sample 7442791 | NCBI WGS metagenome assembly JACCDI01 (sample SAMN15323434, study PRJNA562643) | freshwater metagenome | isolation source: river surface water | place: USA:Blue River Watershed | collected 2017-08-15 | reverse complement strand
GGCAGCTTGCAACAGAATATTCAATATATATTCTCTGAATACGACAACCAGTTAAGAATAGAGAAGTGTATGTCAGGCGTTAAAGAAGCCATATTAAGGGGCGAATGGTGTTATCGTGTTCCTATGGGGTATGATGTTGTGGGTACAGGTAGAAATCGACAATTAGTCCTTAATGAAACTGGTAAACTTCTTAAGAATGCATTTTTATGGAAAGCCAACGAAAATCTATCTATTGAAGAAATAAAAGACAGGCTAAATGCATTAGGAATTAATATTTATCATCAAAAAATTTCAGCATTACTTAAAAATCCATTCTACTGTGGTTTAATCTCTCATCCAGTATTGGAAGGCAGAGTCATCGAAGGTAAACAAGAACCTATGATAAGTAAAGAAGTGTTTTTAAAGGTCAATGACATTCTGGATGAAAACCATCATGGATATACAGTCAAGCATGAAAACGAAGAAATCCCTCTCAAAAATTTCGTTAAATGTGATCATTGCGGAGCATCAATGCCTGGTTATATTGTAAAGAAAAAGAATCTTTGGTATTACAAGTGCAGAACAATTGGATGTTGCAATAATAAAAGTGCTAAAAAGATGCATGATGATTTTGTTGGGATGCTTACACCCTACCAAATCAATTACTCTGAGCAGTTAACCAAACTAATGAAGCGTGAAATCTTGTCTAATTTGTCTTCTCATCTTCAAACTAGGCAATCAGAGGAGCAATTGATTAGGAAACAACTTTTAGAAGTCAATTCTAAAATTGACAGGCTGGAAGAAAGATTCATATTAGAGGAAATTTCAAAAGAACAATTTTTGAAATTTACCGATAAATTTAAAGTTGAAAGGGTAGAAATCAACAAACAATTGGAAAGATACTCAAAAAAAGTGTCGAACCTTGAAAAATCGGTAGATGAATTGATAAACTTTTCACGAAACCTCCCGTCCCTGTGGACTTCCAGTCAATATAACACAAAAGTAAGACTTCAAAATTTCATCTTTCCTAGTGGAATTACTTATAACAAGAAAAATGATGAGTGTCGAACTAAAGAAATTAATCCATTATTTTCCTACATCGCCCATCTGAAGAGGGGTTTAGAGAAAAAAGAAATCGGCACAAACGAAGTAAATTTCAATTGTGCCGATTTGGTGGGCAATACTGGGCTCGAACCAGTGACCCCTACCTTGTCGAGGTAGTGCTCTGAACCAACTGAGCTAATTGCCCTGCTAATTTTTTACAGGACTGCAAATATACACTCAGCCAATTCTTTGCAAAATATTAAATAAGGTTTTTTTCTATCAAGTCATCTAAATTACTATGCGCCATCGTGAAGCCTTCTTTAAAGCCCATAGAGACGATTGTTTCTAATGACTCCGCTGAGTCAAATGTAATCTCTATATTAACCATGGTGCTATCGCCTTTGTCTTCGAACTGCACTTTCCAATACATCGATGGTATCTCCGTATTGATTATACCTTCTTCATCGCAAAAAGCATCTGTCCCTTCATATAAAACAGGAGCCTCTACTTTTTGAAAAATTGCCTTGGCCCAGTGTTTTTCGCCTTCAGGACCGTTCATGCAATACAACCACTCGCCGCCTACAGTAAAGTTATGCGATTTGGTTTCAGCTTTCCAGGGCTTAGGCGCCCACCATAGATCGATAATGCTCGGATCTGTCCATGCACGCCACACCTGTTCAATTGGTGCATTAAACTCACGTGTAATCATCATTCGACGATTCTCAATGTCTTTGTTAAAAATGGATTGTCTCATATAATTTATTTTTGATTTTTTAATACTTCATCCAATTGCTCAAATCGTTTCTCCCACAATTGCTCTAATTGATGCAACCACTTCTTAACTTCTTTCATTTTTGTAGGATTAAACTCATAATAGATTTCTCTTCCTGCCTGCTTTTGCTTCAATAGCTGACATTCGCTTAGTACTTTGATATGCTTGGACACCGCCTGTCTGCTGCTGTCAAAATGCTCTGCCAAAGCATTCGGTGTCATGGCCTGAATGGCCAACAAACCCAATATCGCCCGCCTCGTTGGGTCGGCAATAGCCTGAAATACATCTCTGCGACTTTCTATCATAATTGTGCAACCGTTTGGTTGCAAATATAGACACAAAAACAGAACTACCAAATTTTATTTTAGATTCAATATGGATTCAATTTGCTAATGATGATGATAGTAGCGGAGTTCAATTCTTTGCATTGACCCTACTCTTCCACCTTTACGAGTCGGTAATACAAAAGTCCTTTTCTCGAGCGGGCTACTTTGCCGGCTTCGTCAAACGACCAAACACTGTGAAATCCGTATTGAGAAGTACTATCCTCCAAATGTATTTTCTTTCCTCTCATGGTCCACCTACCAGACACTTTCACCGCTTTTCCCGGTACAGATAAATCCTGGTAAGTGTATGTCTGATCGGCTTTAATGCACAATTTAATTTGAGAGGGATCAATAGCGCAGACACCGTAGCTCCCGACAAAATGTGGCTGAGCAGGTTCTGTGAATGCCAACAGCACAAAGAGGCTACAAGCAAAGATTAAAGTGTTTAAAATAGTTTTCATAGATGATTTAATTTAAATAGTTAGCGAAGCTCTAAATCCTCTGGCAGCATAGTACGATTCGGCGCCGTTGTGATAAATAAAGACAGTATCATAACGTCGGTCGCCGAACAAAGCGCCTCCCAGTTTGCGAATATTATCAGGTGTTTTAATCCAGCTGGAGGTTTTAAGATCAAATTCCCCCAGCGTTTGAAGGTACCTGTACTGCTCTTTGTCTAATATCTCAACGCCCATATTTAGAGCCATATTTAGGGCACTATCAGCAGGTTTATTTTCCTTGCGCGCATCCAAAGCAGCTTTGTCGTAACAGATACTTCGTCGTTGTTTCGGACTCTCAGCCGAGCAATCCATGAACACCAGAGATCCGTTGGCATGCTGTGCTACCACGTCGGGTTCGCCGCCTGTGGCTTCCATCACCCAGAGATGTGCCAGCTTTTCTTTATTATTTAGTAGTCGTTGCTTAACATCTTCCCATACCAATGTTGAATGACGTTGAGGAAATTTAACAAAACGAACACCAAGTACTAATAGCAATTCGCCTATTTCAATATCTGACAATTGATGCAGCATAATGAAGCAAATGTATTATTTTTTTTTATGAATGATAGCTGTTTCACAAAGATCAATGGAAAAAGCCCAATAAATAATTATAGCCGTCGGACCTGCGGTCCACGGTTATAAGGTTGAGCTTGGGTATGGAGGTGAGTGTCCGGTCCACGAAAATAAAAAAACCGCCTTAAAGGCGGTTTTAATTTTCGTGGACCCGAAGGGAGTCGAACCCCCAACCTTCTGATCCGTAGTCAGATGCTCTATCCAATTAAGCTACGGGTCCATTTGCTTTTTTAAAGCGAGTGCAAAAGTAATCAAAAAAAAATCCCTGACAAACATATTTGTCAGGGATTTTTATATTAATCAAATAATATTATTCGATGGTCAGTTTAGAGATAGTGTTTACACCGTCAGCTTTTACGCTAACAACGTAGATACCTTTAGATAAACCGTCAACGTTAACGTTGATTTCGTTAGAACCAGCAACTAATGTGTAGTTGATAGTTTTAACAACTTTACCAGTTACGTCAGTTACTGTTACAACTGAAGCTGCGTTAACTTCTGATTTCAACTCAACTACTACGTCGCCACCTTTTGCTGGGTTAGGGTAGATATTGCTGATAGAAGCGCTGCTTAAAGTGTTTACAGAAACGTTTGGACTTGATAATTTGAAGTCGATAGCTGGGAATAAATGCACAGTAGAATAGAAAGCTGGGAAGTAGTAATCTACTTTGTTAGTTCCTAACTGGTAACGCTGAGTTGGCTCAGCAACGATACCGTGGTTGTAAATTCTGTTACCACTTACTGCTGGAACTGTAGTGCTCTCAACATACATTGATGGATCGTAGTAACCTAATAAACGAATTACGTTGGTTTTGTTAGCACCTTTAGCACCAGTAACAAAGTTTGCTACAGTGTCAAATGGTAAGCCGTGGTTGTAACCTTTGTAACCTGGTAAGAAAGTGATGGTAGCACCGAAGTAGTTAGCACCATTGTTAGAACCATTGATGGTTTTGTTTACAGCAACAACACGCTCTTGTGCACTTGAAGATGTATCATCTTTAGTTAATAAGATGGTGAATACGCTAGTACCAGTACCAGCAGCTCTGAATCTGTCTGTAGTGTAATCTACTGCACCAGCATAGATAGTAGTGAATCCTCTGCCAATACTTGTTCTGTCAAATGTTGTTACGATGATAGTATCAACGATGTTATCATCAGTATTAAAACGTCTGTAGAAGAAAGGGAATCTGATTGAATCAACAGTGTAGTTTGACCATTTAGTGGTTTTGAATGGAGAACCATCATAAATATCACTTCTTGGGTCAAATACTAAACCAACTGAATTGATGTTATTTTCAAAAGTAACATCACCTGAAGTACCAGTGTAAGTAAATAATGCATTGGTATCAGGGAATAAAGTAGTGTAGCTGTAACCTGAAGTTGCTCCACCATTGAAAGTTCTGATGGTTTCAGAAGGTGTAAACCAATCTGGACCTGCAGCAGTTCTTTTTGAACCTGCGTTAGATTTTACATTGACTTTAACCTCTTCCCCTTTAACAACTTGCTTTTGCACGTCCTTTTTCTTTGGAGCAGGTACCTGTGCAGATAAAATTAAGCCTCCACTGTAGAAAAGTGTCAAGGCAACTGTAAGTAATTTTTTCATAATGATTTGTAAAAATATATATTCTAATAAATTTAGACGCCAAAATTAACACCAACGCTGCAATGAATAATAAAAAAATTAAGAAAAATTAATATTTATACACAAACCTTTAATATTCAGATATTTAAAAATTAAATATCTCCCAATACCGGACGAATCAACAACTCTTCGAAAACACAATTTCCGCGACTTTCCCAAGCAAGAAAAATTACATCTGCCACATTCTCTGGTTTCATGAATCTGCTATCTGGCAAATCGGTACCGTTCCAGCTTTCTGTTCGTGTTGCTCCAGGCAATATTGAACTCACCGCAATACTTTTAGACATCAACTCCTGACGCAATACTTTAGAAAAACCTAACATTGCATGTTTGCTGATACAATATGAACCTCCATTTATATATGGCACAATGCTCGCCGTAGAACACATATTAAAAATATACGACCCCTCTCCCATCAAGGGCAAAACAGCGCGTGTCGTATGATAGGCCGAAGCGAGATTCAATGCCATCTGTAATTCAAAAATTCCTTCTGCTTCTTCCTGAATAGATCCAGGCAAAAAAGTACCGGCATTATTAACTAAAATATCAATCTTTGAATAATCTGACAGCACATCTGCACACAATCTCTTTACAGACTCAGTGCTACTCAAATCTCCAAACCTCATATCTAAATTATCGCCATATTTTTCCTTTAATTGCATAGCATCGCCAGCTGTTCGCGAAAAGGTAATAACTCTACAAGCGCTTGATAAAAACTTCTCTGCGATCGCTAATCCAATACCTTTAGAGCCTCCTGTTATCAATACTGTTGTTTGCATGTTTCAAACCTACGTCAAATAAGACATAATTTCAAATCAATTAGACAGTGGTTGGTAAGCAATTTTCGGACAGATGTTTCTGAAAACTATTTAATGTATCTTTACACCCAAGTTTTCAATTCATGAATCTTAGATTTTTTTATTACTTCGGCCACTATCTGCTTTTTATGAAAAGCATGATTGCTCGTCCAGAGAAAACACGCATTTTTTTCAAACGATTGTCTGATGAAATGTATAAAATCGGCATTGGATCTCTGCCCATCATAGCCATTACTTCCCTATTTATTGGTGCTGTAACCACAGTACAAACAGCCTATCAGTTGGTTAGCGGTCTAATTTCAAAATCTGTTATAGGCACCATTGTTTCTGATAGCACCATGCTGGAACTTGGCCCTACTATCTCTTGTCTGGTCCTTTCTGGAAAAGTAGGAGCTCATATCGCTTCCGAAATTGGCAATATGCGTATCAGCGAACAAATTGATGCGCTGGATGTCATGGGCATCAACGCTCCAGGCTACCTGGCACTCCCTAAAATTATCGCTGGTATGTTGATGATTCCTATCCTCAATATTATTGCCATAACACTTAGTATTTATGGAGGTTATGCGGCTGGCGAATTATCAGGTATCCTTACTCACGAAGAATTTATTTCTGGTGCCCGAAGTACCTTTAAAGGTTTTACCGTTTTCTTTAGTACAGTGAAGGCCTTTACTTTTGCATTTATTATCACTTCTGTCAGTTCATATCAGGGGTATTACACCACTGGAGGCGCATTGGGTGTTGGCGAATCAAGCACCAGAGCAGTCGTATACAGTTCCGTTCTTGTTTTATTTTTTGATTATATCCTTGCTGAAATTTTATTATGATTGAGATTAAAGGAGTCAACAAATTATTCGAAGACCGTCAGGTTTTATTTGATATCAATGCGACATTTTTAAGTGGCAAAAACAACCTTATTATTGGCGCCAGTGGCGGCGGCAAGAGTGTTATGATGAAGTGTATGGTGGGACTGGAGCGACCAGATACTGGAACCATCTCTTTTGATGGTAGAGATATTCTGGCATTAGAGGATCAAGACCTTCGGGATGTACGCCGAGAAATTGGCATGCTGTTTCAGGGAACTGCCCTCTTCGACTCACTGACCGTAGAACAAAACATCGCTTTTCCACTTGAGATGTTCTCTAAAATGACAAAATCAGAGATTCGTGATCGTGTCAACTTCTGTCTAAAAAGAGTTAATCTTGAGAATGTCAATGCTAAGTTCCCTTCAGAAATAAGCGGAGGCATGAAAAAACGTGTAGGTATAGCACGTGCCATTGCATTGGATATTAAATATCTATTTTGTGATGAACCTAATAGTGGATTAGATCCTATTACCTCGCGATTAATTGATGAATTAATTGATGAAATCACCAAAGAGTATGGCATCACCAACGTGATCAACAGTCACGATATGAAAACGGTTTTTGATATTGGCGACCATATTATCTTTTTATACAAAGGCAAGAAATGGTGGGAAGGTAATCGCGATGATTTGAAACACGCTCAGAAAGAGATTAAAGAACTAGACGATTTTATCAAAGCCAGTTACTTTGAATAGTTTTTCAGTAAAGGAACATGAAGATTAGGCTTGTAAAAAATCCTATATTCGCATCATGTTTCGTTATTCAAAATTGATGGTATGGGCAGCATTCTGCTTGCTATTGCTCCCTGCACACAAAACAGACGAGGGCATGTTCCCTCTCAGTCAGTTAAATCAGGTTGATTTTAAAAAAGCTGGATTTAATATTTCACAAAAAGACATTTACAATCCAGAAGGCGTTGCACTTACAGATGCTCTGGTAAGACTTGGAGGTTGTACAGGGTCATTCGTATCTGAAGAAGGCTTAATCATTACGAACCACCATTGTGTTTTTGGCAGTGTTGCTGGTGTAAGCACCAAGGAAAACGATTATTTGGAAAATGGATTTTACGCTGCCGACAAAACAAAAGAAATTAAAGTCGGACTAACTTGTAAAATCACCAAAAATTACGAAGATGTCAGCATCAAAGTTCTCGATGGCATTAATCTTCAAATGGAACCAGTAGCGAAGAAAGAAATGATTCGCAAAAACATGGATGCATTAATTAAAGAAGAACAAGCCAAATACCCTGAATTAAGCATAGAAATCAGTGAAATGTTTGTAGGATACAGCTATACTTTATTCCGTTACCAGGTTCTTAAAGATGTTCGCTTAGTCTATGTTCCTCCACGTACTATTGGCGAATTTGGTGGTGAATCAGACAACTGGGAATGGCCAAAGCATACTGGAGATTTCAGTATTGTGAGAGCTTATGTCGGCAAGGACGGTAAACCCGCCGAATACAGTCCGGACAACGTACCTTACACCCCTAAAAAATTCTTAAAAATCAATCCAAATGGCACTAAGAACAAAGATCTGGTGTTTATACTGGGTTATCCAGGCACCACCTATAGAAACGAGCCTTATCAGTTTTTAAACTATCAGCAAGATTATATTCTGCCGTTTATCAGCGAATGGTACGGCTGGCGAATCAAGACCATGGAAGATTTAGGAAAGACAGATCGCGACAGATATTTGAGAATGGCTGGAACTATTAAGCAACTGGCCAATACAAAAAAGAATTTCGAAGGCAAAATATTCGGCTTGGGTCAAACAGGCTTATTAAACACCAAAAAAGACGAGCAATTACAATTGATGACAAAAATGCAGGCAGCAGGTGTAAGCACTACTTTTTTCAAAGAAATTGATAGTTTGTACACCATACGTTTAAGCAATGCGAAAAGGGATTTGTTACTTAACAGGTTTAACTTCGATTGTGGTGCACTGGCCACAGCTATAAACATTGAAAATGCTGTAGCAGGCAATCCAAAAGCGCCAGGTAAAGACGATAAAGAATTCTGGAATAAATGGAAAAGATCAAGATTATTTTCTTTGAATTCTAGCAGTGTAGCTGATGCGGAATTGGATGCATTAATACTTGAAGAGTTGATTAAACGTGCCAACGAATTACCTAAAAAAGACAAAGTAAAAGCCTTAAAAGCCATCAAGAATGCCAAAAAATGGGTCAGTAACGCTTACGCAAAATCTTATTTGGACGAGACAACAAAAGTTAGAAAGTATTTAGACAGTGTGCCATGGGAGGTGTATAAAGGCAAAGATCCATTGAGAGAATTAGCCAAATCTTTATTACCTGTCTTAAAAGCCATCGAACAACGCAATAGCGATATCAACAGTAAACTTAGTGCTTTATTACCGCGTTTATTAGAAGCAAAAATCAATTATGGCAACAAACGCTTCATTCCAGATGCCAATTCAACTTTAAGATTTACATTTGGCAATATCAGTGGGTACAAAGAAGGCTTAAACAAGCACACAGCACCATATACCCATATCAAAGAAATTTTTGAGAAAAATGCTACGGACAATGTAGATTACAGATTGTCAGAACCGGTTATGAAGTTATTAAAAACCACCGACATCAGTAAGACCCTTTTAGATCCGGAGACTGGCGAACTGGTGGTTTGTATGTTGTACAATATGGATACGACAGGTGGCAACAGTGGCAGTCCGGTGATGGACGCAGACGGCAACCTGGTAGGTGTTAATTTTGACAGAGCTTACACTGCAACTTTAAATGATTACAGTTGGAATGCCGATTACAGCAGAAGTATCGCAGTAGACATCAGATATGTTTTATTCACCATGAAATATCTGAACAATGCAGATAACCTTCTAAAAGAAATGGGTGTTAGTTTGTAAGAGCAAACAAATCATAAAAAAAGAGCAATCGAATTGATTGCTCTTTTTTTTTATGGAAATATTTTTTTTACAATCGACTGAGCAGTCGTTCTGTGTAGGTGTTTTTTGAGGAATGGACAGTAATTAATACAACCTGCTGAGGCAGAGAAGCAGCATTGAAAGGAATACTAACAAAACCACTTCTTACATCTGATTTTTCTCGGTAAAGTTCACGTCCCATTAAATCTGTAATGACAATCTCTGCTTCTTTACCGAAGTCGCCGTTAAAATTCAGCGAAATATTTTCGCCATCAACGCGCGCCTTAATACTTTGCTGTATTTCGCCATTCAACTCAGCCACAAACTCAGACATTTTACCATTGGCGGCAAAATGCAACAGTTTATATTGCTTACCAGAAATAATATCGGTATTCATGTCAATAAAATTGAATTGCTCAATATTAGAAGTTTCGTTGATGTTGTAAGAACTAAGTAAAGTGGATGCCAAGGCACCTGATTCATATTGATGTAGTTCAAATCTGTCACCTGGATCCAGATTGGCGGCCGTCCATCTAACATTGACCCCTTCTGCATCACCAAGTGCTGAAAAATGTAACAATTTAAGAGGTAAAACTGCCACAACATTTACTTTAGCAAAAGCTGTAGCCACTGCAGAAGTCCCAACATAAGAGATAATAATATTGGTATCATTAGACCCAACTGTTGAAGAAGCAGTCACACTGTAAATTAGTTTTACTGAATCCTGACGAGGAATGACATAAGAGAATACACCACTGGAAATTTCTTTATGACCACTAAACACCAGATAACCTGTATCCTGAAAAACCGGATAAGCGGTTGAATTGGTATAAGTAATTAAGCGTGGAAAAACAGAAGTATTTTTTTCCATGTACCTAAACTTATAGTCGCGAGGCAGTTTATCCACCAATCTGTCGATGGTAACATCTGTGGTTGTACTTGAATTCTTAACAACAATGGTATAGACAACAGTGTCACCAGTAAGAACATTAGTTCTATTAGCCCTTTTAGTCATAGTAATTGGATTACTTGGCGTAGAGGTACCTGTAAATGTGGTAGTATTAGCTTGCCAGCGTTGAGAAGATCCAGCGTCAGACACAATGTAAGGCACCAAATTAGAAGAAGTAATGCCGGTAGATGCCCCAGTAATTTTTAGATACCATTCTATAGTAACAGTTCCACCAGAGGGCAGATTGGAAGTAATAGAATTAGAATAATGGGTATTAGTGAGATTCACTGGGAAGTCGCTTGGAATAGATGAGGCTGTAATTTTGCATCCAGTAATTGAATATCCAGCTGGGAAAGCTTGGGTTGTACTTAATTCCATATCAATAATATTAGAAGGCTTTACATTCGAAATGCTATAAGCCACTGAAATGGTAGTGATGGTACCAACTGTATTGGTACTGGTAGCCAAAATTGTAATGGTATTGTTATTAGAATTCCTCAGCACATAGATATTACGATTAAAAGAAGTACTCACAGTACCTGAATTGTTATCAGCCACATTAACAGCCGTTGTCAGATAGTCGGTCGTTAGATTGGTATTATTAGGATACATCAGGCAATTGTAACCAACGTAAAAGAAAGCAGTTACCGAGTCGCCAGCAGCAATATCTCCAAGGTAAACTTTTGTAGGTGTTTTACATTGAAAAGAAGGTGTTCCAGATGAATAGGAAGTTGCACCGGTAGCGACGAAAGTAATACCAGTAAGTTCCACACTGACATTTTGTATCAGTGAGCCCTTAGTGTTCTTAACTCTGAATGATACCACCTTGCCGAGTGGGGAACCGGCAGTGCAGGAGTTATCCATCCAATAGTACCCTGAAATAAGTCTGACGTTAACGTCACCGGAGCTGAGGGCAGATCCGGAAATCGGCAGGATGAGACCCGCCGCCAGCAGGAGTAAAAATTTGAACTTCATGGTTATTTTGTGTTATTTGTGTGTAATAGGAATTATCCTGTTTGATCTTGAATAAAATCAAAACAGAGTTAAAAAATGTGCGTAGAATGTCAGTTGGTCTAGATAAAGGACTAAACAAAGAAAAAGACTTCATAGCATAGTACTTTTTACATACTTTATTTATCAAAAATAAACTGACTAATAATATGAAAATGAATACTATATACATTGTTTTCTAACTACATGTAAGATAATAAAAGTTTTCTTAGAAATAAAAAAAAATATTCAATATTAAAAAAATACCATTTTTTACAAATATCTGATTTACTGAATTTTAAAACCGCCATTAAGATAGAAAAATGCTGATCATACTCATTTTTTTAGAATTGAGCCATTACTTATTGCACAAAAGCATCAAGAAAAGCTACCAAAAGATAAAAAAAATTATTTAAAAACAGACATTAAAGTACTGGTATACAGATGTTCAATTTTATATTTGAATTAGGTAAAAAGCACTAAAAACAAAAAACCACATCTGACGATGTGGTTTTTTGAATTCTGTGTAGATGTGCGTTATAAATTAGTTTTTAGTAAATTTCGTTAAATCAGACTGACCATTTTCGGTGCTTACCTTTACGAAGTAGATACCAGTGTTTAGGTCGGTTAAGTCGAAGCTAACAGAGCTAGTTCCATTCATGTCTTCGCTATTGATTTGTTGGTAAACTTTACCAAAAGCATCAATCACTTGAACATTAAAGTTGTTTTCTGATAACTGACTGAAGTTAATGTTCAGAACACCGCTCGTAGGGTTTGGATACACTGATTGTACTTTAGTTGTGTTAGAGTTGGTTGCGGCAACAGTAACAATTTTAGACCAGGTAGAAGCACCATCATTATCAATTAGTTTCAATCTATAAAAAACAGTTACGTTTTCAGCGATAGTGGCATCAGTGAATGAGTAAGATTGGAGTGTCTGACTGAAACCAGCAGCAGCAAGCTCACCAGCTTTTTCGAAATCAACACCATTTAAAGATTTATAAACTTCAAAACGGTTAGCATTTTCTTCAGAAGTAGTTTTCCAAGAGATCAAGTTATTGCTTTCTTCAGCTTTAGCAGTGAAATCAATTAATTTTACTGGAAGAACTAAATTTAAAGAGTTGAAAGGTTTAAAGTAAAAAGAAGACTGACGGGTAGTAGAAGAAGAGACTCTACCAACAACACCAACTCTTAAAGTGAGTGTATTCACATTAGAATAATCAACCTGAGTCATTGCCACAAAATTATTTGTGTCAATATTACTATAAGAAATGATACCACTTAAGAAAGTGTTAAAAAGAGTACCTGTAATAGAAGAGATGGTTGAACCAAGAATACCTTTTGGGGTAGAAGGTTTAGAAGCAGCAACCATTTCACGGTATGAACCTAAACCACTTCCATCTAAATCAACAACAGATACTGCTAATTTACTTAAAGTAACATTAGAACTATTGCTGCTATTTTTAAAAGTAATTTTAAAATCAATATAACTGGTATCGTTTGAATTGTTGGTTCTACCATAATTAATAAAAGGCTGCCAAGCATAAGCATTTGATGATGAATCGTCAATTTTACTAATTGTAGCATTTTTAGAACCAACGATAGAAACAATCGCATCTGTACCAGAAACTACATGAGAAAACTTATAGTTAATGTTATCTGTAGTAGTAGGTTTTCTAAATCTTAAATACGGAGCCTGAGCAAAAAGATTATCACTTATTAAAGTCAGTGCCGTAAAGATGATAATTTTAATTGTGTTTTTCATTTTGTGTGTGTTTAATATTTGTGTAAATGTGTTTAATAAATCAACGTTACAAAGATAGTACTAAAATACTAAAACACAAATTTTTTCAAAAAATGTTAATTTTTTCATATTTCATTGATTTACAATTACTTTAATTGCTATTTTTGAGTAATAAAACACATGTTTTACACTTTGAGTATAAAATACTAGTCAAAAAAACGTCAGATTTTTCCAGATTTCTCAAAAAAGCCGATAAACAAAGGAGTTTATCAACACAAAAACTCAACAAAACTACCCGAACGTCTAATTAAATGCTCTGAAAATGACATTTTTACTTTACCAAAAACAGGTAAAAATTACCTAAATCCAGTACTTATTAGGTAGAAATACATAAGCTGAAAAAATGTAGTTTCTCAAAATTCATTGATCAATTGAATACAACCATAAACACATATATAATTGATTACCATTTATTTAATGTCATATAAAGAACATTTAAGTAACTAAACACACTTTTCAAAAAGAGGTGTTTGACTGGTATTGCAGAAAATACCTAGTCTATTTTTCACTAAGTATTAACTATCTCCTATTTTAGAATATAAAAATTGAACAATACTATATAACTAAATATAAAATGAAAAATTAAGACAAGAAATCAAGTCCCATTTATTAAACATTTTTACCTTTTTTCAAGTACAAATCAATTATACCTTATTTTTATATTGTTATTTTATGCTAATACTTTGATTTTATTTATTTTATATTTTTACTTATAAATATTTTCAAGCGTAATACCACCATTATCAAATAATGTATTTACTTCATATTCAAAACATTGAATGCATATTTTTTTCACCTGAATCAGCTTTTTTTTCATTTTCTACAAAGATTTGTGATAAATTATAACGAAGGGTTTACCTATTGTTTTACTCCACACCTCTATTGGGCGTTACAACCCGTCATTAGCGTAGCTGTTTAATCAGTTTACCTATAATACTACTACAACATATATATATAGGCATAAAAAAAGTCGCCCTTAGGCGACTTTTCAAACAACATCTATTAGATTTATTGCTTAATGAGTTTATATACAGCTGAGCTGCCGTCTTCGTGCATAACAATTACATTATAGAAACCCTGACTTAAAGATGTTATATCTACAACAGCTTTGCTTTCGTGGTTGAATGAATAGTTCGCTAATTCCTGCCCCCTGGCGTCTTTTATTAAGACACTTACTATAGACCCCTCGTACTCAGACAAGATACTTAGACTAGAGGCAGCAGGATTTGGGTATATACTACCTGCAAGAGCCTGAGGGTGATTAAAATCTACAGATCTTACACTGCTCCATTCAAATTTTCCATTTAAATCCACCAGCTTTAGCTTATAGAACACCTGATTGGGTTCGCCTGACATTCGTGAATCCTCAAATGTATAATAAGCGAGAGCATTAGAACCTCCAATTGCCTGTACAGAAGCTTTATATTGATAATCTTTACCATTTGTAGATTGATAAACCTCATAATGACTAAACTGTTGTTCTTCAGCGCTGATCCAATTAAGTTGAACACGATCTGCTTTAATATTTGATGTAAAACTCACCAGCTTAACAGGAAGAGGCACCAGTAGACCAGTGAAACTTTTAAAATAGAAAGAAAACTGTCTTTGAGTGTTGGCGCTTATTGGTCCTACCACCCCTACCCGCATATAAAAATTGGAAGTACCAGTTGGAAAATTAACCTGCCCCATCGCAGCTTTGTTAATAGTATCTATATTATTAAAGGTAGCTGGACCGCTTTTAAAGAGCATCCAACGACTATCTTCAAATCCAGTGATGGTTGAATTGGCTATACCCATAGGCGTACCTGGCAGAGACACTTTAACCATTTCGCGATAGGTATTACCAGAGCCATTGCCATCACAGTCAACGATAGTCATCGCCATACAACCCTGAGTTGAAACAGGCGAATTTTGTGAATTTGCCACGAAACGCACATGAAATTCGATATAACTGGTATCAGCAGCAGCATTTCTGGAAGAAGGAAAGGTAATAAAAGGTTGCCAAGCCTGAGCATATGGAGAATTATTGTCCATATTAGCATTGTTAATAGACGCATTCTGTAGTTTAGTGATTTTAATAATAGCATTGACATTGCTTAATACATTGGTAAAGGTAAATTCGGAACCGACACCAATAGTACCGCTGACATTCGACTTATTATTAAAATTGTAGATTGGAGGCTCACATACATCCTGGGCCCGGGATTGAAAAGGAAGACTCAATAGCAGAGCCATAAAACATAGTTTTTTCATATAAATTGTGATTGTATATTTTCGCTGCAAAAATAGAGTAAAAAATACTAAAATCCTCAAGTTATCAACATTTTGTTGATTTATATTACTCTGTTTTTCAATTACTTAAACAAATATTTATTTGAATAATATGTAAATATGTCTAAAATACGCAAAAAATACTAGTTTACTTACAAAAACTTAAACAAATTAGAAAAACATAAAATGAATTTCACAAGGATAATATTCCAAAATCCGTCAAAAAAAAAACCAGATTAAAACAGAATAAAAATGGATGGTTTTAAAGAAATTGAATTGAGAGGGAAAGAAGAAAAAGGTGGCAAAAAAAAACACCAAATCTATGTGCTAGATCTGGTGTTTTTGGTTTAACGAAATTTTAGAAATTCTAAAAAATTTGACTGTTTAAATTAAAATTCTTACAGTACAAACTTGCCACATAACTGG
>JACCDI010564064.1_pt1 | contig 15862 bp, 11 predicted proteins | sample 7442791 | NCBI WGS metagenome assembly JACCDI01 (sample SAMN15323434, study PRJNA562643) | freshwater metagenome | isolation source: river surface water | place: USA:Blue River Watershed | collected 2017-08-15 | reverse complement strand
CACCTGAATAGAGTCGTCTCGTCTACCCTCTTGAAAGAGGTTTGAGTCATCCTCTTGGTCGAGTGCGTGCATCCAATTTTCGGGCCTTGCAATCGACCAGAGCCCGAAGTTTCGTTTCGCCGCAGCCACCGCGAACCAGACATCAGCCATGCCTGGCGTTCCGATTTCTGAGTAGCTGAGTTGCCAATACTTGCGATTGAAAAGCAAGGTGCCTGTGCCAAGCATGTCTGCAGGCGTAATAGACGCTGTTTCATGCGAGAAATGCCAGAGGTGTCGGTTTGAAAGCAACCTTTTCACCGGCTTTGGGTAGACAGAGGCGTGAACACCCACGGCGTTCGTGGCACCCAAGAATTTTGTGGCTTGCACTAGTTCGGCGATGTAGTTCTCTGGGTACGAAATGTCGTCATCGACCGTGGCATAAAAAGTGGCGTTGGTTTTTTCTAGGAAAAAGAACTTGCCGTTATCGCGAACATCCCCGTGTTTCTGTGATCGAGCGACTCGAATTTTTGGGTGCTTCAAGAAGTCGGGTACAGCTTCGTAGTTGTTCAGGTAAACACCGATTCCAGCAACCTGGGGCAAGAGGGATGCGACCACTATGCGCAAAGATTCTTGACGAGACGGGATGCTGGCGAGCCCAACAAACACGGTGTCAGGTTGGGGCTTGTTCTGTAGCAGTTTACGCACGGGCATAGCCAATCGCGAACTCGCAATTCGTCGCACTATCGATGGCAAATCTGAACCCAACCTGGTCTACTAAAGAGGTTTGAAAGACCCTCTCACACCACAATAACCGCAAAAAACTCGCTCTTCTGTGAGAAAGTTCTGGGCTTTCGATTGTTTTTGCTCTGGCAAACAGAACACGCTTTGGATGCTTTACCTGCGCTTCTTCTGCTGTGCACTATCTGGCCACCGGCGTTTCACTAAACTCGGAACGTGGAACAAGAAAGAGTGCATAAACGCGCGCTCTGGAAGGCGCTACCTATTTCGTTGATGGGTTGGCTGCTCGAGCGGCGCGGCTCAGTTAAACGCGCGCCGAACTTTGCCCTAATTGATGTCACCAATTCCACATCTGAAGCCTTTATAGCCTCGGTACCCCGACTCGAGAATGATTTTGATCAAGTCGTGGTGCTTTGGAATTGCGAGTCGGCCACCCCAACGCTTTCAAAGAAGTTCCAGTTGGTAAATGTCAGTGAGCAATATCAAACGCGCTGGTCACTCCTTGAAAACTGCTCAACGGGGTTCGTGTTTCCGATTCAAGCTGGCACCTCGAAAAGCTCCGAGCAGCAGAGCGAACTGAAAGCCCAGCTGTTTGCTCACGGCGGAAATTGCATCGTTGGGTATGCGAACATGAAGCAGTACTTGGACCCGGGTGCACCGCTAGCCGCCGACTTTCGCGGCCCAGTATTGGTTTCGTCACTCGACGTCAATCAGGTGGTTTTCGATCAACGTTTTCTAAAGATAAAGCCTCGCGAACTCTCGCCGGCAACTGAAAGGCAAGACCTATCGGCGGTCGCAAAAACCCGTCAGGCTCCAGTCTTGGCAATCGATTCAGCTGATGTGCAGGCGGCGACCGCCGAGCGCAGGAGTTTTGTCGCGCATCCCGAGGTTTCTAAGCTGCTCTCGAGAAATGAGCTGATCGAAAACCTGATTCGCATGCCAAGCCTCTCAAAACGAATGAATGTTCGCACCGCGAGACTCTGGAACTCCATCTGGATTGGTCTCGGTTATGAGACGTCAGGCAAGGTGACGGCCGACCAGGTGAAAGCGCTGGCGATTCATCGCGTATCCGCTACCCCCTCTGCTGCAGAGGTTGAAAAAGCCAGAACTACCTTGAATATTCTTGGTGGCGTCAAATGAGCGCGGTGAACAAGAAGCGTCGTGCATCGATGCTGTCGAGGCTTGTTATGACAGCCAGGCGAGAGTATGACTACCCAAACACCAGCCTGGGTTACCTGAATGCATCGTTTGAGGCCACCGTGGCAAGCATCACAAAAATTGCAGAGAGCTTGCACGATGCGCGACAAAGTTCGGCTCAAGACGAGACGGAATTGGTCGAACTGACCAGGCTCATTTCGAGTGAAGGCGGGCACGATTACCGCGGGCCGGCCCTTCCACTGCTGAAAAAGCTATCCAGACGAGAAACTGAAATCGAGGCACTGCACAGGCGGTGCTTGCGTGCGAAGCACAAGCTGGGCAAACTTCAGGCCGAGGCTTGGGTTCTCTACCAAACATCGTTGGCGGGTTTGAAGACTCAACAAACAAAACTCGACGCCGTGATCGCGCGACTTGAGCAAACTCGCGCTTACGCAGCAAAACAAACTGGCAGGGTGCGAGACCTGCTGACCTTGGCTGACACGATCGAAAAACTAGCGCTTTGCAGAGTTCAGCTAACCACTGGTTTTCAAGCTCTAGCCATGAAAGACCTGCTCGCGGCGGGTTATGCACCGACGTCGCAACTAGCCGCTCGCCGCGTTGCTCTGGCCATCTTGACTAGGTGGGCAAAAGCTCGAGAGGTAGAACCTTGGAACGAGATTTTTGAGGGTCACTACAACGTAATCAAAGCTAGATTTACCGAGTCTGAAGGCAAAACTGCCAAGCCATTCACCAAACCAAAGGCCAACGACTACTTTGGCGCTGGAGCCATCGAGCAACTGTTGGATGTCTCATCTGGTGCGACCCGTGATCGCGATGTCTATCTAACGCTGGCGAACCAGGTCGGCCGAGCCGTTCAGGTTTTGCAGCAAGATGGCCGCTACCGCGGTGCGATGAAACTCGCTTGGCTAAACGCTACCCTCGCCATTGACAATCTCGAACCCGTCGCATTCGTCGAGGGCGACAAAGACAAGTTTGATCTATTGCACTGTGAGGTAAACCCAAAGGACGTTATCCTAAACGGCCCCCTCGTTTCGGTGCTGCTCCCGGCCTTCAACAGCGAAGCTTGGTTGCCGACAGCGTTGAACTCGCTAGTGAACCAGACTTGGCGAAACCTGGAGATCATCGTTATCGACGACCAGAGCACCGACAAAACCTTCGAGGTGGCCAAAGAGTTTGCGGCGAAGCATCCGCGAGTAAAGGTTCTTCAAAACTCGGTAAACGCTGGGCCATATGTGGCACGCAACCTGGCCCTGAGTAACAGCAGCGGTGTGTTCGTAACCGTGCACGACGCCGATGACTGGTCACACCCGAGAAAGATTGAACGACAAGTATCGGCGCTGCTCGGTCGAACCGATGTGGTTGCCAACACGTCTCAAATGGTGCGAGTGAATCCAAGCAATTTCCAGATTCTTACTAGTGCTGGCAAGGCCGTGAGGCTCAACTACAGTTCCCTCATGTTCAGACGCGCCGAGGTTGCTACAGCCTTGGGATTCTGGGACCCAGTTCGTTTCGGGGCTGATTCTGAGTTCATTTCGAGAATCGAAGCATTTTTCGGTGAGGGTTCGATTGATTACCTAGACTCCGGGCTGCTCAGTCTGGTTCGTTCGGTTGAAACCTCGCTGACTGCGGGTGGAGGAGAAGACCGCCTAAAGGGTGCCCGAAAGCTCTACAAGAGGCTATTCACCGAGTGGCACGCCACCTGTGAGGTTGACCCAGGTGCGCTGCGCCTCGACCCTCAAGCAGCCCGCAAGTTCCAAGCTCCTCGAAAATCACTCGGTCTGGGTGAGCCGGCAGAGGCATTGCCCCTGGTGTTCATTGATGATCTAAGTGAAGTGGCCGAAAGCTATCTTCTTCAAACGCTTGAAGACAGGCAATTACTTGAACCCGGATGCGGATACGTGCACGTGCCAAATCCTCATTTTCCGGTAGCCACGGAGTCAAAGCGTCTGGTTCGCCGAGCACTTGACGAAAACTTGAATAGCGTTCGCTTGCTTGGCGAAGAATACGGCCGAAAGGTAAAACTGCGCTCGCGACGCACAATCGTGACGGCCAAGTGTCTGATCGAAAAATACAACCTAATGACACCGTTCGAATCGAAGGTGATCGAGGTGCTTTTCGAGTCTGAGCGCGACGTTGCTCACCTAAGCCAGGTGTTGAAGAACTGCGTGAACACTCTAGGTTCACAACCGACTTCATTGCTAGCCAAAAACGACCGTGTGAAAGAGGCTCTCAAGGCAGCCCAAGACGCTGGCTGGGATGTTCGGCTGTTCTAGCTGTTAGGCCGAGTATCCCGGCTGAAACGGCACACTCACGATGTATGGCGTCATGCCAGATCGACGTTTGAAGTTGTACAGACCCTCGCCGCCGTTCTGTGCGCCGCCGTACATCAAATAGCGCAAACCCGACGCGGAACCCCAAGCCTCGGTTTTCGCTAGCTCAACGAACTTCTGTGCCACAAAGTTGACCACGCCTTCGGCGAGGTGGTCGGCGTGCCCCATAATCTGCGCATACGTTGCGAAGTCGCCAAATCTAACCACCGACAGGTAAGCCAGCAGCTTCTTGCCAATCACCAAATCACCCTGTCGGTAATCGGCTTTCTCAACAAAGACTCCGAAAAGCTGCCGCCAGTGGCGATTGCATTTCGGCAGCACCGGCTCGCTCCATCTGACCGGCAAACCACCAAGCTCTTCGACTGATCGGGTTAGGTTCGCTCTGATTTCTCCGCCCGATCGAACTTCTTTCGATGTGTTGATTTCGTAGAAGTCGGCAGTGTGGTTTTTGACGTGCATCCGCTCAAAGGTGTAGCCCGCCCGCTCGCTCTTCTGAAATTGGTGGCGGTAGGTGGCTGGGCGAGAGTAGATCCACTCGGTGAAGTCACCCACGGTCTCAAGGTCGATCATCATCGGAGTGAACCTTGGTGGGTCAATCTGTTCTTCGCGACGGTGCGCCTGGTAAAAGTAGTTCTCGAAGCCGGTAGCAGCAGACTGCACAATCTTGAGGCAGTCTTCGGTGCAGCCGTCATCGGGTGAGTACTGAAAGCTGGGCTCAATGATTTCTGTGATGACAAGATCGGCAAATTTGCAGGGTGCTGAACGCATTTCGGCTGATGGTTTCGATGCCGCTGCCGGGCTAGGCGGTGCTGCGCTGTTGGCCTCCGGCGAGGCTAGCTTGCGCTCCACGCGGCGCTCAATGGCCGCTTGTAGCCCTTGGCGGCCTGCAGTCTCAAGCATGAGTCGGTAGGTTTCACCTTGAAAATGAAGGGTGTTGCCCGGGCCACATGAGCCCAAATCGGCAGGTGCAAGTTCGTCGTAGCCGACCGCGCCACCATAAAAAACGTTCGGCACTCGCTCGGCTACCTGAGCACCAAATTGGTAGTACTCGGCTTGTCGGTCGGCGAGTTTGGGGTAGTAGTCAACCTGCTGGTTGAGAAACAGCACTGGCAACTCGGGTGCTATTTCACGGATGCGCGTGACAAACTCGCTCGCATTCTGCACCGATTCGGCAAGCGTTGCTCTACCTAGTTCTTCGTGCTGCTGCAAGAAAGAGTCGCGGTCTTTGAGGTGCTTGGGGTGAATCCAAAAGCTCGGCCCCCCGGCACGATTGCGCCACATGCTGAAATTCATGTCGGCATAAGAGTCGAGCATCAGCAAGTCGGCGTCGGCACAGGTCAGAACATCCCTGTTTGCTTGCCCCAGGTAGTAACTCGCGAGGGTGCGAGGCATGTCGGCGACTTCAGAGATTGAGTTCAGAAACTCTTCGGTGAGAGTAAGCCCATTTAGCGTGTCTAGAAGCTGCGCGAAGGTCGACTTTTGGCTTTGGCGAAGTGTAGGTGGTCGATCAAACAGGTCTGCATTGAGAGCCAATGCTCGCCTTGAGGTGCAGTCGCCTCGAGCCACAATGACGAGAGGCCGATCGGCCCCGCTGGTTAGCTTCTGAAGCATGCCCTAAGTCTAACTTTTCAGCCCACGCTGGCAGGTCAAGGCCAGAGTCGTTTGCTTGACTTTGCTCGACTATTCCTGCTCAGGGGCAAGCGAAGGAGTAGGTAGACCCTTTGACACGAATGCCAACGATTCAGCTCTGACCGACACCGGCAGCGAAGCCACCAGGGTTAGCGAGCCTTGAGAGTCTTGACGCAACAGGTAACGAGCGGTCGCGCGGGCACCGAGGTTGTCGGTTCCGAACAGACTGATGTTCACTGGGTAAATGACCTGGTATGGAGCCGGTGCTTCGTCGAACCCGGCCGGTGGCACAGGCTTGGCAGAAAAGTCGAGAGATACGGTCACCGAGGTGTCGGTTTTAGTGGTCTTCCACTGTGAGGCTGCGGTTTGCACGCCCATCATGTCTGGGGTTGCGCCAAAGGGGAACTTTTCGGCGTCGACCAACAAGCTAGCCGCCATCGGAGTGACCATGGCAACGTTGCTTAGTGCCGTGAAGACAGCACCCGGCATGAACGCGATGGAACCTTCTGGAAGGTTTTCGTAGTCGGCTACGGTAACCGCTGCTCGACTCTCGAGACTGTGTGAAAGTGCCTTACCGGCATAGTTCTGGTACCAAACTTCGAGCGCTGAAATGGCGTCTTTCTGAGCGACGTTTACTAGAGTCAATGGGCCCTCGAGAGGTGCAACACCTGCGTTATCTTCAACGATCTGAGGAGCATCCCAGGTGGTAATCGAACCATCGAGAATGCCCTGAATCGTTGCAGGGCTGAAAATGGCCGAAGCACCTGCGCTAGAGGTGATGACAAATACGCCAGACTCGACCGCGTATGGCACAGTGGCGTAGGCAGAACCGCCAGGGCCGGCTTGAAGGCTACTGCTAGCTACCAGCGACGCCTGCGCTGCATCGACGATGGTGTAGCTCATACCTGGGCAGTTCAGGGCTAGGTTTTCAGCTAAGAATGGTGCTGCATCGGCAACCTCTTCGCTGAAGTATGAAGGCACGTCGCCTTCAACGCAGGTGAACGATGCTTCAGCTAGTGCAGCTAGAGCCTCTGGCGGCATCGGTGGGTCACAAGCGGTCAACAGTGGGCTCACGAGCAGCAGGGCTGCCACTAGCTTGACGCTCTTGAACTTGCTAGACATTGTTACCTCTTACCTTTTTTATTCACCCTAGAAATAGTATTTGGGAGTAAAGGCCTAAGCCCTTACTCCCAAACACTACTTAGTTTTTTGTTACTTGACTGTGTTCAGGATCGCGTAGGCCTTGGTGCGGATTGCGCCCTGGATTGGGGTGTAACCCAAACCGTACGAAACCGAAGGGCCACAGACGTTTAGCACGTACTGTAGGAACTTCTTGGTGGTTGCGCCCTTGGCGGTAACGGTCTTACCAGCGGTGTTTACTACCGCGTAGGTGATAAGAGTTGCGTTGTAACCACCGTTTACAGCCTTGTTCCAGTCGATGTCAACGTTTCCGTTGGCCTTTACAGCAGAAGCTGACTGGGCGTTTAGGAAGGTAGCTGAGCGCTTTGCGTCTGGAGCGTAGTACTGGTTGTTCTCGTTGCGAAGAAGAGCAACCTTTAGGCCGGTTGCATCCTTCAGGTCAAGGTAACCAATCGAACCTACAGTGGCGTTGATACCGGTCTTTAGGTTGCTGCTGCTTGAGTAAGCGTTTCCGCGAGGGGTAGCGTCACCGGTAGCAACTGACCAGTCTGAGCTCTGGGTGAAGTTGTTGGTAGTTGCTGCTAGGTAGCCAGAAAGGTTGAAGCTGGTACCCGAACCGGCGGTGCGGTAAGCAGGAGTGATGGTCTTCGACGGTAGGCGCTGAAGAGCGGTCTTCACAGTGTTTACCTGAAGTGCAAGAATCTCTGAGTGGTTCCAGGTGGTGATGTCACCCTTGAAGATCTTGGCTAGAACCTGAGGGGTCATCTTTAGGTTGGTGACGGTCGATAGGTTGTAAGCAAATGCGATTGGACCAGAGGTTACTGCAACGTACTTTGCACCGGTAGGAAGGTTGTCACCGTTGGTGTTTGAATAGATGAAGTCGGTTCCACCAATTTGGAACTGGCCGTTGGCAAAGTTGTCTTTACCGGTCTGTGAGCTCGATGCGGTGTAGGTCACAGTTCCCGCGGTTGGGTTAGCAGCAGCGAAGTTGGTTGCACAGGTTCTGATGATTCCACCTGCGAACGACGATCCACCACCAATGATGTTGTCTTCGGTGCCTGCTGATGCCGGCGCTGCGCCGACGAATGCTGAGGCGGCTAGTGCTAGTACGGCCACGAGGCCTACGGACTTGCGCATGTTTCTCCTTTAGAAGTTTTTAGGTTTTTTACAACACACTCATAGAACCAGTCGGTGTTTACCAACTCGTATCTCTTGTCTGTATTTTTGGTGAACGATGGGTAAACCCGCTCGCGCTGCCTTTGAGGCGATGTTTAGCCGAAGTGGCCGTTGACGTAGTCGTTGGTGCGGGAGTCCTTCGGACGGTTAAACACATCGTCGGTCGACCCGAATTCAACAACACGACCAGGGGTGCCTTCTTCTGCCAAGAAGAACGCGGTTTGGTGAGCAACGCGCTGTGCCTGCTGCATGTTGTGAGTCACGATAACAATCGACATCGACTCTGAGAGCTCTTGAATGGTCTCTTCGATGCGACGGGTTGAGCCTGGGTCAAGAGCGGAGCACGGTTCATCCATGAGAATCACGTCTGGCTGCATGGCGAGTGAACGAGCGATGCACAAGCGCTGCTGCTGACCACCCGAAAGAGAGGTTGCTGGGTCGTTTAGGCGGTCTTTCGCCTCGGTCCAGATCGAAGCGCGACGAAGTGAAGATTCGACGATGTCGTCGGCGTCATAATTCTTGCGACCCGAGAGTTTTAGACCTGAAAGCACGTTCTCACGAATCGACATGGTCGGAAACGGGTTTGGCTTCTGAAAAACCATGCCAATTTTTAGGCGCACGGTGGTTGGGTCTACGGTCGACTCATAGATGTCTTCGCCGTTGAACAGAACCTTGCCTGAAAACCCAGCGCCAGGAATCAGCTCGTGCATGCGGTTTAGGGTGCGAATGAAGGTTGACTTTCCACAACCCGAGGGGCCGATTAGCGCAGTGACCTGATTCACCGGAAAGGTTAGCGAAACGTCACGAAGAACGTGTCGGTCGCCAAACCAAACGTTGACGTCTTCTGAGATCAAGTGAGCGTTTTGGGTCTCTAGTTGATTCATTTTTTGACTACCTTCTTAGAGCTTTTCTTAGCAGTTTTTGATCTGGTTGCGAGGCGTGCAGCGGTGAAGATGATTGCTACGAAGATGAGAACGACCAGTGCAGCGCCCCAGGCACGCTGAAGGCTGGTGTCATTTGCCGAGTCGAGATTTTGGTAGATATAGGTCGGCAAGGCGGCCATGGCTTCAAACGGGTTTAGTCTCGTGTCGTTTGCATAGTTCACGGTAAGCAGCAAAGGAGCGGTCTCACCGATGATGCGCGCGATGCCAAGCAAGACAGCGGTAATGATTCCAGATTTTGCTGCAGGCAAGGTGACACTCAAAAAGCTTCGGTAAGCCGGTGCACCGAGCGCCAAGGCTCCGTTGCGAAGTTCTACCGGAACCAAACGAAGAGCTTCTTCTGCAACACGGGTTACGGTTGGCAACATAAGCGGGATAAGAGCTACCGAACCCAACCAGCCGGCATAGGTCGTGAATCCGGTTGTGATCAGCGCCGCGTAAACGAAAAGGCCGGCGACCACAGAAGGCAAACCAGACATAGCTTGAACCAAGGTTCGAACGGTGCCGCGAGCCTTGCTTCTCGTCTCGGTGAGATAAACCGCGAGGGCTATACCCAGCGGAACGGTTACGAGAGTGGTTAGGCCAACAATGATGAAGGTTCCGAGCACTGCGTGACCAACTCCACCGTATTCAAGCGAAGTAGTTGAGGTGATGTAAACGTTGTTCTGAGAAATGAACTGTGGTGAGAGCGCCTTGAAGCCCTCAGTGATTACCGAGAACAACACAGACATCAGCAAAACGCCGACCAAGGTACTGAAGAAGATTGTGTAAATAACGAGTCCGGCATCGGCCACACCCTTGCGACCGAAAATCTTGAAGCCCACGAAAGCGGCGGCCGCAAACTGAATTGGCAAGAAAATCGTCAGCATCGCGATGGTTCCGTCGATGTTGAAAGCAAAGGTGAGTGCCAAAGCAACCACGGCTGGTAGGACCGAGGCCAAAATCATGCTTCGCGTGTTCTTTGGGTTGCGAATCTGCCAAGGGCTCTTGTCGGGTCTAGGAAGAGCCGGAAGGGCTGGGGTGGTAGTTAGGTTCTCCACGTTACTGCCTCCAAGGCTGGGCTTTAGCCACGATCCAGGCAGCCAACCAGTTGATCAAGAGGGTGATGACGAACAATACGAGACCGGCTGAGATGAGAGCCTTGACCTCTTCTGGAGAGGCGGCACCGAAGAACGAAACAATCATCGAGGCAATCGAACCACCGCGACTCTCTACCACTTCACCCCAGTTGATCTCGAATGACAGGTTCAGAACAAAGAAGATGGCAACGGTCTCACCGAGTGCGCGGCCCAAACCGAGCAGGGCGCCACCGACGATACCGCCCGATGAGGTTGGCAAGATTACCTTCAAGAAGGTAGAAGAACGGCTAGCACCCAGAGCGATGGATGCGTTGATAACATCGCGATCTAGCTGGCTAAAGATTTCACGAGTAACCGAGGTGATGATCGGCACGATCATTACGGCCACTACCCAACCAGCGATGAACGGGCTGTTCACGAAGCTACCACTGGTGTTGTTGAAAAGGGGAATGAAGCCTAGGTTCTCGTTGAGCAGTTTGGCCCAGTGCGAGGCGACCGGGGTGAAGACACCAACGCCCCAGAGACCAATCACAATCGATGGAATGGCGGCCAGAAGGTCAACAACCAGGGTCGCAATTTTGGCAACGCGCCCACTAGCAAGAAACTCAATGAAGTATGCGGCTGCAATCGCCATCGGCACCGCAAGCAGCATGCCGCTAACTGCGATTAGAAGCGAGCCCCAAAGCATCGGGCCGATTTGAAACACGAGGTTCTCAGGGTCGGCGGCGCTCCACTGGCTGCCAAAAATAAAACCAAAACCCTGTTTAGAGAGAGTTCCCCAAGACATGTATAAGAGGTAACCAAGAATCAAGCCCACGATGGCGACAGCGCCGATGGCGGCCGAACGCGCGATACCGAAAAAGACCTTGTCTTGAAGCGAGTGAGGCTTTGACGCCAACCGGCGCCGAGAAGGCACGGGTTTTTCTGTTTCGGAAGCGACGCTCATGCTTTCAGTCTGGCTAAAAACGGTAAATGTTGGCTGTGACAAAGGTTAACGGAAGGTGAATTACCTTGTGCCCAGCACCCGTGAAAGCGCAGGTTGAGCATCCATGATGCAGTCACGTGAGGCAGTATTTAGACATGGATGCTCAAGTAGATGTCGTCATTGTCGGCGGAGGCCACAACGGCCTGACCGCAGCCGCTTACCTGGCCAAAGCCGGGCTGAAGACTTTAGTGCTTGAGCGGCTCGACACCTTTGGCGGTGCTGCAGTATCGGCCCAGGCCTTCGACGGGGTTGCGGCAAAGCTCTCGCGCTACTCATACCTGGTCAGCCTGCTGCCTCAGCAGGTTATCGATGACCTAGGGCTCGAGATCACACTCGCCGAGCGCCGATACTCCTCTTATACGCCGATGCCGGGTAGCTCGAAGGGGCTACTCGTCGATAACCATGACGCAACTGCGACGGCGCGCTCGTTTGAGTCAATCGATGCCGCAGACGATGCGAAAACCTGGGGCGAGTTTTATGCCGAGACCTCTCGGGCTGCCGAGGTTCTTTTTGCAACAGTGACCAAGCCGCTCGCCAGACGCTCTGAGGTTCGGGCCGTTCTGGGTGAGGCGCTCTCGGGTGATGACACCTGGCAGATGCTGTTTGAGAAGCCAATCGGTGAAACCGTAGCCGAACGTTTCAGCAACGACTTGGTGCGCGGTGTGGTTTTAACGGATGCACTGATCGGTACTTTCGCGCCGAACCTCGACGACTCGCTGGCTGCCAACAAGTGCTTTTTGTATCACGTGATTGGTGGGGGAACTGGCGACTGGAACATCCCCGTTGGTGGAATGGGTAGCGTTACGACTTCGATGCGCGAAGCTGCTCTTCGTTTTGGGGCTCAGTTGCAGTCGGGGGCAACCGTCACCAAAATCTCGCCAGACGGCGTGGTTTCGTTTGAACTCGACGGCGTGAACCAGAACGTTTCGGCTAAACGGGTTTTGGTGAACGCCGCCCCGGCCGAGCTTGCGAAGCTAACCGGGCGCACACCTAAGCCGGTTGAAGGTGCCCAAGCAAAGGTGAACCTGCTGCTCAAGCGCTTGCCAAAGCTAAAAGACGAAACCCTTGACCCAAAGGCCGCTTTCGGCGGAACCTTTCACATCAACGAAACCTGGCCGCAGTTGCAAGATGCCTTCGATGCCGCCGAGCGCGGCCAGATTGCCTCGCCCCTGCCCTGTGAAATTTATTGTCATTCGCTCACCGACCCATCGATTCTTGGCCCCGAGCTTCAGGCATCTGGCGCGCAGACATTGACCGTGTTCGCGCTGCACACGCCGCACCGACTTACCGACCACTTCGACAACGACAACTTGCGGGCCGAGCTGCAGCAGGCCGTCATCGATTCGCTCAACTCGGTACTCGCCGAACCGATCGAAGAGCTAATCATGACCAATGCAAATGGTGAGCTGTGCATCGAGACGAAAACCACAAAAGATTTAGAGGATGCCCTTGGCCTACCAGGCGGCAACATTTTTCACGAGCCACTCAAGTGGCCTTTCGCCGAAGACGACGAGCCGCTCGATACCGCGGCGCAGCGTTGGGGCGTGGCAACCGCCGATGCAAACATCTTGCTCTGCGGCTCTGGTGCTAGACGCGGCGGTGCGGTCAGCGGTATCGGCGGGCACAATGCCGCCGCTGCCGTCATCGAAGAACTACTTGGGCGCTAGCCCCAAGCGGTCGGGCCGTTAGCGAACAACCTTTGCGGTCGATTTTGCATAAACACGAGTGACCACCGACGCCGTGCCGGTAGCCACGGTGTTGCCAACAACATATTTAGAAGCATCCGCGCTGGTTAGTTTGTATGTCGACTTGGTCGCGCCAGAAATCACTTTGCAGCCGAAACTGGTTAGGTTCAGAACAGTGGCCTTCGAGGTGGCCTTGTTGCAACGTAACCAGCGATAGGTGATCTTGGGAACCGGGAATCCAACAGCGGTTGGCTTCGCGATGGTTAGCGTTTGACCAACCTTTGCCTTACCGCTCACGGTCGCACCCTTGGTAATTGATGGCGCTTGAACCACCGTGATCGCAGCCGTTGTCATCGACTTGATTTCGACACCACGTTTTGTGACGGTTACACGAACCGAAAGTTTGGTGCCCAGATCGGCGTCAACGTGGTTGTAGGTGGCAGACGCAGCACCGGCGATCGGCTTGCCGTTGCGCATCCACTGGTAGACAAAGTTCGCACCGGTACCCCAATCGCCCAAGACCACACCGTGGCGCTTAGACGAGAAGCTGGCCGCTTCAACGGCTGGTGTCGGGTAAGTGCGAACCGAGGCGAGATACCAATCAGAGGTATTTCCAGCTCGGTCGACCGCGCGCACCGAAAGCTTCGTGCTTGCCGCGCTCGTGTTGAACTCAGGCAACAGGCTGAGCGAGAACTCGAGTTGCTCTGCGTATGGTCGGCTAACGGTTTTGCCCGCATAGCCGTATTCCAAGCGCACGACTCCAGAGTCGGCATCCGCGCCAAGCTGGTTGGCGATCAAAATCGATCCGATGCGCTCGGTGAGCAGGCCGGTGAGGGTTGGAGCTACGTTGTCGAAGATGATTTCATCGGTAAACACCGCGCTCTTGGTTTGGTCGGCCAGAATGTAGCGAGCGTAGACCGTGGCGGCCTCACCCGAAGCACCTGCAACCAGGGTCCAATCGATTGGGTCACCGAGTTCCGTTTGTACCAACGGTGAGAACGATGAGCTGTTCGATAGTTCAACTGCAGTGGCACCAGCCGGCGCGTTGGCAGCGAGGCTTACTGCGGTCGAATTGGTGTGGGTCTGACCCTCATTGATAACAACACCCACCGGTGGAAGGGTGCGAAATGCTGCGAGCTCGCTGTAGCTAGTGCCGGCGGTCGTGGCCAGCACCGCTCGAACGAAATAAAGGGTGTCTTGGTTCAAGTTACTGATGGTCAGCGTGAACTCGTGATCTTGGTTGTCTAGAGTCTGCCCCCAAGGCACCGATTGGTTGACGGCTAGCGTGGCAAAAGAATAATCGGTGGCCAACTGAATCGAGAGGTTGGGGCTAAGGCTTTGCGCGTTGGCGACCACACTGAACTGGGCCTCGGTGGTGTCTACTGCCAAGACATCTGGCGAATAAACCACCTGTGCTGCAGCGGCACCGGTGGCCGAGCTCGAGACGCCGACGATGCCCATTAGAGCAACCAGCGAGGCTGCCAAAATCTTGAAACTCAACCCCTGCTTCACGAGCTATGCCGCCGACTCTTTGTCGACCGCGGCTTGCACGCGCGGTGCAACTTCTTCGGCATAAAGGCGAATGGTGTTCATCAGCTTTGAATGGGGCATGGTGCCGTTTGCGTATTTCAAATCGAAACGGGATGCCCCGACCGAGGTCACCGCGTGCGTGATCTTCGCGGCCACCGTCTCGGGTGAGCCGACGTACATCGACCCGTAGCGCACCTCTGACACGAAGTGGTCTTTGCTGGTCTCGCCCCAACCGCGTTCGCGACCGATGCGGCCGAACGACTCGAGGTAGCACGGCCACATTTCTTCGATGGCCTGCTCGTCGGTTTCGGCTATGTGCCCTGGTGAGTGAATCGAAACCGGTAACTCTGGTTTGCCCTGCTCAGCAAGCGCCATGCGGTAAAGCTTTGAGAATGGTGCAAAGCGGGCAGGGTCGCCGCCGATGATGGCAAGAGCGAGAGGAATACCCAAGCGAGCAGCTCGCATAACCGATTCTGGGCTGCCACCCACACCAACGCGAATGCCGATCGACCCTCGCTCGGTCTTTGGATAAACCTCTTGGTTGTTCAGCGGAGGTCGCACCGAACCAGACCAGGTAACCGGCTTTTCTTTGAGTAGCTCCATGAGCAATTCGAGCTTTTCTTCGAACAGCTGCGCGTAGTCGCTGAGCTGGTACCCAAATAGAGGAAAAGACTCGGTGAACGAACCGCGCCCCGCAGTGATCTCGGCTCGGCCGTTGCTCAACGCGTCGATAGTCGCGAATCGCTGGTAGACGCGAATCGGGTCTTCGCTCGACAGAACGGTAACGCCCGTGCCCAACGTGATGCGAGAGGTGCGGGTTGCGATGCCGGCCAAGATGGTGTCGGGAGCCGAAACCGCAAAGTCATCGCGGTGGTGCTCTCCGACGGTAAACGCATCAAGGCCGAGCTGCTCGGCATAAACCGCTTGCTCGACAATGTCGCGAATAACCTGGCCAGCGCTTTGCGGATTGCCTTGATCATCGACATTCATGTCACCAAACGTGTCTAGCCCAAATCTGATTTTCATCGTGCTCTTTCTAAATAGCTCAAGACAATTGTGAATGCTTCGACTTGGGTTTCGAGCGACATGGTCGGTTTGCCAGAAAACTCGGATGCTTGCTCAGGCACCAGCGGAACATGAATGAATCCCGACCGAACGTCGGTGCCGGCCAGCAACTGCTGCATCACATAAAAGATGTGATTGCAAACAAAGGTTCCGGCCGAAGTCGAACTCTCAGCAGGTATGCCGGCTAGGGCGAGTTGCTCAAGCAGAGCATCCACTGGAAGGGTTGTTGGTAATTCAGTCTCGCCATCGCTCGAAATCGGCTGGCCGCTTCGGGTCTCGCCAGAGTTGTCGGCAAGCTTGGCGTCATCTAGGTTCTGGGCACGGGTCTCGATTGAAATGGATGCACGACCCTCGGCCTGCCCGATGCATATAACGGTATGCGGTTTGTGTTGGGCGATGAGCTGGCCAAGCGTTACGGCTGCTTGGT
>JACCDI011361501.1_pt1 | contig 15877 bp, 15 predicted proteins | sample 7442791 | NCBI WGS metagenome assembly JACCDI01 (sample SAMN15323434, study PRJNA562643) | freshwater metagenome | isolation source: river surface water | place: USA:Blue River Watershed | collected 2017-08-15 | reverse complement strand
TTCTCGTGTGCATTATATGTGGTTTCCTTATCGCCATTACTAAATCTACCTTTTGTTGCTTTTCTCACTTTACCCGCTGCATTTTTTAGAAATGTGTCTGTATATGGCTCTCTAACGTCATCTCTGTTAAATACAGGTTTTTCTTTGTAACAACATAGTATACTTTCGTGTGTTCGTTGCCAAAAATTAAGAGACGGTGTTACTTTATTTGTATAGTGCCATATAATCCATCTTACATTTATGTTTATTCTTACACGAATAAATGCCAGTATTTCACTAAATCCGTATATATACATTGTTCCTTTTGGTTTCAGTATACGAATACACTCTGTAATCCAATCATCACACCATTTCAGATAGTCTTCCATTTTTTGTTTATCGCTATTATTACCAAAGTCTTTTCCGATGTTGTAAGGGGGGTCACATATAATAATATCAACTGAATTGTCTGTTAGTTTCTTCATACCACTAATACAATCTTCATTTATGATAGTTTGTATACGTGAAGTCGTATCCAATGTATTTGATAATGCTTCCATTATATTTTCCTTCTTTATTATACATTAAAATATATGCTAACTATTCAATTTTTTATTGTCAACAGTCTATATCATAATGTCTATAAAATTGAACAAAAATAAGTATTTTTATGCCAATCATCTAATCTAAAATGAATACCCCGCTGGTATTATTTGAACGTCGGTTGCCAAGAGAACTTGTAAATATTATACAATCTTATCTGAGTAATGATATTGTATATCTCGCTATAAGAAATTATTTCCATTATTTATTGGCTGAACAAGAGTTATATATGGAACATATGTACGAGACATATGTAATGGAACAATGTTATTGTCATAAAATGTCTAGTAGAAATATGAGAGTATACGATGGATGTGACCATTGTAATTGGTATGAACGAATTGAGACAGATGATGAACACTTCTCTTCGTTGTATTTAACTTGTATAACATATAATGAACAATATTACAAAATATTACATCGTAAAATGTAAATCGTACGTCGTTCGTCGTATGTTTTTTACATATTTTTACGGTAAATTCCCAAAATAGTCATGAAAAGAAATGGCATCGCTCGCCCAAATTGGACATTTATTTTTGTCCATTTTTCAAAAATGCCTAGAAAAGTTTGCAAGGACCCCTCCCCAAAAACACGTTGTTACCATTCTGATTTGTTTTTGAAAATTTCCTGAAAAAAGTGGCTGCATACTTTTTTAATATATATTACGCTGAAAACTATTTAGGAAGTTTTTATGTAGTCATTGTATATAAAAAATGACTACACCATTATATCCATATAAATATAATTGTAAGTTATGTGACTATAATACTAACCGTTTATCACAAATTAATAAACATTTTACCACTCGTAAACATATTATGACTACACATGGACTACCAACTTGTAACAATGACTATAATTGTATATGTGGCAAAGAATTCAGTTGTCGTCAAAACCTTTATCGTCATAAAAAAACGTGCAGCGTTCAAACGAATAGTGAAGAGACTGAACATTTAACTAACTCTATTTCACAACTAGCCCCAAATAGTCAAATACAAGATGTTTCGGTTATGTTTGAATTACTAAAACAAAACCAAGATTTCAAAGAACTTATTATTGAACAAACAAAACAACTATTTGAACAGAATAAACAGAATGCGGAATTACAACAAAATTTGTTAGAAGCGGTCAAGGATGGCAAATTCGCCAATAATACTATCAATAACAATACTAATAATAACTGTAACAACAAGTTCAATCTCAACGTATTCTTAAACGAAACTTGTAAAGATGCCATTACGTTGGACGATTTCATCAAAACGTTTCACGTTACACGCGACGATTTCATCCATACTGGCAATGTTGGCTTCATTGAAGGCATTTCAACTGTTATGTTAAACCGCTTCCGTGATATGGATATGCATACACGACCCTTACATTGTACGGATTTAAAACGCGAAACTGTCTATATCAAGAATGCGGATAAGTGGGAAAAGGAAGATAACAACAAGACAAACTTACGTAAGGCAGTCAAGGGCGTTGCAAATCAAAATATGAAAGAACTATGGAGATGGTACAATGATAGCAAGCCCGAGGTAGAACAAATCGGTTCAGATGAATGTGAGAACTACTTCAAATATTATAAAGCGGCTTTGGGAGGTTGTGGGAAAGAAGAAGATATAAAATTTGAAGATAAAATCATCAAGAATGTTCTCAAAGAAGTCCAAGTAGACAAGACAACTCTTACTGTACTATGAAGTTCGTGTAATAACGATATTTTTACATATTTTACATATTTTTACGCTGAATTCCCCAAAATAGTCATGAAAAGAAATGGCATCGCTCGCCCAAATTGGACATTTATTTTTGTCCATTTTTCAAAAGTGCCCCGAAAAGTTTGCAAGGACCCCTTTTGAAAAAACGAGTTGTGACCAAAATGCTCTATTTTAGGTTTTTAATTTGAAATTTTGGCTGCATAATTTTTTAAATAATATTACGCTGAAAATGATTTAGGCGTTTTTTCTTATACCATTATAAGGGTATGAATTTTGACGCCAAAAACGCCAAGCATTTTGTTTGCGAAAAGTGTGACTTTGTATGCAGCAAACAGAGTGATTATAATCGTCATATTGTCACACGTAAACATCAAATGATACATAATGGTATACATTTTAACGCCACTGCATTTACGTGTTCGTGTGGGAATGAGTACAAACACGCTTCTGGTCTATATCGTCACAAAAAGACGTGTAACAGTGGTCCGACCGACGTAACCGTTGCGGTTGAACAAAACAATGGAGAAATCGCTAGTTTAATTAAAGATGCGCTTAAAGAAACGGCGACCTCTAAGGATAATTTGATTGTTGAGTTACTTAAACAAAATAATGAGTTTAAAGAACTAATGATTGAGCAGAATAAACAAATGATGGAACTCGCCAAGAACTCGGGACATAGTACGATTAATACGAATTGTAATAACAACAATAAATTTAATCTCAATGTATTCTTGAATGAAACGTGTAAAGACGCGATTACAATGGACGATTTTATTCAATCGTTTGAAGTTACACGCGAAGACTTTATTCGCACTGGTAATGTCGGCTTTATTGAAGGAATTTCCACGGTTATGTTGCATCGTTTTCGTAATATGGATACACATACGCGTCCATTGCATTGTACCGATTTGAAACGAGAAACCGTCTACATTAAGAACGCCGATAAGTGGGAAAAAGAAGATGCAAATAAGACCAATCTACGTAGAGCCGTCAAGGTAGTTGCACATAGAAATATGAACGAATTATGGCGATGGTATAACGATAATAAACCGGAGGTTGAACAAATAGGAACAGATGTATGCGAAGATTATTTTAAATATTACAAGGCAGCGTTGGGTGGATGCGGCAAAGAAGAAGACCTTAAATTTGAAGAAAAAATTATTAAAAACGTTCTTAAAGAAGTCCAAGTGGATAAGAATATGATAACCGATTAAATTTACTGCATTTGATTACACGCATCCGACAATTGTTTACGGCGATTTGCAATGACGTTGTCCATATTTAATGATTTCATTTTGTTATTATATATTTCAAAGTTTTCTAATACTTCTTTTGTGCGCGGAATAATATTGTCATAGTCTTCCCATATTACACTCCCTAACAAGTCATAATTGTCGGTATAAATAGACTTATCTGAAATAATAATTTTTTTTGCGAAAAGAAGCCGGTCACATCGGATTTGTTCAAATATATTAAAGCATTCAAAATGATGTACATTTATAATTACTTTGCAACGTTTCAATATTTCATCTCGCGCAGCCCCCCACCCTAAAATATTTATACATTTCAATCCGGTTTGCTCTAATTGTTCCCATAAGAGCGTTCGTCTGTATGTAAGTGATGAATTAACTGACGCATCCTTTTTGGGTAGCGCGTTAATAATACCAATATCGTATGTGTATAATCCATCTATATTCTCTAACTGTACCTGGTCGCGTAAATTATATTGATAAGGTAAATAAACAGCGTCGTTCTTATATGACATAATTTTTTTATCCTCGGTATATAATTTTAAGAATGTCAAATTGGATAGACTATAATCGGCAATTCTTACACCTGATTGTATTAATGCAATTACATGATTTATTCTAGTTATTTCAGATAACATTTCAACATTTAAATATATCATTCTACCCGAACGAGCAATCTCAGGTGGTATGTTATTTGCTTCCAGCCACATTTGAGTAAATATATAAACATTATTAGTAGTATTTATCAGATTGTACGAGAACTCATTTACGTGAATAACATCGCTTATCATATTTAACGAATATATATAATCTTCTAAGACGTTTGGGACCCGGGTTAATTTATCGCACAAAGTAACTAATACATATCGTACAGTCATCTAACTATGTAATATTACAATAGAAACTTCCTATATTATTTATCTGAAAAATTCTATTATTAATAATGCCAACCGACCAAAAAATATATGTAGAATGTATATACAATGGCGTGTGCGATTAGTTGTATGATATCTGCGGTATTTGTCATAGGAATGATATATTTTTATTACATGACTGACAAGACCGGAATTGCGAAACAGTATAAAGAACAGTTGTCTCCTGAGTTACAAAAACGTTACGAAAAAATAGTAAAGGAGAGAACAACCATCAGTTACTATGGCTATGGTCTTGGTTTATTACTTTCTATTTTTATTATCTTGTATAATGTACAATTTAAGGCGGTTAAAATGAATTCGGCTGCATTGGTTTGCACGGTTATGGCAACTTCATTCTTAACGAACTACTTTTTCTATATGCTATATCCGAAAACCGATACGATGTTGAACTATATTCATAATCAGGAAGAAGTGAATGCGTGGCTCAAAATGTACAAAGGGATGCAGTATAATTATCATATGGGATTAGTACTCGGAATAATTTCGGTTGGTGTCTTCGGGTTCGCGTTTAGATGCTAAATATGTGTGGTTTTACTCCTTGTATACTCGTAAACTATATAACTTTCATCCGAAAGTTACATAATGTTGATTTGTAGTCATTTAGTCGTGGTATTTTCTACATACAATGTAAATGACCACAATAAAACTTCCGATACGGTATGTACCCAAACGCCTATCAAAGAAGGATACCTTGTCACAAATAAAAATGCTTACTAAGTCAAAAAACTTGTATAAGAAAGACAAATATTATACACGTAAACGATTATCATCGTATAAGAACAAACCGTCTATACATATCGCACACGCGCGTAAAATATACGATATAGAGAACGTAACCCCAACTACTGAATTGGCGGAAAAAACCGGTTGCAATCTATCGGCATTACAAAAAATCGTCAATAAGGGAGAAGGAGCCTATTATTCATCTGGTTCAAGACCGAACCAAACTCCACAATCGTGGGGATTAGCCAGATTAGCCAGTTCCATAACGGGCGGTAAATCAGCAGCAGTAGATTATAATATTATTGAAAATGGATGTAATCATCATAAGCCTGCATTCATTTTAGCAAATAAATCAAGACGTAAGTACAAATACGGACATTCTAGAACGAAACGTGTATCGTTTGACGTAAAAAAATAGTCATCTAGTTGAGAAAAGTATCTTCCAGGTGTGTACAATCACCTTTGTCAAAATCCGCACTATACACTACCTTATTGGGCATTGTATGGTTTGTGCTTTCGTATGAAAAATGCCAATTTAGTGTGGCTTGATTTGCTCCGCTCTTTACACATTCATATATTTTACCCTCAAATTGTGCATATGGACCACGGTTAATGGAGAACTTCTGCGGGAAAATATTTATGGGTTCATTACCATAACCTCCAAGGCGATTTGCCATAATATGTCCAGCGTCGCAGTTGGATAAACCATCGTCTTCTAACATACGTGAATATTCCTGTGTGCATTTTGTGGGCTCTGTCCCTTTATCCAATGATGCGGGTGTAACAATGCCTTTTACTGAATCTACGACGATATGAGTATTATGTTCAACATATGTGTATTTCACTGTTGAACCGCCATTACCCATTACAAGCGTATTTACCCCTACAACTGGGCATTGGGCAGTAGTACATATACAACTACTTCCAGTAACTGCGTAGGCTATGATTGAACACAGACCGTATAACACCCCTGCAAATAGACGCATTTCACCTAACATCTAATATATGATATACCGATATTTTTATCATGTAGTTTAGACGACCTACCAAAACCAATATTTATACGCTCTGTATAGGGATGCAATGATGTACAAAAGTTATAATATAGTATAAATATATATGCCAAGAATACGAAGTAAAAAAATAAACATAAAAATACGGAGACAAAAAACGTATAAGCGACTACATAAAAAAACACATAAACGACTACATAAGGGTGGAACCGACGATAAAGAAAACCAAGACCCTTCAAATAATATATCGGTGTATAAAGCCATGCTTGAAAGAACATTTCAAGAAAAACCACCTTTAAGTGGTGTCCTCAAAACCGAATGTCAAAATCCAGACAATTGTTTAGCATTTGGTCAATACGGAGATGCTCTTAAACAGTATTTTAACAATTTTACCGATTTGACATTAATTGATAATCAAGGATTAAAAAGAATAGGTGCTCCTTCTAGCAATGGGTTTGTGATTGAAGTGCCATTTGTTAAAGGCGGATATAAAGCATATAATGCGTTAAAATGTACAGCATCAGAAGGTTCAGATAATTTATATTATGAATATTATGTTGGTAAAAATTTTATTAATAAACACGTTAAAAAATTACCCTGCTTTTTAGAAACATTTGGATGTTATTATTTTAATCATCGTGATAAATGGAATGAACTTTACAATTCTGCTAAAAACAATTCGTTTGATGGAATTGATTTAAAAAATATGGTGTCTCCTTTTGTTAACGCTGGACAAAATGACAAAGAATTGTTTGAACAATCTTGTGAAAAAAGTTTATTTATATGTCTATTAATTCAACATTTTGATAATGTAAGAACTTTGGGGTATGAATGGAATAATAATAATGATAATATAGATCCTGAACTGTATCAGTTATTGTATCAGGTTTATTATGGGTTAACTCAATTAGGTAACACTTATACACATTACGATTTACACGAAGATAACGTCCTGTTATATAAACCATATCAAGGCAAACAATATATAACAATGCGATATCATAGAAAAGGTAAAATTTACGAATTTAATACTGAATACATATGTAAAAATATTGACTATGGTAGAAATTACATAAAATTATCAAATGGAGTGGACACTAACGATTTGCTTATTGGTGAAAATGGGATATGTAAGTTGGATAGTTGTAAACCAGATTGTGGTCAGAATTATGGATACAACATAATTCAAGGACTAGCATATGACCAAGATATAGAATTTCATTATATATTTCCTAATAAACCAAATATGTCACACGATTTACGGTTAGCAAACTCATTGATAGAAGATATAAACTATCTCACATCCTACGGAACTCCAGAAAACTTAGCCCCCAAAACTGATAATAAAACAAACAATATTTTTCAAATGATAGAATTTTTGGAAAAAAAAATTCAAAAACCAAAACATAACGTAAATAAGAAATATAATGCTAACTGGAAACAAGCTGCAATAATGGAGATTTATGATGATGGTCGTGATTATACATATACAAGTATTCCTTAACCCAAGAATGGTATATTACATTGACCGAAAATAAAAATTTGGGTGTATAGTATCAGTATTGTCAATATGTACAAAATATTGACAATAATTATAATTCCAGCGTTATGTTGACATGTAAATCGCTCTTTTTGGTTATATCGTACACATCTTTTACATTTATTCTTGATATACCCATATTCGCGTATATAATGGTTTGGTTAGGTGCGAATTTTAATTGACCAGTTACGACGGGTATAATACAGTGTGTTCCAAAGTTTATATACAATGTTTCTACCCCCCAGATATCCGCAATTTTATAAGAGACATTCATCTTAATATTGTTCGCATCGTCTATTTCTATATTATCGGGTAACATCGGATGACATTTTATATAAATATCATTTCCGGAATTGTCATATACCAATTCATTATGCCATAACGGTACAATATAGGTTTGTTTATTCACCGTTAATTTATATAGGTTATTCTTCATTAAATCATCTAGGGTCGGATTTAATATAATACATTCGTCGGCATACGTTCGGTTGGTTATAATTGTTCCGATTTTTTGTATAAAACCTTCGCCGAAATGCATGGATTGGCGGTATTTCTTGATTATTTCATAAATCTTTATCAATGTATGTTTGTCTAATTTATTCAACGTGTCTAGTGCGGTTGCTTCACATACACTAGATATTCGGTTTAAAATAATAGAAAACAATTGACTATTTGCTTCACCTACAACCAAATTCTTTATGAAGGATGACAACAAACCTTTATAATTGTCTGGTCCAACAGTTTCGTTTGGTTGCGCCGGTTCACTGCATTCTATGTCATCATCCGAATAATCGTCATATTTTAACAAATACTGATACGCATCTTGAACTTCTAGGAATTTAGATTTTGCATCCGCGGAATGGTTCTTATCTGGATGGTACAATAGCGCATTTACGCGGTATTGTCTTTTTAACGTGGCTAGGTTTAGTTTATCAGATTGTATATTTAATATTTCACACGCACGTTTATAATTCATCAAACTTGTGTACTTTGCTTGTTATGTATAACATTATACTCTCTAAATGGTATATTGGTCTATAATTATTGTTAAAATATTTTAAAAAAGAATAAGTTTTTGCGAGTATATTAGATGTATCTGCGTCCGTTAATTTGTCGTTATCAATGAAATACTTTAATATATACCAGACGCATTCTTGTACATCTAGATTATACGTTAGCATATCGTATAATGTATCGCGAAAGTTAGTAAACGAAATATCTTGAATGGTTTCAATTTCTTTGATTATGTTATCGCATATTAGATTAAAAATTTCGCTCGGAATATCTGTGGGCGAGGTTATTAATGAGAAACTCCTTAATTCTTTTAAGTTTAATATACCGTTGCAATGAATATTGTTTAATATATTTTTACTATTTCCGGGTTTACATTTCCGTGTCATCTCGTTCGGAATAACCAGTTCGTTTATACGATTAATAAAATCGTGGGGTGGTGTGCCCGTCATTTGTAAATTCTGAGTGTGGGACACTAAATCGTTATATTTTTCGCTGCTTGGACGATTTATTCGGATAACGTTGCACGCATTGATAATCTTTGTTGGTATAAAACTGATGCTCTCAGTTAGAAGAATGTATTTGATTTTAATCGCACTAGTGTCAGTATTATATTGTTGCATATAACTATAAAAAACTTCTAATATGTCTGTGCTAACTTTATTGAAATTTTTACAGACAATAATACCTACCTTGTCGCTTTTTACGGTGACAATGTCTGAAATTTGAAGGAAAATGTCGTGCCATAATGATTTGGAATTACATCCCAATAATGACATATCTATTTCATAATGAATATCACTAATCCGAAATGTGTACTGTGATTTATCCGTTTGTACTGTGATTTTCTTATCATATTTTAATTCACTGTTGCTATATCTTTTTAATAATTGCAAGCATTGTGTGTACTTACCCACACCGGATGGACCATACATAATGATATTTTCAAAATTCGCGAGTTGCTTTGGTAAAACATTATATATCGGCTGCAATTCTGGATGCAAGTTATATAATCCTACGGATGTTAGATATTCGTCATATGATGTTTCATAATATTTCATTTCGGCTTGTATAACATAATTATATGCGACTTGTTTATACTTTTTTGATAACTAACTATATCTACTGTTAGTTACCAAATGTTACATCCCAGCGATAGACCTATTTTTTAATTTTGATAGATATGCAGTATTTACGATTTGTTTTATAGATAATCCTAGGATGGTCGTTGATAATACACTAATAATGATTGGCATTATTCCCGTGGTTAAACCCGCGTTGGTCGTTTCACGTTTGAATGAAATCAAATAAATTAATACACATACGATTATAAAAATAGCAAGAGCATTTGATTTAAAGTTATCAAACATCTTCCGGTATTCAATCGGTAAGTTGATAGGAGTTCCAACCGTTTCTTTGTCTTGTTTTTGCAGTTTAAGTAACATTAGCATTAATATGATACGTGCAATAACGTGTGTACCGCTCGCTAGTAATATGGATAGAAGCGTGAAAATCGTACTTGCAGTGTTTGCACCCTCGGGATTGTTTAGTTTGTTTGTTACTTCATTTCCAAGGAATAGAGTACACGCAGTATGCACCACCATGAGAGTTCCTACTGCTACGATACCAGTATTTTCTCTAAACATATATACGAAACATATCACATATAATGCAAAAAAGGCGGTATAATTTAATATATTGGAGGATGACATTCTATACATTGTACCTATATTTTATGGTTTTGGCAAATTGTATGTTTTACATAACCACTCTATCAGTGCATTTGCATCACCCAGTAAGTACCCTTCTGAATACTTTTTAATGTTTAAAAATTGCGGTGATTTCATATCGGGTCGTTTATAATATACATATGCCCCGAATTTGCCTTTACGCACGCTCATAACATCGTTTAGTTTTCGGAGAACATTCATTTCGGTATTCGTCGTATCATTCGGTTTTTTATCTAGAAATGCGACTACATCGTCATACACAATATCATCAAACGGTTTTGCAATATCTTTTAACGTTTCGTGACGTTCTCCACATTCTACATATAATCCATATCTGCCGTTCTTTAATATGACATCCGTGTTCTCGTATACGCCTAGTTTCTTTTCCTTTTTTTCCATCAATTCCTCCACGGTGTATCCGCCGCTAGATAACTTTTCAACGTCTATATTGATATCTTTTCTTACGGATATGAATGTTACGTTCTCGTCATCTACGGTTTTTCTTAGTACTGGACCATACTTATCAAATATAAATTCGTGGGTGTCGTCTATTTTGTAGGTTTGTTTTGATATATTCTTTACTGGTTTTGATAATTGCGTAATTTCATCGTAACATTCTTTACATATAACGGATGGGTCTGTTAGTTCTCCGGTGGATAATAAATCTAATTTGCTTTCCATTGTTTTTGTATATTCATATGCAAATAGATTATCAAAATAGGTAGTTAAAAACTCCACGGTTAGTATTCCGATAGGTTCTATAACTAATTTATTTTTTTCGTTTCCAAATGTTCGTTCAACGGTGATGTTTTCAATCTTTTTTTCAGTTACTACATGTTCTCTACATTCGGTTTTAACACCATCAATATCCGTCTTCTTTACGTATCCTCGTTCTTGTATGGTATCTACAATAGTGGCGAAAGTGGACGGACGTCCTATACCGAGTTCTTCTAATGTTTGAATGAGGCTGGCTTCTGTATAATGATGATGCTTGTTGTGTACTACGACGGAACTTTCTATCTTAGTGTAGTTAACTGGACTACTTGATATGGATTTCAAATACATAATCAATCCCATATCAGCAGTTTGGTCGGTAACCTCCGACGATTTGTCGTTTACTATTTTCCATCCCATAAAGATTGGCGTTTCAATAGAATTCAAATACTTATATTCGTCGGGCGCACTTATTTCTATTTTGGTGATTTGCATCTTTGCATCCGACATACAACTTTCTAGCGTATTTCGCCAAATTAATTTGTATAGTGCAACCATACGTTTATCTTCGGAAGGAAGAGAACGGTTCACTAACTGAGTAACACGGATTGCTTCGTGTGGATTAGTCACGTCTTTATTTTCTAATTTACTATGGTCGCCAATATATGTGGCAGAACCATATTGTTCGGTAATATATTTGGACGCTTGTTCTAAAAATATGTTTGAATATTGAGAACTTTCTGTTCGCATATATGTGATATATCCAGTCTGGTATAATTGTTGGCATATACTCATTGTATCCGTGGGTGATAAATGCAGTTGATTACTCGCAGTTTGTAGTAATCGCGAAGTACTAAACGGTTTCGGCGGTGTACGCGTGGCATCTGTTGGAGAACCGACAGATAATTTATGTTTATATTCGCGGGTTTTTGTTAAGAATGCGACTGCTTCCGTTTCATTTGCGAATTCGTGGTTTAAATCAAACTTTATATTACGAGAACTAAACTGTCCGACAATCTTATATTTGTATTCTAATTCATCTAGGTTGCGTTTCTTCATTTCGTTATCATATACAAGTCTTAGTGCAGGAGTTTGACAGCGACCTGCGGAAAGAGAGTTAGACTTATTATGGTACAAATATTTCCATAAAAAAGGAGACACACGATAACCGACAATCATATCCAGCACTTGCCTCGCCTGTTGTGCATTGACCAATTTTTGATTTATTTTGGTGGGATTATTCACTGCGGCGATTAACGCCGGTTTTGTCACTTCGTGGAATAAGATGCGCTTCGTTTCTTCAACAGATAAACCGAACAACTCACATATATGCCACGAGATTGCTTCACCTTCTCTATCATCATCTGTTGCTAATAATATATTTTGTGGTGAGAACCTGGATATTATTCCACGCATGGCTTCAATATGGTCGCTTTTTTCAGATATTATTGAGAACGTTGGTTTAAAACTACCCTTCATATCTATTGATTTCAATCCGTCTATTGAACGTAAATGTCCACGTGATGCGATACAACAATAATTTTCACCCAAATAACTCTCTATTTTTGCACACTTTGATGGTGATTCAACTATAATGAGGTATTTCGCTGAGGTCAAGTTGTTTGACATCACCGTAGATGAACCAGACGATTTCTTATTATATTTTCTGAAAATTTTTGGAGGCATTTGAGAACCTGCACTATTTGTTACATAAACATACCGAATTACGTTTATTTTGTTTACAATATACTATTTCAGCGTAAACTGTATGAAACTATTTTGACATATTCTTGTAATTATGAGCGAACGACCGGAATGGGATGATTATTTCAAGGAAATTGTGCAGGTTACTGCCAAACGTTCTCCGTGTAAACGTTTAAAGGTAGGTTGCTTATTAGTGAAAGATAACCGTATTATTAGTCAAGGATACAATGGGTTCTTACCCGGTTGTCCACACGATAGCATTGTACGTGATGGACACGAGCAGGCAACTATTCACGCTGAACAAAATGCGTTATGTGATTGTGCCAAACGAGGAGTTTCGTGTAATAACAGCATTGCATATATTACAAATTATCCGTGTTTGATATGTACGCGGTTGTTAATTGCATCGGGTATCCGGGAAATCCGTTATATTGATGATTATAACAATGACCCATTGGTACCCTATTTTACCAATCAAAAAAATATTTCAATCAATAAAATATAACTTCTTATAATTCACATCGGACATAACAACTGCCGTGTGTTTTTAAACGGTATCTAATTTGTATCCCGAGACAATATCTGGATACATAATCGGGATTGGCAGCAGATGGATTTATTTCACGTATATCGTGATATACAGTCATCATCTTGTCAAATACGCCGGAGAACGCATTTCGTATGGCTTCTGTGTTCTCTACCTTCTCTATTTCAGATATTATACGCGGGTCAATCCGAAAACGAAGATGATGCAGGCTAAATTCTAATTCTTCTAAATGTTTTTCAGCGGATATATCATAATAGAATTGTTTTGTATCTTTATACAAATGTTCGTATGGTTTGTCACCGATTTCTTTTAGGGCTTCTAATACAAACGCCTTTTTATTGCTATAACAAAATTTACAATAATCATTATATGCTAATGCTGGCTCTACGATAGTACATCCACATCCGTACCATCTGTAAATATTCAGTTCTTGTATTTTTATCAGATTACCAATATCGCCACTACCCTGTATTCCATACCAAAATGAACCCTTTATATCACCACTATAACATCTTACCATTTGTGTGTATTTATCTACAAATGTGTCTGGCGGGAAAATTCAATTTTACAACAATATTGTAAACGGTATAAAAAGATTTTTCCGTAATATATAAGCAATGACAGCAAAACTTGATGATATTGACCATATGCATTCAATATCTTCTTTTACCGTTTCTATTTATGACAGAGGATACACATCTTGGTCATTTCATTCAGACGCATCTAAACAACCACTCAGTGTAACCGATTATCCAGTTCTATCTGAACTCAATCCGCTGAATGAAAAATGGTTCAACGGAGACGTTGTTAGTGTAAGTGATAATAAATGTACATTAGTTTCATCTGTATATAAAACGCAGCAACATATACCGGGTGTCTTGATACTAGAAGGCAATAAAACCTATGGACGGACACCAAACAACAAAAGATTATATTATAAATGTATACCATACGACAGTGGACTTCCTGCGTTTTTAATACCGTACAACGCGTCAGTTGGATTTTCAAAAGTCCAGGTAAATAATTATGTTACGTTTCATTTTGACAATTGGAACGGGAAACACCCCTACGGTATTTTGACAGAAACACTCGGTAGTGTGGATAACTTGGAAGCATTTTACGAATATCAGTTGTATTGTAACCGATTAAATACATCCATTGCCACTTTAACTAAGACCACACAAACACTGCTCAGAGAATGTCCGGTGGATGATTATATCAAGCAAATTATCCAAAATCCCGATTTTCAAATAGAAGATAGACAGGCGGAATATGTATTTTCAATTGACCCGAATGGAAGTGTTGACTTTGATGACGCATTCAGTATTCAGTTAACCGACGATAATAATTATCGTGTATCGGTCTATATTGCAAACGTATTTGTTTGGCTGGAAACCCTTGGCTTGTGGTTTGAAATGACCGACCGACCTTCCACTATTTATTTACCCGACCGAAAACGTACAATGTTGCCGACCAAATTATCCGACGAACTGTGTAGTTTACAAGAAAATCAAACACGGTTCGCATTAGCGATGGATATTATTATTGACCGCAATGGTTCTATTGTAGCAGAACATCCACCGCAATATAGAAACACGGCGATTTGCGTAAAACGGAATTTTGTATATGAAGAACCGAGTTTGTTAAAAAATCCACATTATAAAACAATACACGCTTTATCCAAGTTGATGGACCCAAATATAAATGATAGTCACGATGTGGTTGCCCATTTTATGGTATTGATGAATGCCAAAGTGGGAGATTATATGAAAAGTCGCGAAATCGGTATTTTCAGGTCTGCCGCCTTTACTAATCCAGTGGATATTACTCAAAAAATAGATGGATTAACTAGCGAAACCAGCCGTTTAATTCATTCGTGGAATAATACGACTACCCAGTATACTACATTCAATCCAGATGCGCGTATTCAACACGACCTTATGGGGTTAGATGCTTACGTACATATCACTAGCCCTATACGTCGGTTGGTTGATTTACTCAATCAAATGATTTTGTGTAAATCGGTAGGTATAGTCACTACGTTAAGTGTAGGCGCAGAAACATTTGTAATGGAATGGTTGCACGAAATTGAGTACATTAATTCTACGATGAAATCTATACGTAAAGTACAAATAGATTGTGAATTGTTATCCAGATGCGTGAATTCGCCCGAAATTATGGATATACCACATATGGGTATTGTCATTGACAAAAGCAAGAAAACAGAGACAGTAAATTCATACACGGTTTATATTGAAGACATTAAAATGATGTCCCGTATATCATCGGAAGTGGATTATGCATTATATACAAAGGTACATTGTAAACTATATCTTTTCCAAGATGAAGATAAAGTTAGAAATAAAATTAGAACCGTTATTTTGTGAATTTCAGGTTATAGTTTTTGATTATG
>JACCDI011655130.1_pt1 | contig 15886 bp, 20 predicted proteins | sample 7442791 | NCBI WGS metagenome assembly JACCDI01 (sample SAMN15323434, study PRJNA562643) | freshwater metagenome | isolation source: river surface water | place: USA:Blue River Watershed | collected 2017-08-15 | reverse complement strand
ATAAATACATAGATATAGGAAAAAAAATAGGTATAGTTATTGTGTTATGGACAATTTCTTATCTGTGATGTCCGTTTTCAGTTTTAATAGTTTTTCTATGTATCCGTTTCTTCTAAGCAATTTGAATGTTAAATTCTCATAAGAATACTCCCCACCTTGCTCCAAACCACTTTGTCTAAAGGTTTTAATCTTCTTTCTCAACGATTCAATCTTGGTTAATGTATCTTTTTTATTACCATTCTTTATTAAATTATCAATCATTCTCATATACTCTTCACCCTTTTGAAGAATCATTCTATCATCAATGTTTGGCGTTTCTTCTTTAGGTTCCACCACCCATTTATTATGTAATATGGAATAAACACCTGAAGATACGTGAGGCTCATTAACATCTTGAACATACATCTCAACATCATAACCTTTTATTTTGATGTCGTGTTTCTCGTTCCAAACATTCTTTTTTGCGTCAAAGAATTCTTTTAAAAGTGTGATTGGATATTTTGATTCTTCGAAATCGATTAAAATATGTAAATCTACATCAGAAAATTGGGACCAATTGTAATTTGATAACGACCCCGTTAACACCACGTCATGTATGAAAAATTCAACACCTAATGTGTCAATAAAATCATCTGTAATTTTTAGTAAAGTTTTTCTAATGTCACTACGCATAGAAAATTCACCCTCAGACCCTTCAAAAATTTGGTCTGAAAGTGAATCTTTAGGTTCGAAAGATTTTACAATCTCCTCGTCACCCTTTCTATCTTCAATTAATTCTTCAAATAAACTCATTATAATTTATTGTACTTGTAGGTTTTAGCAATATTCTCATTAAAATATTTCCCCTGAGACTCCGCCAATCTAAATTTGGTAAATTTGTTCCAAGGTACTTTACTGTATTCATAAATACCGCCGGAATTAAATACCACAGTCATAATCTCTTTTTCAGTATCGTATGATGCCGATTTTAAATTAGATGAGTTAATTTTAACTTCAATTAATGTACCCTCAATTTTTTCTGATATAATAGCCATATGTTTAATTTTTACTATAATATATGAAATAAATATCAAATAAAAAACCCCAATTTCTTGGGGTTTAGTCTTAGTTCAGGGAAATTAATCTTTCAATTGATTTCTTCTTGTCTATCGGTAGTGTTAAAATTAACACACCGTTTTCAACTTTTCCTAAAATATCTTTTTCTTTAACATCATCGGGAACGTTGTAAGACTTAGTGAAGTTGGTGACGAAATGGTTTCTTTCATCTTTTTCTTCCTTCTCAAAAGAAATTCTTAAAACCCCATCTTTTGTTGTTATTTTCAGGTCATCTTTAGTTAGACCTGGCACACTCACCTCAACTTTATATTCAGTTTCTGTTTTACTGATTTTAGTTTCAGGTGTTCTCATGAAACGATTAGTTTCAAAAGCAGATTCCAAACCTTGGAAAAACGGATCTTTAAATAATGTAATCATAGTTTATATTTTTTTAACATGTATGAACAATTTATTTGCCAAATGTCTAAAACTGACATTTAGACATTCGTTAGACATTTTTTTAGACATTTTGTCTTTAGTTTGTTTTTTAGAATAATTTATGTTATGTTTGTGATATAACTAAAATACTTGTAGAATGTCAGTAGATTTTTTTGAAGACGGGCCACAAACTAACCCACGTAAAGTACGTAAAGGTTCCACGACACCAATTTTAGATAACTTTTCAAGAGACTTAACAAAGCTCGCAGAAGAAGGTAAAATTGACCCAGTTGTTGGTAGAGATAAAGAAGTAAAAAGAATTGCTCAGATATTATCTCGAAAGAAGAAAAATAATGCCGTGATTGTAGGGGACGCTGGTGTGGGTAAATCCGCATTAGTTGAAAAACTTGCCATCATGATTCATAAAGGAGAATGTCCATCAAATCTTTTAGATAAGAGATTGGTCTCATTAGATTTAACATCTTTAGTTGCGGGTACAAAATACCGAGGTCAATTTGAAGAAAGAATTAAAGCAATCTTAAATGAATTACAAGAAGTTACTAATGTGATTGTTTTTATTGATGAGTTACATACCATGGTTGGTGCCGGTAACGCTAGTGGAGCGATGGATGCTGCTAACATCATGAAACCCGCATTAGCAAGAGGTGAAATGCAGTGTATTGGTGCCACAACATTTGACGAGTATAAAAAACATTTAGAAAAAGATGCCGCCTTAGTTAGAAGATTCCAAAAGATTATTCTTAAAGAACCTACTCAACAAGAAACTAATGAAATTTTAAAGAATCTAAAATCATCATACGAATCATTCCATAAGGTTGAATATAAAGATAATGTGATTGAAACTATAACTAAATTATGTTCACGTTATATTACGGATAGACAATTTCCCGACAAAGCGATTGATGTGTTAGATGAGTTAGGTTCGGAAAAAAGAGTTTCAAGCAAAGTTCCTGAAATAATTGAAAAATTGAAAAAGGAGGCGGACGAAATCAAAGAAAGAAAAGTCTTAGTCGTTAAATCACAGAATTATGAACAAGCTGCGAAATTAAGAGACGAAGAAAGAAAAATTCTAACTCGTTTAGAAAGTGAAAAATTAAAATGGACCGATGGTTTAAAAGATAACAAAACACCAATCACTGTTGACGACGTTTACGAAATCGTTTCAGAAATGACAGGTGTTCCTATTACTAAATTAGACGATAAAGAAACTGAGAAACTATTAAAGATGGAATCTCTATTATCTGAAAAGGTAATCGGCCAAGATGAAGCGATTCTTAGTATTTCTAAATCAATCAGAAGAAATCGTGTAGGTATTAAAGATGCCAATAAACCAATCGGTTCCTTTATCTTCTTAGGTTCTACGGGTGTTGGTAAAACATTCTTAGCTAAATCAATCGCCGAATTGTTATTTGGTGATCCTGATAAAATTATTCGTGTTGACATGAGTGAATTCATGGAAAAACACAACGTATCTAAATTAATTGGTTCTCCTCCAGGTTATGTTGGTTACGATGAAGGAGGTCAATTGACTGAGAAGATTAAAAATAACCCATTCTCTGTTGTGTTATTTGATGAGATTGAGAAGGCTCATAAAGATGTGTTTAATATCTTATTACAAATCTTAGATGAAGGACATTTAACCGATTCATTCGGTCGTAAGGTTAACTTCACGAATACAATTGTAATCATGACCTCAAATGTCGGTGCTAAGAAAGTATCTGATTTTGGGGGTGGTGTCGGGTTTAGTACATCTTCAAGTGAAACTCAGAAATATGAAGTTAGAAAATCAATTATTCAAAAATCACTTAAGCAACAGTTTAATCCTGAATTCTTGAATCGTATTGATGATATTATCTTGTTTAATGCGTTGAACGAAGAAACACTTAAGAAGATTGTTCAGATTGAAATTGGTAAACTTAACAATAGACTTAAAGAAAAAAATTATAAGGTTACATTTGATAAATCCGTAATCAATAGAATTTTTGAACTTAACTCTCAGGAGGAATATGGGGCACGTCCACTGAAACGTATCATTCAAAACCTTTGTGAGGACTTCCTAAGTGAAGAGATTTTAAAGGGTAATATTAAAGAAGACGTAGCGGTGACAATTAAGTATAAAGATGAAAAATTAATAATTTCCAAAAAAATATTGTAAATACTTGACTTTTTTTGAAAATTATATATATTTATATTCTCAGAGGTTCTCTTTGTCGATTACCTTTTCGTTTTTTTTAATAAGTAAATGGGGTTGAACCCATCGAAAGACCTTAAACCCCGACACCTTGTTGGGGTTTTTTTATGCTTATTTGGTTTTAACAAAAATATTCGTTATATTTAACTATATGAGAAAATATATCTTAATTTTGGTTGTTGGTGTTACTTTAACATTGGCAGCATGTGGTACAGGATCTTCCACAAATGAAGCAACAGATTCTACTGGTGCTAAAGTTGATACGGCTGCTGTAACCGCGGTTGATACAACTGCACAAACTCCAGGTGGTGGTGCTGACGCAACCACTACTGAAGATGGTCTTAAAAAACCATCTGTAGAGGAGGTTAAATAATAAAAAAGGGGTTAGGATAAAACTTAACCCCCTTTTTTCTTATTTTTTAATATGATAGTTATGACAAAAGATAATGAATATATTGGGGATTTAATCTTATTAAGAGGTATTCCTGGTAGTGGAAAAACAACAGTTGCGGGATTAATTCTACAATCCCCAACAAATAGAGACCCTGAGATATTATCTGCGGATGATTTTTTTTACAATGATAAGGGTGAATACAATTTTGATTCTTCTAAAATTAGAGAGGCTCACAACTATTGTCAATTTAGGTGTTCTGAAAGAATGAGACAAGAAATTTCAAGAATAGTTGTTGCCAATACGTTTACTGAAGAGTGGGAAATGAAAATCTATTACGATATGGCCGAAAGATACAAATATCGAGTACATACGTTGATAGTTGAGAATAGACACGGTAATCAAAACATACATGGAGTGCCCGATGAAAAACTCCAACAAATGAAAAACAGATTTCAAATTAAACTTTAATGAGTCAGTTTATAGTTTCATTCGTGAATTCTATTAATCCAAAACCCAAAAAGAAAATGAAATTTTATTTCTATATATCAACCCAACAATGGGCGGTACACATTTTACCTGTCTTCGATTTTTATTTTGAAACTTGTGAACCAGAAAGTCACGAAAAATTTTGGAATTCAAAAATATGTGGATTATATTTGTCCCTATCATGGCTAAGACGTGGTCTTATATTTGGCATCTATAAAAGACTTTAATGATTCAGACATTAGAAAAATATCATATAGATGGTTTGTTACAAAAACAAACCCACCCAACTCTTGATTTAACTATTTGGAATTACACACCAAAAGTTCAATATGAGAGATTGTGGGATGATATTACTATACAGTGTCGTGGATTAGTTACAAATTCAAAAGGTGAGATTGTTGCTCGACCATTCAAAAAATTCTTTAACTACGAAGAACATAAACCTGAAGATTTACCAAACGAATTTTTTGAGGTTTATGAAAAAATGGATGGGTCATTAGGTATTCTTTTTTATTATGAATATGAATTGAGTGACGAAAGAAGATACAACATATGGTTTAATAACAATTATGAAACAGGTATGGAAAAGTTTTTTGACCCAAAGAACTTACCTGATTTTGATAATCCATATTATGAACCAACACCTAAGACAAAAGGTGAATGGATAATGGCTACTCGTGGTTCATTTACCTCACCTCAAGCAATTAAGGGAAAGAAACTTTTAGAAAAATATAATTTCAATAGATTACATACCGATTATACATATTTGTTTGAAATAATCTATAAAGAGAACAGGATTGTGTGTGAATATGATTATGAAGATATTGTTCTATTAGGAATGATTGAAACAAAATCGGGAACCGAAGTTAATATCCATAACAGCAATGAAGATATTCGTTTTCAAAATATGATTTCCAATATTGGATTTCGTGTTGTTATGTTATATAAAACTTGGGGGGAAAGTTATGACTTACTTAAGGAAGAAATATCAAACGATAGAGAAGGTTATGTGATTCGTTTCAAGAATGGTTTTCGTATGAAAATCAAAGGAGAAGAATATAAACGTCTACATAGAATTTTAACAAACATTTCAAATAGAGATATTTTTGAATATGTTAAAGAGGGTAAACCATTAGATGAAATTCTTGATAAGGTTCCCGATGAATTTTACAATTGGGTAAAAGAAACTAAGGAAAATTTTGAACAGCAATTCAAAACTATTGACTTAGAATATAGATTAATTTTTAAAAATATTACTGAGAGAAATAATATAATAGATAAAAAAACGTTTGCACATTATGCGTTGAGTTATACCAACTCATCCATTTTATTTGCGATGTTTGATAAAAAGGAGTATAAACATATAATTTGGAAAATAATTTATCCAAGTTATTCTAAACCATTTAAGAAAGATGAGAATTAATAAAAAAAGATTATATTTGGACGATGTTAGGACACCAGTTGATGAAGGTTGGATTGTTGTTCGTAATTATGATGAATTTGTCACGCAAATAAAATTACACGGATTGGGTGATTTTGAGGTTATATCTCTTGATCACGATTTAGGTGAAGAGGCGATGGTTGAATATTACACTAACGTAAAAAATAATTATGAGCTAAATTATAATAACATCCAAGAAAAAACAGGATTGGATTGTTGTAAATTTTTAGTTAGTGAGAGTATGAATAAAAACATACCTCTACCACAAATTTATATACATTCAGCGAATCCAATTGGTAGTGCGAATATGATGGGTTACATAAACAATTATTTCAAAAATTGTAAATCACCTCAAACATGTATAAGAGCTGAAATAAAACACACAATACACGAGTCACATTTATTACCTCCTGAAGCAAGGAAAGCTAAATGGGACAGAAGCCAAAATAAATAACCATACAAACCAACCCATCCATGAAAACTACAAAAAGAAACCAAAACATTTTCAAAGAATTAAAAATCGAAGGAAATTACAAAGAGTTCAATGATTTTTATGATGTAAACAAAGAGTTAATTTATAAATCGATAATTGACTTGTTTCATGAATTCAAAAAAACAAGAAAAAGAACTCTAACCCTTTATGTATCAGCAAAAATCAAAGGGTTAGAATGGGATACTGAATTCAATTTTACTAAGAATGAGTCATTTGTATTAAAAAGAGATTTGATGCCGTTTTTTGAAAGTAATGAGGATTACGAAACTTGTTCTGAAATAATTTCTTTAACAAAAGACTTGACTAAATAAGATATTTTCTATACATTTTAAATGTATCACGTCAGAGGTACATTTATTGTTTTTTGTCAAACATCCCCGTTGTATTAACAATGGGGATTTTTTTTGTACTATATAAAGAACTTCTTGTTATTATCCTATTATTATTGGTATTATGATATTTTTGTTGTATTTTTCTAATAGTTATATAAAAAAAATACAATATGTTAAACTTACTTATAGGACTTGTTTTATTGTGTTCCTCTTTTGGAATCACCCTTTCTAAAATCACAACTGATTATGGCTTTAGAAAACATCGACAACATGTTAAACCGTTAATAATTGATAAAGAACAATTATAACACCATTCTTGAACCAATTAAGACGTTACTTAAAAATGGTGTTCCTGGTGCGGTGTTTCCACTTAATTTATAGTTCACACTTAAACCAAAACGTTTACTAATTTTATAGTCAAATGAGGCCCCTAATAAAAAACCCATTTGTCTATTGATTGTTGAATTCCCCTCAACACTATTCCATGATAACGGTGCGAACATAGTAAACACTTGAGGTGATACTGTTAATTTTTTACTGTATTGAAATGGTTTAGTCCAAAAAGAAACAACAGATGTTGACATATTAAAGTCGTATCCATTATCACTATTTTTAAGTAATAAATTTATTAAACCAAGATTATAACCAAACACACCATACTTCGGTGTAGGTTTAATCCATGTGTACCCTAATAAATTCATATAATTACCATTCAAGTACGCAAATGCTGTAGAATATGAGTGTATGGCATTTAATTTACCATTTGAAAAATCCATTTTGGTATAACCACCACTAACTATGAATGTTTTTAAATCACTCATAATAACTGTTGTTGCCGAATAACTTTCATCACCAGCCATTGAAGATTTTGAAACTCCGATTGTTGCTGATTGTAACCATCTACCATCAGGAGATTCTATTGTTGATAAATCGGATGATAATAGCATCGGATTTGCCGATACCGCTTTTTCTTTTTTCTTTTCCTCCTTTTTCTCTTCCTTCTTCTCTTCTTTCTTTTCCTCTTTAGATTCTTCTTTCTTCTCTTCCTTTTTTTCTTCTTTCTTTGATTCTGATTTAGATTCTTCCTTCTTTTCCTCACTCTTACTTTCAGATTTAGATTCTGATTTAGATTCGGATTTTGTTTCACTCTTAGTTTCAGTTTTTGTTTCGGATTTACTTTCCGATGAAGATGAACTACCTGAACTTTGTGACGAAGAAGATGATGACGAACCATTTCCACTTTGTGATGAACCACCACTAGCTGGAGGTGGTGTTGAACTACTTTGGGTTGGCGGTGGAGTCGTTGGTGGTGGTGTTGACGCTGCGGAACTTGCCGCCGCGGAACTGGCACTACTACTTGCTGCGGATGATGCTGATGAACTCGCCGCTGAACTTGCTGCTGAACTTGCTGCTGAAGATGCCGCTTGTGCAGCAGCATTACTTGCCGTTTGAGCGGCGGCATTTGCCACTGCTTGTTGTACTATGGGGTTATTAATAACAGGACAAGTTAATGACTCATATGTTGCTTTAGTTGTGATTAACCAAGTTTGAACCACACCAGTTTGTACTTCTATAGGTGTAAATGTCCTTACTTGATTGTAAAATGAAACTGTGGCATACCCATTTATCATGGTCGTAGTTGCCACTTTTTTTTCACCACTACACTTATCAATAAAAGTTTGGGTATATGTTTGACCAAATGATTTTACTGAAAGAAAAATAAAAATAAAAAATAATATTTTCTTCATTACTTGTTATGTAGACCTACACTTATTTGATTGAAATTTCTTATTGGGTCTCTATCTAATCTTAATGTGAAGAATTTAAAATCTCTTATAATACCGAATTTAAATGTTGTGAAATTTGAATTGGATTTAGGGAATGATATACCACCAAGAGCATCTCTACCTTGGTATCTAATGACCTCATTACCAAAACCAATCATTCCATGAACACCTAACTTACCAAATCTTTTACCACCACCAAGATATAGAGTACCTTGTTTAATAAAATCATTATCACTGATTGGAAAGTCAGCAATTGCGATATTACCATTTGGGTAATATTGATTCTGATCAATATTATAAGACATCGTATAATCCAAAATAAAATACCCCTTTTTTCTACCTACAGCACCCCAAAAAGAAATTTGGTCGTTATTAGTGTGTCCGAAACCAAAAGTAGTATACGCCGATTCTTTTCTTATTGTATCTCTTCTACCATTTTCATAAACATGAATGACACTTCTTTGTCTCCAACCTAAGTCATCATACCAAATGTATGGGAATGGTTGATACCAACCCCAATTTCCCCAATAGTATCCAAATTGATTGGATCTATTCCAATTTTGAATTCTAACTCTACCTCGTGGGTCTGGTTGTGATTGTCGTGGAGATTCATTTCTCCACCTACTTACATCGTTTCTTTGTGGAATTGATGGTGATACTCTCGGTGTTTCCACTCTTTGTTGTGGTGGATTGTTTCTCCATGATGATACTTGACCAAATAAAAATGACGGTACAAGTAATAAACCCAATAATAATGATTTCATGTTCTATTATTTTGTGAATATTTGCTTTTTAATCATTCTGTCTAAAATTCTAGCACAGGCGATGTCCAAAGCTTTTTTAGTTGCTATTGAAATTGTTGATTGATTAAATTTAACAGGATCAACAGTTGCGTCAGATAATAGTGTTAATTCTCTTGTTGTTTTAGCTTCACCTAAACCCGATGCTCCGAATACAACTCCCGTTTCAGCGTTAGTAAATCTAACTTGTAAACCAATACGAGTTACCATTAGATTCTTCACACCATCTTTTAAATTAACCGTTTCATCTTCGGATACTGAGTAATCATAACACTCGATTGTAACAAAGTATTGTGCTAAGTTAATTTTACCTCTACCATCTAACTTATTTTCAGAAATTCCAGCTTGAGATGCTTGGAATTGTTTTACCATTCTGTTTTTTATTTCTGTCTTATCTTCAGTAAACTTAAAACGATTAAGATTTTCAAGATATTCCATGGAAATATTAGCAACCCCAAGACCCACTCTTTTCTCTTTTAATTCGGGATACATTTCATACATTTCATCTGAAATTCCACATTTTAAGATTTGAATTGGGATTTGCGGACCGTCATAATCCATGAATTGTGATATATCTATCGCAGTTTCAAACGATGCTTTATATTGTTCAGTTTGTGTTTTACCAATTGTTTGGCCAAATGAGGTTATACTCACAAGTATAATACCTAAAAGTAATAAGATTTTTTTCATACATTTATTTTATTATAAATACAAAAAAGGGGAGTAAAACTCCCCCTTTATTAACCTTCGTTTTCGACTTCTTCGTCTTGTTTGTTATGTTTGTTGTTTATGTATTTATCAACCGATGCTATACCAAATGCTCCGAGTGTTATCACTAAGAAACCATTGAATATAAATTCGTTGATAACTAAAGGTTTACCAAAATAACCTGTAACAAGGTCAACAGCTAATGCTAACACCATACAGATAAATGAAGAAAACCCTACAACCGATTTTTCATTAATCGTATTGTTGTCGTTAAATAATTCTTTTAAAAATCCCATAATTCATTGTTTTTTGTCTTTTGTTTATTTTTTTTTTTGGTCGTTTTAAAATCCACTAGCACCTGTACTTCCCCACTCTCTCGCCCCATTTGGTAATGTTCTTTCACATGCCAATTGAGCGGTTAAAGTAGTTACTACACCGGCAACAACGGCAGCACAGCTTTGTGGAATAACCATCGCTCCCGCAGCTTTATCGATTGATTTGGCTAAAGTAAACGCAATTGCGTCTGTTAAAATGTCTTTATTCTTTTCACCGATTGCTTTACGAACGTCATTTGACATCCAAATTAACCCAACAAACGCTTCAGCTGTTAAATCACAAGCAGTTCCTAATGCGACTGCTCCCACCGTTTCCTTAGCCGCCAAATATGTAATTGCCGTGGCGGTTAATGGTGCCGTAGCGGCGGTTGTCGTTCCTTGTGATGATGGTTCAGGTCTATAAAGTAACCCTCCGAATAATGTCCCTAACGCAAGGTTAACACCTATTTGACAATAGTTCGCCTCAACCCATTCCGCAATTAGTTCACCACCCTCAGCTACTTTATAAGCACCTTCTTCTAATCCCTTAGCAGCAAGTTTAGCACCTGCTTCAATATCATCCATCGCAGCCGCCGCAACATTCGCTTGTTTCATTGCGTTCTTGGTTGTATCCACATAAGCTTGATATACAGGACCAACAGCAATACTCTTAGCTGAATTGACAGCATCTTTTGCAATTTGTTCACTTGATTTTACCGCAGTATTAACAACATTCGTTGTTTCATTAACTACAGTATTTGCGGTGTTTACAACTGCATTACCAACTTGATTTACCCCCTTTTCAATTTCTTTGATTGGGTTAGGTATCTTTGGCATTTTTACCTTCGGCATTTTAATTTTAAATCCCATAGTTTTTGTTTTTTTAATTATCCCTCCATAATCATTTCTGATTCCTCATCCTTAACTTTACCACATTTCAAACACTCTTCAGTTCCGTCACCATCCAAATCACCCCAAACGTGTTCACATTGTCTATGTGCGAAGTATTCGTCAATTTTACCGTCACCATCGAAGTCTAAACCATCCATTACACCGTCACCATCTTCGTCAATCTCAACACCTTTCTTTTCAACCTTTGGTGTTTCAACTACTTGTTCGGTTATTTGTGTTGTCGATTCTGATAATACCAATGGTGCTGTTGACATTGGGACAATTGGATTGTTCGGCATATCCGCAGTATTACTCAATGATGTACCATCTTCTTCGTCCATTTTTTGAACTAACATCTTATCCTTATCGGTATCACTAAACCAATAATCAATGATTTTACCATAAGAACCAATAAAGGCACCTAACAATAAAAGTAAAAGTTCTTTCCACTCACCTTCTATTGCGGATTTATTTAGAATTGCTCCAAATATCCCCATTATGATTATCATAAATCCTCCTAATACGATGGCGGTGATAAACCACCTACGTTTCATCATATTAGCTAATAATTCTTTAAATCCACCTGATTGTTCTTCTTTCATATTAAATTACCATTTTGGAGCTTCCTCTTTAAATTCATCACCTTCTTTTTTCTTAACCGGTTTTGAAGGTTCTTTAACTGTTTCTTTTTCTTTAATAATAACAGTTTTACCTCCACCGCCTGAAGCTTGTTGTGCTTGTTGGTTTGAGTTTGTGATGTTAATTACTGGTGCCGCTTGTTGTGGAGCTGGTTCTGCTTTATCACCACCACCTAAAAGTGTAGTTGCCCATACACCTGCCGCGGTTACTATAGTACCTACTGTACCGATAAGGGTTTTCTTTAAACCACTCATTGTTCCTTCTTCTTGTTCTTCTGCCATTGTTTTATATTTAAATTTTAGTTTATTTTATTGAAATCTGTTATTCCTAACATGTTATTATTTGAATCATAAAGAGCGATTCTATACGCCGATGGTGGTAATGCTGATGTATATACTTTTAATAAATTATCACCCACACTAACATTCACTTGTTCTTTTGAAACTACTCTATTTGAAATATCTGTAATTTTAATAGTGGCAGTACCTGAATTTTCAAGTTTAACGTTCATTAATACCTCACTTGTAACAAATGAAGTTTGTAACTTAATACCGGACTTATCAGCAATCTGTAATTCTGGTTTAATTTGTTGTTCGATTATCGGTAGCATGTCATCCTTAGTACAACCTGCAACGAATAAGACACCAACTAATAGAATTAATACTTTTTTCATTTTTGTCATTTTTTAGTTTATTGTTATTTTTGTTTTATTCAATTGATTCTTATTCACATCTTCAAGTACTAAATATAAATATCCAGTAGGTAATGATTTGGTGTAAATCTTTCTGGTATTTTCACCGTTTTGTCCAATAAATTTTTCTCTACTAATTACTTGACCGGTCGATATTTCTACCAAGGTCAATATATATGTACCCGAAGATGGTAAATCGAAATAAATTGTTTGACCATTTGTTACCTTACTTTCGGTTACCGTGAATATCTTTTCAATTGGCATTGTCGGTGTCGGTAATTCAGGTTTAGTACACCCAACTAATAAAATCAATGATATTAATATAATCTTCTTCATTAGTTTATTTTTATTTTTAATTGTGTTCCATTCTTATTTACTGCGTCAGTTGTCGATATTGATGTTAGACCCAAAATACTATTTATCCCAATTAACGGAAGAAATGTAATTTTATATTCGGTTGTTTTATCTAATGTTGTAGAGCCATCACTTATTAAGGAACCTAAAGTTATTGATGACCCTCTATCTGTCCCAAAATTTGTTGGGTTACCTTTGGTAGTAAACTCCACCTTCTCAAATTTCAATGAGGTGTTATCGTAATTTAATTGAAACTGTGTCCCAACAACTTCTTGTTGTAATGGGTCCAATGATATTGTTATAACTACCTTACCCCCAATATTCTCCCCCATTAAGTATGCGTTGATTTGATTAGAAACCGATTGAGTGGTTAAACTCATTGTTCTCATCGAATTAGTGGTAATACTACTTACCGTTTGTTGTGCCGAATGTGATAAATTTACGTCACCAACCCATGTCACATTTAAATTGTATGTGTTATTTAGTGTCCCCGTATTTAAACTAAACGGAAATAAACTTCTTGTTGAATTGAATTGTGTATTCCAATTTGATTTAGTAATCGCATCATAATCAGATTTACTATAAAGTTTCATCAAATATGTTAACGCTGAATATTGTGTAATGGGTGCAACCCCTGTAAGATGTTGTAATAATTTATATGTATCTGCTTCATTGAATACCCCATTACCATCTACATCTGCATTCATGTATTGTAACCCCGATGTAAATTCCAATCCTGTTTGATTTCCAAATATTCCACCGTTTGATAATTCTTTAAAGGCCAAATAAACATCTGTAACACTTACAATACTATTATACAATGTGTTTAATTCTGTCTGTGAATTTGCTATAACATCAATTCCGTGCTGTTTAAAATTTTGAATTGGTGAAAATGTAAATTCGGCGGTTAGTGCGTAATACCCACCACCATTTCTTATGTTATTGGGATATGATGATGCTGAAAAGTTAAATTGGGTTTCGGTATAAACATAAACTTCAGTCCAACCATTTGGGTCATATGAATTAAATGTAACCGGTCCATTATATAAATCAAATAATTGTAAATTACTGATTGTAGATGGGTTAGAAACTATACCAGTTACCTCTCTACTATCAATACCAATTCTATATCGTTTATTATATGAATCGTATTCATAAATTACACACCACTCTACCTGTCCTGCAGTTGTAGATGCTTTAACCCCACCACTTGATACTTTTGTAGTATCCAAATCATTTGTCAAATCAACTTTACCTAAGCCACTAATTGCTCTTGATGTATTAGTTGTGGTACCCCACACATTATTTACATAGGTGTTTGCTTTTGCTGAAAATTTGGTTTCATCCACATTACCGCCAAAGTCAAAATTAAATCTCGCAGTTAAAACTTCACCATTTGAGTGTGTCACTGAATTAGTATAAAACTCAGTAAATGTTGCGTTATCAGGATTAGTCCAAGTTCCAAATTCAACCACATATGGATTTACAAAATTTGGTGGTAAGTCATTCCATTGAGAACCATTCCATTTGGTTACTGCATAATCTTCATTTCCACTATTATTTGGCTCACCCCCTGCCCAGTTGTTGTATTGTCCAACTATGTTTCCGGCGGTTTGGCCGTTTGATGTTTTTATTAGCGTACCGTTTTCAGGCCCAGCATCGATTCTCCATTGTCCTTCAACTGCTTCATCGGTTAAAGCAAACCATATTTGATTTTGTGGAACGTTGTTGTAAATAAACGCGTCTTCATCAGCAGATGTGATTGTTACCAAATATCCAGTCTGTCCTTTAAATGTTTGTTGTGATGAAAGTGTTTTAGCGTTAGGGTATGTTGCGCCAGTAGATACTGGTCTATAAAAGTGTCCGTTTACACCATTATAGAAATATCCTGTTGGGTTTACGGTTGCCGCCACCGATAATGTAACATTACCCTTTACTGACCCCGTATTTACTTTTAAAGATGCTAATGCCGTATTGATATTAGCCATAGTCCCCGTTACAACTAAACGAGTTTTATTACCTGTCAATGTGAATCCACTAGCTGCGGTTAAACCTGTTGTTGTGTTTAATACGAATGTTGTGCCTGACGGCGGATTCACTAAACTAATCGACGCTAAAAGTGTTGCGGTGGAACTAAATCCATTTAAAACAAAACCACTAGCATCTTGTCCTGCTGTGGATTGTAAAAAAGATTTAGAGTCCGGAGCAGATACACTCTGTCCGAACCCTAAAAATGAAATTAGTAAAAAACATATTACTAATATTTTCTTCATATTACTCGACGATTAAATCAACTTTATTTCCCTTCGCGTCAACAGCATCAGATAAAACAAAGTAGAATAAACCGGCGGTATTTGTTAAAGTTGTTTTTGGTGTGAATATCAACTTATATGGAGTTCCTGTCTTGATTCTCGCAGTTTTCAATTGATCAATAGAACCGAAAGTTAATCTACCATCTTTATGTGTTGAAAAGTTTGTTATTGTTGAACCCGCATCAAATATTACATTGTCCAATGTTAATTTAGATTCGTCATAGTTCATAATAACTTCCAGTCCAGCTAACCCCTCTTTTGTTAAATTTGTTGTTAATACGACTTTACCGTTTTCCAATGTTGATGTTACACTCAACTTGGCGGTTTCAACCGCTTCAGTTTTATATGACATTGCTTGTGTTGACATAGTCGACATAGTACCGATTGAATTTACTGAGTTTGTGTATTGACCAGCACTTATTCTACTAGCAATTACCGCAGGATCTGATGAATGTGACCAGTTTAAGTCACCACCCCACGCATATACCGCATAAACCTCTTTAATCGGTGTATCGATTGTGACTTTATTTTTAATGTTACCATCTAACCAATCCTGATT
>JACCDI011101783.1_pt1 | contig 15899 bp, 10 predicted proteins | sample 7442791 | NCBI WGS metagenome assembly JACCDI01 (sample SAMN15323434, study PRJNA562643) | freshwater metagenome | isolation source: river surface water | place: USA:Blue River Watershed | collected 2017-08-15 | reverse complement strand
CATCAATTCCGATTACGAAGCCAAACGGTACAATAATATGACTTTAAATCAGTTATCTATAAACGTCGCCCGCGAGAATTTGTTTTACGATTGGCTCAAAGAGCAAGACAAATTGGGCGGACAACACAAAATTCCGAGATTGTCTAACCAACGCGATTATTTGGAACAATTGATCGGAATGCAAACAGAAGTTCGTACTAATAGATAACCCAACCCCAATCGGAACGCTATGAAAAAATTTATTTTGCTTATTGTAATTGTTGCTTTTACAGCTTCCTGTGCGCCAAAAAGAGCGCGTTGTTACGGAAAACGTTGTGTGGATCATTCGAAAATAGAAAACTCACATTCCAACAAAAGAAATTCGTAACTCACTTTTTGAAAACAAAACTCTACGTTGCTTTATTTTGCGTTGCCTTTTTTTGGGGAACCACATTTTTGGCGATTCGAATTGGAGTGGAAACCATTCCGCCTTTTATTTTAGCTGGAATCAGAAATTTAATCTCAGGCTCTTTAATTCTTATTTATCTAATTACTCAAAAAAAAGTAGAACCGATTAATCTACATCAATTAGCAAGAGCTTTTATTTTGGCTTTCTTGATGATTGTTTTAGCAAACGGATTGACAACCTACTCTGAAAAATACATTTCCAGCGGATTGGCATCACTCATATCTACTTTATCACCTTTTTTTGTGTTGCTTCTAAATCTGATATTGGGTAATGAAAAACTATCGTTCAAAACTACCATTGGAATATTTTTGGGTATGTTGGGCATCTTTTTAATTTACCAAAACAGCCTGACCGATTTATTAAATCCTGAATACCGTATTGGAGTTTTTGCTTTATTAGCAGCGGTTTTATCGTGGTCTGTCGGAACCATTATTACCAAAAAAGGAAGTCCAAACTCTCTTTCAATGCTGATGAATGTAAGTTTGCAAATGATGATTGCTGGAGTTATTTTAACAGCAATCCAATTCATAGTCACACCCAATTTTAATACCCAAAGCTGGACACTAAAAAGTATATTTGCTATAATTTACTTGGCGCTTTTTGGTTCAGTTGTAGGTTATGTTGCCTACAGTTATTTAATTTCTCAAATGTCGTCTACAAAGGTTTCCGTTTTAGCCTATGTGAATGTGGTAGTAGCGCTATTTTTGGGATGGTTGGTTTTAGACGAAGTCATCACTGGCCGAATCATAAGTGCGACTTTATTAATTATTAGTGGTGTAATTATTGTTAACTACAAAAAACCAAAATAAATCTATTCTGTGATGTAACATTTTTGATGGATGAAAGTCTTATGAGTAATCATCATCAATCAAATCACAATGAAATCAAAACTAATTGCGCTAGTTCTACTAGCTGTGGGCTTTTCTTTTGCCCAAGAAAAACCTCAAGAACAAAAAGCTACTGATTCTGTAAAGAAAGAAGACATTCTTTTAAAAGAAGTTGTAGTCAATCAAAAGAAAAAATTCATCAAAGTTGATTCAGACAAAACTACCGTTGCCGTAAAAGACAACGCCATGCTTAACAGCGGTAGCAGTCTGGAAGCGGTAAAAAAATTACCTGGAGTAATCACTTCTCCAACCGGAAGCATCACATTAAACGGAAAAGGTGTGGCTATTTATATTGACAACGCACCCAGCAGTTTAACTGGAGCGGATTTGCAAAATTACTTGAATTCACTACCTGCAAATGCTATTGAAAAAGTAGAGCTGATTTACAATCCTGGTGCTTCGTACGATGCCAATGCGAGTGGTTCTATCATTAATATTATTACTAGTACCAAAAGAATGAAAGGCATCAATGCCAGTTTTAACATCAACTATAATTTTAATAAATACCAAAAACCGAGTCCGCAGATTTTACTCAACGGTAAAGAAAAAAATCTGAGTTGGCAAACGATGATTGGGTACAATTATATTGATGGCGAAAACAGAACTACCACTGATCAAACGTTTACTGCTTTCAATCCTGATAAAAAACTACTGCAAGAAAATTTTACTCTTTCGACCAACAGAAACTTTTATGCTCGATTTGGAACGAATTACAGATTGAGTCAAAAATCAAATTTGTTGTTCAATTACAACTTGAATTACGCCAATGACCGAGCTACTTTTGATGCAAAAACATTGGGAGAAAACATCAACTATTTAAACGAAGGGATTACCAAAAACAAAGCCAATAATCACGAGTTGAGCCTACAATTCAAAACCAAATTAGACACTTTAGGACGAACGTTTGATGTGGTTGCTTACAGTAATTTATTTGAAAGAAAACCAATTACCAATTCGAATGCAAAAGATTTTATTTCGAATGAAACGTTTTACAATTACGGAAATAACGATTTTAATTTACAGAATCATTATTTGAAATACGACTTCAATTTCCCCTTTGAAAAATCGAAGTTTTCAATTGCAACAGGTGGAAAATTCAATGTATTGAACGTAGAAAATTTGGGTAATTATTTTGTGAATACACCAGTGGTTAACTCGATTAATTTTGATTATTCGGAAACCAATTTGGCTTTTTATGCCGAAGCCAGAAAGAAAATCAAAAAATTCAGTTTTACAGCAGGTTTGCGTTTTGAAGATTTTAATGTAGAACGTATTTCTAGCACTATTGCAGAAAAAATCAAGTTCAGAAACACCAATGTTTTTCCGAATCTGAGTGCTATTTATGAAATCAATGACAATGTAAATATAACAGCATCGTATTCTAAAAAAATCAGTCAACCCGATTACAACCGAATGGATCCCAATAATGGTTCGGTGTTTGACCAGTACAATACCTCGCAAGGAAATGTGTTTTTGAATCCGACATTTTTTGACAATTACGAGTTTAAAATTACAGCTATGCAATTTGTAAATATTGGCGCCAATTACACGCGTTCAAAAGACAATAATTTATTTGTTTTTGGTGCCGATGCCAATTCAACAGAACCTATTAGTAATCAAACCGCACAACAATTCGACCAATTCAATACGTTCAGTGCGTACATGAGCTTTCCGATTCCGCTTGATTATTTCTTAAAAGGAAAAGAAGAGTTCAACAAACGTATGGCTGATTTAGAAACGATGAATTATGTATTTTTGAACATCAATTACATCAAATCGGACATCAAAGGATATACATTTCCTTTTGACAACAAAGCCATCCTGAATTACTCCGCACAAGCACAAATTATTTTGCCATGGGGAATCAAAAACTCGATGTCGTATTTTATTTTACCATCAGGAAATTGGGAAATCTACAAAATCAATAAACCCATTCAGCAGTTTGACATTTCGTTCAACCGCGATTTCATGGACAAAAAACTAAAAATTGGATTGCATTGCTTTGATGTATTCAACTCCAATCAAGTCGACGCGTTGATTGCAGGACAAAATTTAGAGACCAACTTCAGACAGAAACAAGATACTCGTACCTTTAGATTATCGTTGACTTATAATTTTGGTAATTTAAAATTAGAGAAAGAAAACACCGATATTCAAGTAGAGAAAAAACAAGCTGGTGGCGGTTTGGTGAAATAATTTCAAAATGAAGAAATAAAAAAACTGAATACATGAACATTTGATAAAGTTAATTGTTCTAATGTATTCAGTTTTTTTAGTTGAGATTATCCTTTAATAATTTTCTTGGTTATAGTATTATTTTCGTTTTGAATTGTAATTAGATATACACCATTTGATAGTGAAACTGGGATTTCCAATGTTCCATTAATAGTTTGATTTTTAGCATTAAAAATAGTTTTTCCTAAAACATCAGTTATTGAAATTGAAGTATTTTCAATTGAATAAGATGAATTAATCACAAGTGAATTGTCAATAGGATTTTTAATCCAAATGCTGTTCAATTGATTGTTTTCTGGGTTAGTCAAAACGGGAGCTAAAATTTCATTTAAGGCAAATGCTAAGTTTTCCTCGTTTAAAGTGACATGATTTTCATTAACCGATGGAATAGAAGACGCCACAAAAGGAGTGGTTGAACTATCAGTTATTGGGGCGTATAAATTGTTTGTATCTGATATTGCCATTGAACTCCATGCTGGAATAAACGTAAAATAATCGGCATTTAAATTATCAAAAAACTCAGTTAATATGGGGTCATCTCCAAGTCCGGCTTGAAAACCAGACATGTCAAATCGTCCACCAGGAGCAGTGTCCAAACCATCAGTAAAAGTGGGTGCTTTGGAGTTGGCCAGACTTTCATAAATGGTCAACCAAGCAACAATGACAAAGGTTTGCCCTCTAAAACGGCTCACTTGATTGGTCTGATCGGCAGCAGGAGTAAAACGTAAATTGATAATAGCTCTCTGACTTCCAGTGACATTAAAAGTATGATTCATTACAACAAAATCAGGTGTATAGTTTGAAGTTCCGTTGCCAGCGCCATTTGAAATGGATACGTTTCGTACATCGGTTGGGAAGCCCATTGTATTCAACTCATTTTGAAATGCATTTCTGTAATTGGGTGATCCTGTTGGAACTAATGAAGCCGAAGCCGTATTGAATTCGAAAGCGCTTCCCGATTGTAAATGTCCTTCAAAATGATCGATGAGCATTTGTCTTGCAGCCGGACTTTTAATCAATCCATCTACAATGTCTTGAACCTGAGCATTTCCTAATGGACCATACGCCATATAGTTGAATAAGTGTTGAAAACCAATAGGCACGTTCGCTCCTAAGTGCGGTGAATCAAACGAAATGTACAAACGAGTTTGATGGTCTAAAGCGTTCATTTCCATATAACGGAGAGCATATCGAGAAATCAATCCGCCCATACTTGGCCCGATTACCACATTTTCTTCAGTTCCTACTTTTTGAGCATTTATTTGATTGATTAATTCTACCAAAATAAAGGCATTGCGTTGGATGTAATCTACGCCTCCATCTACAATGGTTGTGGTGTTGGTTCGGGTGTAAACAGGAAAATTTAATATGACAATATCAAATCCTTGAGCTCTTAAATCGGTGGCTAAATTTTGACCTGTTCCGTAATTTAAGGATTCATAAATCACAGTAGAATTTCGTGTGTCACCAGGATCAAAACCATCCACTAAGAAAATAGGTTTGTCTAAAACTCCGTTGGTGGTATCTAAAAATAATTCGTATTCACCTTGACCCAAATACGAAGCCGTTTCGTCAAAACCTTGGTATCCGATACTTGCGGTTATTGGAGTGACTGCATTCGGAATAAAGGATGCTGAGTTAGAATTTTTTTCATTTGCAACAGTTGAATTGGAAGTGATTTCCATTTCAAATGATTGTACTACAGTTGCACCATTACTGAATTCAATTTTATAATCGATGGTTTGATTTCCTGAGTTGTTGAACTGAAGTTGAAAAGGTCGACCAACTGTGATGGTTTTCCAATTGTTGTTCGCTGTTTTGATTGCAATGGAGGAGATGGTTTTGTTGGTGGTATTGAAAATGAAATCGTCATTCAAAATAAAGGTGTTCGAAGTTGATTTTCTAACCAACGAAGCCATTATATTCAATGAATGTTTCTCAAAAGCATTGTTTGTGTTAGGTTTTAACTCAAATGAATTGGTTGCATTCACAAATACATCGCCGTTTTCTAATGCACTCGATTTGATAGTTTCAAAATCAGTGATTAAAATTGAAAGCGGAATTTGCTTAGTAGCTTGACCTCGTTTTGCTTCTTTTTTTAGTAATTCGTAGTTGGGTAATGATTGAGAAAAATCGGCACGCTGAATTTCGTGGTACACCTGATTGAATGTGGTGGTGGTTATGGTTTTTGAGTCAAGAGTATTCGCTTTAGAAAGGTTGAAAACCCTATCGTATAAAATGTTGGTTTCCGTTTTGTTTTTCAATAAATCGTAGGCTTTGTCTTGACCGAAACCTAAGACTGAAACTAACGAAAAAATAAGTAGCGTAATTTTTGTTCTCATAGTTATTTTGTTTTGATTTTCGAAGGTACAAAAATTTAATAATCAAGCCAATAAAAAAGTCCAAACGTTGAAATTTGGACTTTTTTTTAAAATTTATTTTGATTTCTATCCTAAAAATGGATAACGATAATCTTCTGGTGTAACAAAGGTTTCTTTGATGGTTCTTGGTGAAACCCAGCGCAATAAGTTTTGTGCAGAACCTGCTTTGTCATTGGTTCCCGATGCTCTTGCTCCACCAAACGGTTGCATTCCCACAACAGCGCCCGTTGGTTTGTCGTTGATGTAGAAGTTTCCAGCTGAGTTTTGTAAGGCTACAGTCGCTTCGGTAATGGCGTATCGATCTTGACTGAAAACTGCACCAGTTAAAGCGTATTCTGAAGTAGTGTCGATCAATTTCAAGGTTTCGCTCCACTTGGCATCTTCATAAACGTAAAGAGTTACCACTGGACCAAAAAGTTCGGTTTCCATGGTAGCATATTTTGGATTGGTAGTTACAATAACCGTTGGTTCGATGAAATAACCTTTTGATTTGTCGTAATTTCCACCTACAATAATTTCGGCATCACTGTCTTTTTTAGCTTGGTCGATAAAAGATGCTAATTTGTCAAATGAACCTTCGTGAATCACCGCAGTAATGAAGTTGCTAAAATCTTCTGGTGAACCTATTTTCATTGATTTTACATCCGTAATTAATTGTTCTTTTACAGCTGGCCATAAGCTTTGCGGAATATAAACACGCGAAGCAGCAGAACATTTTTGACCTTGAAATTCAAAGCCACCACGAGTGATTCCGGTTACCACTTGTTTTACATTAGCACTTGGATGCGCTACGATAAAGTCTTTTCCGCCTGTTTCGCCTACAATTCGTGGATAGGTTTTATAATTGTGAATGTTTGTTCCGATTTTTTTCCAGATTTCTTTGAAAACAAAAGTCGAACCCGTGTAATGAACTCCAGCAAAATCTGGGCTTGCCAAAACCGTATCGGTAATCATAATTGGATCACCAAAAACTACGTTAATTACACCATTTGGCAAACCTGCTTCTTTGAAAACATCAATAATAATTTTTGCCGAAAACACTTGACTGTCACTTGGTTTCCAAACTACGGTATTTCCCATCATTGCCGCACTCGCAGGTAAATTGGCTGCAATTGCAGTAAAATTAAAAGGAGTTATCGAGTACACAAAACCTTCTAGCGGACGGTATTCTACACGATTCCACACATCAGAAACGGATGTAGGTTGGTCTTGGTAGATTTGCGTCATGAATTCGACGTTGTAACGCAAAAAGTCAATTAACTCACACGAAGCATCAATTTCGGCTTGGTGAATCGTTTTAGATTGTGCAATCATGGTTGCTGCGTTGATGCGAGCTCGGTATGGTCCGGCGATTAACTCGGCTGCTTTTAAGAAGATAGCAGCGCGTTGTTCCCATGGTAAATTAGCCCAAGCGGTGCGCGATTCTATAGCGTTGGCAATGGCTTTTTCTACGTGTACTTTTTCGGCCAAATGATAGGTTCCCACAATGTGTTGGTGATCGTGTGGTGCCGACATCGTGCGGGTATTTCCAGTGCGAATTTCTTCATCGCCAATGTACAACGGGACATCAATAGTTTCGTTCCACATTTTTTGATAAGCAGCTAAAACGGCTGCTTTTTCGGGCGAATTGGGTGCGTATGATTTTACGGGTTCGTTGACCGCTTTGGGTACGTTGAAGAATCCTTTTAGCATAATATAGACTGTTAGATTATTAGACTTTTAGATGTTTAGATTTTGCTTTTTTGCGAATAATGTAAACAGTCACAAAAGTACAAAGGTTTTTTTAAAAATTCTGTAACTGTTGCTACAAAACTTGTTTAGTAATTGTTTGCCGCAGATTACTTCGTCAGTTCGCTTTGCTCGTGTCGCTGATTTTTTAAACGGACAAGACTGATTGAACGAATTTTTAATTTTTGTTTTCCGTCTTTCCCGCGCAGGCGGGAATCTAAGGTGTGGAAAATGGATTCCCGCTTTCGCGGGAAAGACGGAATCGATTTAAATTTATTTTCAGTTTAATCAGTGAATTAGCGGTAAAATTAACTGAATTTCTTTTGAAAACGATTGCCCTAGCCCAGACTGAAATGGAAAGCTTTTTGCAATCCTGTTGCCTAATTTTCTTAAAATAAAATAGCGACGTTAGAAGCTCATTTTATTTTTTAGAAAATGGCAAACGGAGCAAAAACTTATAATGTAAGGCTGGATTAGCTTCTAATTCAATGCAAAAGGCGCGTTCAATTTGAACGTAGGCACGATTACTTTGAACGATTTGGTCGTGGTGAAATTGATCATGTTGAAATGACCGCGCATGGCTCCGTGTGGAGACGAAAGCAAGCAACCCGAACTGTATTTGTGGGATTCGCCAGGTTTTAAAACGGGTTTTTTTCCGATTACACCTTCGCCGTCAACTACTTCAAGATTGTTGAGTGAATCGAAAATTTCCCAGTGACGTGAGTTGAGTTGCACCGAATCTTTACTGTGATTTTCGATGGTAATCTCGTACGAAAAGGCAAAATGAATCTTGTAGTTTTTGAAGTACGTTCCTTCAAAACTAGTACTAACAGAAATCTTTATGCCTCTTGTAATCTGAGAAACCATAGCGAAACTTTTGGTAAAGTTACAAAATTAATGAAAATAGTACTGTTATTTTGATGATAAATTAACACTAATTAATTATGTCTAACGAACTTGCGGTTCCTTTTCCGATGACTCTATCGTAGCGTTGATTGTTCTCTCGATAGTACACAATTGCAAAATAATTGTTTTCGGTTTGATAGAAATTACCATCGATAGCGTTTTCTTCATCAATTTTTTTGTTTTTATCAGCGATGATGTAGCGGTAATTGGTAAAACCTTGTTTGATCATTAATGCTTTTTCAAAGAGACCTTTTTTGCTGTTGTATTCGAGCTTGTTTTCGTCGGTAAGTTCATAATTATTGAACATTCCAACAATGTAAATGTCTTTGTCGGCATAGAATGTTGGTGCGGATAGGCTGAAATATACCCAAGCGTAATCAGCTTCAATTTCGGGGTTTTCGGCATTTAGATTATTGATTAAAAAATTGCCATTTACATCCGGCCAAAAAGTGTACGGTTGGTTGGCTCTCGCATTGCTAGTATACAAATAACTGTTGTACAGTCCGCCTTTAGAGTCAACACGACCAATGCTGTTGTTGGCAGCCATGATGTTTTTGTTTTCAAAAAATAAGTATTCATTGCCTCCCCAAAATTGAGTTTCAGTATCGTATTTGTAAATCAAATCATTTCCGATGGTGTACATGGGTTTGATGTTGCTGATGGCTTGATTGATTTTGCCGTTTTGAAACAAAAGCACTTTTACGTTTTGTAGCGGACTTTGAAAGGTAATAGTGGCCGATTTGATTGCGAAGTCTAAGTTGTGTTTTTTTTCAACCTGACGAACATCGCGAGCTCTTTTGACTTGCATTGGTACCGAAACCAGGTCTTCATAAAGGATGAATTTTCGGGAAAAAACTACTTCTCTGTCGTCGTTTAAAATCGTGATGAGGTAATTTCCGCTTACTTTTAATTGGGTAAATTGGTTGGGAAATGCCAGTTTATAGTGCGAATAAATTTGTAATGCATTGAACGAATTCATGTAATTGATAATGCGCTGATCGTCAATTCCGATGAGGTATTCGTTTTTGGATAATTGTGAAGGTTTCCAGTCGTAATCACAATGGGTGATTTGGTAAAAGTAGTCTTCTTCGTCACCGTGTAAATCATCAAATTGTAATTCAAATGGATCACCCAATCGAAATAGTGGAATTGCATTTTGTCCGTTTTGAACAAATGAAATGGTCTTTATATGAAAGGGTGGAGGTGTTTCTTTTAAAATTTGAGCAAAACCAATGTTTAGGAAAGAACACAAATAAAAACTAAATAGTATATTTTTCATCATATTGATTATTTTTCAAAACGTTAAAGATACTAAATTAGTGTGCAACTACAATTGTGCCATTTAATTTTTATTTACGTTAAAGTTTCTATAATAAAAATCATTTTTTGTAGTTATTTACTTATGTTTATAAAACTTAAAACTAATTTTATGAGAAAATTTAACTCTTTATTTCTTTTCTTGCTTTCAGTACCTTTTTCAATGCTGGCTCAAGATTTGAAAGGAACCGATGCCATTCCGTTTGATTCCAATGTAAAAACGGGGAAATTAAAAAACGGATTAACGTATTACATCAGAAAAAATTCAAAACCTGCCAACAAAGTCGATTTGCGTTTGGTAATCAATGCAGGTTCGATTTTAGAAACCGATCAACAACAAGGTTTGGCTCACTTTATGGAGCACATGTGTTTTAATGGAACCAAGCGTTTTCCAAAAAATCAATTGGTTGATTATTTGCAAAGTATTGGTGTGAAATTCGGTCAACACTTAAATGCCTACACTAGTTTTGACGAAACTGTATACTTTTTACCCATACCTTCAGATGATGCTGAAAAACTTGAAAAAGGATTTCAAATTATTGAAGATTGGGCTTTTAATGCCAACCTAACGGCTGAAGAAATTGACAAAGAACGCGGAGTTGTTTTGGAAGAATACCGATTAGGTCTTGGCGCTGATAAGCGAATGATGGATCGATTCATGCCTAAAATGATGTACAATTCGCACTACGCTAATCGTTTGCCAATCGGGAAGAAGGAAATTCTTGAAAATTTCACTTACGATAAATTGACTGCCTTTTACAAAGATTGGTACCGACCTAATTTGATGAGTGTAATTGTTGTTGGGGATATTGATGTAGCTCAAATGGAGCAAAAAATCAAAGATCATTTTAGTGGTTATCAAAACCCAAAAAACGAAAAACCAAGAAAGTCTTTTGATGTTCCCAATCACAAAGAAACCTTTATTTGTATTGAAAGCGACAAAGAAGCTTCGGATGCAGGTGTTCAATTGTTGTACAAAGATTCAGGGTTGCCAAAGAAAACAGTAACGGTAAATGATTACAGAAATGATTTGGTAAAATCGTTGTTTACTACTATGATTAACAATCGTTTGCAAGAGTTGACCAATACGCCCAATCCGCCTTTTGTATACGGATTTTCGTATCACGGTGGCACTTTTGCTCGTACCAAAGAAGGCTACCAATCGTTTGCTATGGTTTCTGAGGATAAACAATTGGAGGCTTTGAAAGTATTAGTGACTGAAAATGAAAGAGCTAAAAAATTTGGATTCACTCAAGGCGAGTTGGATCGCGCAAAGGCCGACATTTTAGCTAATTATGAGAAATCATTCAACGAAAAGGATAAAACCAATTCGGAGCGATTTGTATCTGAATATCAATCGTATTTCTTAGAAGGTGTTCCGACACCAGGAATTGAATGGGAGTTCAAAACCACCCAAAAGATGTTGCCTACGATTACTCTTAAAGAAACGAATGATTTGATTCAAGGTTATGTTAAAGATGAAAACAGAGTAGTTATTTTAACCGGACCAGAAAAAGAAGGTTTGAAAAAAGTTTCTGAGGCAGAAGTACTGCAAACTTTAAATCTAAAGAGCGATGATGTTACTGCCTACAAGGAAACAGCAGTTGCTTCTAGTTTGTTGAAAAACACTCCAAAAGCAGGTTCGATTGTAAAAAAAGAAAGTAATGCAAAATTGGGTTCAACTACACTTACACTTTCCAATGGAGCAAAAGTGACTTACAAAAAGACCGATTTCAAAAACGACGAAATTTTAATGGAAGGAGTCAGTTTTGGGGGTTCTAACTTGTATTCAAACGAAGACATGAAGAAAGTTCAGTTCGCCAATGGAGGTATGACTGAAGCTGGATTTTCAGGTTTAAAAAAGAACGATATCGATAAATTCATGTCGGGAAAAATTGCCAATGTTAATCCGTACATCAGTAATACAACCGAAGGAGTAAGAGGAAGTACAACTCCAAAAGATTTGGAATATTTGTTTCAAATGACGCATGCATACATGACGGATTTGAATTTTGATCAAGAGGCTTTCGAAGGATACAAACAAAAGCAATCGGCTTTTTTCAAAAATTTAGCTTCCCAACCAAGTTTCTACTTTCAACAAGAATTTTATGGTTATTTGATGAAAGACAATCCGCGTTTCAACGGAATTATCCCAGACGATAAAGCATGGGAAACTACTGATTATACACTGGCTTACAACAAATACAAAGAGCGTTTTGCAAATGCAGGAGATTTTGAGTTCTTCTTTGTTGGAAACGTAGACGACAAAAAAATGGAAGATTATGCTGTTCAGTACATTGCTTCGTTACCATCTACATCAACTTCCAAAGAGCAAGCAATCGATTTGGGCTATCGTATGTTGAAAGGCGATCTGAAAAAAGTAGTCAACAAAGGTTCTGATCCTAAAAGTACTGTTACTATTATGTTTTATGGTGATGCGACTTATACTTCTAAAGAAGCTTTGGCGATGCAAGCGTTAGGAGAAGTATTAACCATCAAATTGGTAGAAGAACTAAGAGAAAACGAAAGTGGTGTGTACGGAGTTTCTGCTCGTGGAAGCATGAATAAAGTACCCAATGGTTCGTATAATTTTACTATCGGATTTCCGTGTGGACCAGAAAATGCTGAAAAATTGACTGCTTCTGCTTTGAAAGAATTACAAAAAATCATTGATAATGGTCCGGAAGAAAAAGACCTAATTAAATTCAAAGAAGGTGAAATTGCAGATTATAAGAAAGACAGCAAAGAGAACAAGTTTTGGTTGAGTAATTTCACTAAATCGTATGTCAATGGAGTTTCGGGTGAAGAAGTTTTTCAATTTGAAGATAAAGTAAATGCGCTTACAGCCAAAGAAATTCAAGAAGTGGCCAAAAAATATTTAACAAAAGATAAAACTATTGGTATTTTGATGCCCGAATAAGTTCGAAATAATTCTAATAAAAAGTCTACTGTAAAAGGTAGACTTTTTTATTTAAAACAAATCGGCAGTATCTCGCCTTTAGCTAAGCAGTATTTTTCGACCAATTCAGGGGCAATTTTAGAAGTATAATCTTCTTCGATTACTTTGAAACCAATGCTTCGCAATTTGTCAAAATAATCTCTTCCGTATACACGCACGTGATCGTATTGACCAAAGATTTTGGCGCGTTCTTTTTGGTCGGTTATTGTATCGTCTGAAAATGTTGTTGCTCGAGATAAGTCTTGTGGAATCTGAAAAACACCCATTCCGCCTGGTTTTAGTACACGATATAATTCCTGCATGGCTTTGGTATCATCTGGAATGTGTTCTAAAACGTGGTTGCAAAAAATAATGTCGTACGTATTATCTTCAAAAGGTAAATTACAAATATCCGCTTTCACATCGGCCAATGGCGATAGCAAATCGGTGGTCGTATAATCGATATTAGTTTGCTTTTTAAACCGTTTATAAAATTCTTGCTCAGGTGCAAAATGCAGTACTTTCTTTTTTTCTTTGGAAGTAAAAAAATCGGTTTCATTTTGCAAATACAACCATAGTAAACGGTGTCTTTCTAGTGAAAGTGTACTGGGTGAAAGCACGTTGTTACGTTGATTTCCATAGCCATAGGGCAAAAACATTCGGAAGCTTTTTCCATCAATCGGATCAGTAAAACGATTGCCTTTTAGAACAAATGCTAAAATTGGGCGTACCACTATACTCAGCCTGATTAATATCGGACGAGGAATGGTATTTAATATGAATTTAAACACAGATTTCACAAATTTGCACTGATTTAATTAAAGAATCACTCTTTTATACTTTAAGCTGTCTTCGCCAAAATTGATTAGTAAACCAATTTTGTTTCTTGAAGCAGCAAGATAATTTAATGTTTGTTTGATTTCACTCGAAGATAATTTTTCAATTGCTTTTAATTCTAGAATAATAGCGCCGTAAACTGTAAAATCTGAAAAATAATACTTGCTTAACTTAATGTCTTTGTAAAACACATCATATTTTTTTTCTCTTTCGTAGGGAATATTATTTACTTTGAATTCATATTCAAGTGCTTCGGCATAGATGTTTTCGCTATGTCCTTTACCCAATATTTTATGAACTTCCATGCAAATACCGATTATTTTGTAGGTCTCATCTTTTAAATAAAAATCTTTCATAAAGTTTTAACTAAAAATAATCTGTGAGAATTTGTGAAATCTGTGTTTAATTTCCTCTAAACTCATCTTCCTCAGTGCTCACAATTCCCAAAGCGTCATAAATGTACTTGAACGTTGAAAGCAATTCTGGTTTTCCATTGACTAAAGCGACATCGTGTTCAAAATGAGCACTTGGTTTTCCATCGGCAGTCAAAATCGTCCAACCGTCTTTCAATTGTTTGATGTTTTTAGTTCCCATGTTGATCATTGGTTCAATCGCAACTACCATGCCTTCTACAAACAATTTTCCTCTTCCTTTTTTCCCGTAATTGGGCATTTCTGGATCTTCGTGCATTTTTCTTCCCAAACCATGACCTACCAATTCTCTTACAACGCCGTAACCATGACTTTCGCAGTACTTCTGAATCGCATTACCCACATCTTCCACACGATTGCCAATTTTGAACTCGCGAATACCAACGTACAAACTTTCCTTAGTCACTTGAAGTAATTTTTTGACTTCAGGTGCTACTTCACCAATTTCAAAACTGTAGGCATGATCGCCGTAAAAACCATTTTTCAACACGCCACAATCCACCGAAATCACATCGCCTTCTTCCAATGGTTTTGCATTCGGAATACCGTGAACCACTTGAGCATTCGGACTCATACACAGCGAATTCGGAAAACCGTAAAGTCCTAAAAAACCTGGAACTCCGCCGTTGTCTCTAATAAACTCTTCGGCTAATTTATCCAATTCTAAAGTGGTAACTCCGGGTTTGATTACTTTGGCTATTTCGCCCAATGTTTTAGAAACCAACAATGCACTTTCGCGCATTAATTCAATTTCTTCTCGTGTTTTTGGAATGATCATTTTTTGTAAATTCAGAGTGCAAAAATAGTGAAAAGTGTTCAGTATTTCATAACCCATATTTGGAATTTGCTTTTTGTCTTTTGGAATTTTATTATTTATGAGTTTTGTCATATTTTATGCTGATTTCACACGCTAACTTTGCATAAAATTCAAATGGTATGAGTAAATATGTAACTGCAGCAGAAGCTGTAAAAGTAGTAAAATCAGGCGATAGAGTGTATCTTCAAGCCGCCGCCGCCGCGCCAACTGTCTTGGCCAATGCATTAACCGAAAGAGCTTCAGAACTCCGTAATGTCGAAATTTGCCACCTTCACGTAGAAGGCGAAGCGCGCTATGCAAATCCTGAACTGGCCGAAAGTTTTCACGTCAATTCGTTTTTTATTGGCGCCAATGTTCGCCATACTTTAAAAGCAGGAAACGGTTCGTACACGCCTGTTTTTTTGAGCGAATTACCGTATTTGTTTCGTAAAAATGTAGTGCCGCTCGATGTGGCGTTCATTCACGTTTCACCACCCGATAGTCACGGCTATTGCTCGCTCGGAGTTTCGGTTGAAGCCACAGTTTCAGCCATCGAAAACGCTAAAATTGTCGTGGCTCAAGTCAATCCACAAATGCCACGAACTTTTGGCGACGGAATTCTTCACGTATCCGAAATTGATTATTTGGTTGAGGTAGACGTTCCCATTTACGGTCATGAACCAGTTCCGTTTACTGCAGAAGAGGAAAAAATAGGCGGTTTCATCGCTTCCTTAATTGAAGATCAAAGTACACTTCAAATGGGAATTGGGTCAATTCCGAATGCGGCTTTAAGTAAATTGAAAAACCACAAAGATTTGGGATTGCATACCGAAATGTTTTCGGATGGAGTAATTGATTTGATTCAAAACGATGTTATCAACTGCAATTACAAAGGAACGTTGCGCGGACGCGTTTTGGCTACGTTTTTAATGGGTTCCAAACGGTTGTACGATTACGTCAATGATAATCCGTTTTTTGAAATGAAAGAATCCTCT
>JACCDI012208741.1_pt1 | contig 15900 bp, 17 predicted proteins | sample 7442791 | NCBI WGS metagenome assembly JACCDI01 (sample SAMN15323434, study PRJNA562643) | freshwater metagenome | isolation source: river surface water | place: USA:Blue River Watershed | collected 2017-08-15 | reverse complement strand
CTGGTTGCGAAACTCAAGAATGAAGCGAAGGTGATCTGACATGACTGCACTCGTTATTGCCGAACACGACAACGCGTCCATCAAGGGCGCTACTCTCAACACCGTGACGGCCGCCGTCGATTTCGCGGGTCACGTTGGCTTTGCCATCGGCCACTTCAATCTTGGAGGCGAAGGTTGCTTGAGGCAGGTCGGCCAGCGCGGCCAGCATCTGGCCGGTCTGGTTGCAGTCGTCGTCGATGGCCTGCTTGCCCAGGATGATCAGGCCCGGCTGCTCCTTGTCCACCAGGGCCTTGAGCAGCTTGGCCACGGCCAGAGGCTGCAGCTCTTCATTCGTTTCGACCAGGATGCCGCGGTCGGCACCAATCGCCATGGCGGTGCGCAGGGTTTCCTGGCACTGGGCCACGCCGCACGAAACGGCGATCACTTCGGTGGCCACGCCCTTTTCCTTCAGGCGCACGGCTTCTTCAACGGCAATCTCGTCAAAGGGGTTCATGCTCATCTTGACGTTGGCGATGTCCACACCGCTGTTGTCGCTCTTGACGCGCACCTTGACGTTGTAGTCCACCACCCGTTTGACGGGAACCAGAATCTTCATGAAGCCATCTCCTGTAGGGATTGAATTTGCGAAAACCGGAATGAATTGACGTTTACGTAAACGTCAATTTTGCAACAACTGCAGCCAGATTGGGAAGTATCCAGGCTAAAAAAGCACGATCGTTCGAATTCTAAGATGTTTTTGTCCACTCTGATGGCCCAATGGTACCCCCGGGAATTCACCGACCAATCGGTCGGCCAATAAGGGTTAGCATGGGGAGCAATCTGATCGACAATGGATTAGATTATGTTTTGTAACCAATTCAACGGAGACATGCGATGAAAAAAACCCTTCTGACCGCCGTCATGACGGGCTTCTCGCTCTGGGCTGGCTTGGCTCAGGCGCAAACAGTTCTGACTGCCTCGAGCTGGGTGCCCCCCACACATGGTCTGTCTGTATCCCAAAAAGAGTGGTGCGACACCCTGGCCAGCCGGACGTCCAACCGAGTGCGCTGCAATATCCTGCCTCGCGCCGTGACTCCCGCGCCGGGAACCTACGATGCCGTGCGCAACGGCCTGGTCGACATTTCTTTCACTGTGCATGGCTACACCCCAGGACGCTTCGTGTTGACCCAGATGGCTGAATTCCCTTTCCTGGGTGATCGGTCCGAACCGATCTCGGTCGCCTTCAACCGCATTGCCAGCAAACACCCTGAGTTCGCTGCCGAGCATCAGGGCGTCAAGGTGCTGTCTTATTTCACGCACGGCCCCGGCATCATCTTCAACACCAAGCGCCCTATTACCCGTGTTGAAGACCTCTCTGGCCTGAAATTCCGCGTGGGTGGCGGCATGGTCAACGAGATCTCCAAGCAGCTGGACATGAACGTCACGCTCAAGCCCGCGCCGGACTCTTACGAGTTGCTGTCCAGCGGCGTGATGGACGGCACGCTGTTCCCGGCCGAATCGACCGATTCATTCAAGATTGACAAAATCATCAAACACGCCACCCGTTTTCCAGGCGGCCTCTACAACACCAGCTTCGTGTTCATGATGAACCCGGCCAAGTACAACGCCCTGTCGGCAGAAGACAAGAAGATCGTTGATGAGCTCTCGGGTGAATACGCGGCACGTCAGTTCGGCAAGGCCTGGGACCGTGTTGATGACGCAGCCCTGGCGAACATGCAGAAAAACGGTGTCAAGGTGATCCAGGCAGACAACGCCTTGGTCAGCGCAGTGACCGTCCGAGTCAACAAGCTCGAGCGTGACTGGGCAGCTGCAGCCAGCGCGAAGGGCCTGAAGAACCCCTCTTCAGTGCTCTCCGAGTTCCGCGCCGAAATCGCCAAGCTGCAAAAGCAATAACCCTTGCGCTGACCACACACGTGGACAGTCAAGCGGTCCCTGTCGGTACGAAGGGACCGCTTTTTCTTATTCCAGGAGACCCGGATTTTGAAAAAATGGCTTGAAACCCTTTCGGCCCTGCTGGCAGGCCTGGCACTCTTCGCCATCATGGTGCTGACCTTCCTTGATGTGGGGGGGCGCAAGCTGCTGTCCCAGTCGATCACCGGCTCCCTGGAACTGACTGAACTGCTGATGGTGGTGGTGATCTTTGGGGCACTGCCGCTGGTCTCCGAGCGCGGAGAACACGTGGTTTTTGATTCCCTCGACCCGGTCATACCCGATTGGCTGCGCATGGTGCAGCGTGCGCTGGTCCATCTGCTGTGTGCAAGCGCCCTGCTGGCACTGGGCTGGCTGATGTGGAAGACCGGCAACGACTTCATGGCCACAGGTGAAACCACGGCGCAGCTCAAAATTGTCAAAGCGCCTTTCATCTACGGCATGGGCCTTCTTTGCGCCTTCACAGGCCTGGTGCATCTGGGTCTGATGACCAAGGCACAAGACGAACAGGAAGGAGGCGTGTTGTGACTGCTGCATTGTTGGGCTTCGGAGCCATTTTTCTACTGGCCCTGATGCGTATCCCCCTCGCGTTTGCCATGGGGCTGGTGGGGCTGTTCGGGATCGGCATGACCATCGGTTGGGCACCGGCGTTTGCCAGTACGGCACAGGTGGTCTACGAAACCGGTTTTGCCTACACCCTGTCGGTCATTCCGCTGTTCATCCTGATGGGCAACTTCGTGGCTCGGGCAGGTCTGGCACACGAACTCTTTCATGCCGCCTACACCTTCATCGGGCACCGTCGTGGTGGCCTGGCCCATGCCACGATCGCGGCATGCGCCGGTTTCGGCGCCATCTGCGGTTCTTCAATTGCGACGGCAGCCACCATGAGCAAGGTGGCCTATCCCTCGATGAAAAAACTCGGCTACAGCGATGCGATGTCCACCGGCGTCATCGCGGCTGGTGGCACGCTGGGCATCATGATCCCACCGTCGACCATCATGGTCATCTACGGCATCATCACCGAGACCCACATCGGCAAACTGTTTGCCGCCGGCGTGATCCCGGGCATCCTGACTGCCCTGCTGATGATGGTTGCGGTCGTGCTGATGACCTGGCACGACCCCGAACATGCCCCGGCAGGCGAGAAATACAGCTGGAAAGAGCGTCTGATCGCCTTGCGTGGCATCTGGGGCGTGCTCGTGCTGGTGTTTGTGGTGCTCGGCGGCATTTACGGAGGCATCTTCACCGCCACCGAAGGTGCAGGCATTGGCGCCATGGGCGCCTTCCTGTTTGCACTGGCACGCGGGGCCCTGACCTGGGTCATTCTGCGCCAGGTACTGGTCGAGTCGGCGCGCACTACGGCCATGCTGTTCACGCTGCTGATCGCGGCCACGATTTTCGCGAACTTCGTCAACTACACCACCATGCCCAACGACCTCAAGGACTGGATCACCCACCTGGGGCTGTCGCCGATCATGATCGTCGGAGCCATGATGGTGATCTACGTCATCCTCGGCACGGTGATGGAAGAACTCACCATGGTGCTGCTGACCATCCCGCTGTTCTTCCCCATTGTGATCCAGCTGGGATTTGACCCTGTCTGGTTCGGCGTACTGATCGTCATGGTGATCCAGATCGGTCTGATTTCGCCGCCTGTGGGCATGAACCTCTTCGTGATCAACACCCTGCTGCCCAAGGTCGGACTGATCAACATCTTCCGTGGCGTGTGGCCCATGGTGGGGGTGCTGATCATCACCCTGGTGATCCTGCTGGCTTTTCCCAGCCTCAGTCTATGGCTGCCCTCGATGATGGATTGAACGCTGAACCGGCTCAAACAACAAGGGCACGCCATGGCGTGCCCTTGTTGTTTGTTGCCGCGAATCAGCGCGAAGGCAAGGTGTGCACCACCCGCTGCGGGTAGGGAATCTCGATGCCACGCGCCTGCAGCGCCTTGAGGACGGCGCGATGGATGTCGGACTTGAGGTTGAGCTGACCTTTTTCCGGATCTTCGATCCAGTAAATCACGGTGAACTCCAGACCGTCTGGGCCAAAAGCCGACAGGGCAGCTGAAGGCGCAGGATCGCTGAGCACTCGCGGTTGCTGAACGCAGGCCTGCACCAGCAGATCGATCACTTCGTCTACGGGACTGTCATAAGACACCGATAGCACACAGGACTGCCAGAGCTTGGGATCGGTCAGCGACAGATTCTCCACACGCTGGGTGATCAGCATCTCGTTGGGAACGATGGACTCGCGGCCGGTGGCCGAGCGGATGACGGTATAGCGGGCCTTGATGTCGGTGATGCGGCCCTCGAAGTTGTCGACCTTGACGTTGTCGCCTATGCGCATGCTGCGCTCGGCCAGGATCACAAAGCCGCTGACGTAATTGGCCGCCAGCTTCTGCAGCCCGAAACCGATACCCACACCAATGGCACCCCCCATCACGGACAGGGCTGTCAAATCGATGCCCACCGAGGACAAGGCCAGGAGCAGACCGACGAACATCAGCAGCACGCGCACCGTGTTGCTGATGACTTTTCGCAGGGAGAGATCACTTCCTGTAGCCGACTTGAGCAAGCGCGACTCGATGGCCGATGACACCCAAAGGGTCACGATCAGTACCGCGCCGGCAGTGAGTGCGCCTTCGATCAGGGTGCGCACCGACAAGGAAGTCCCACCGACCTTCCAGTGGATGCGGTCCAGCTCATCGAGCACCAGCGGCAGGACGCCCGTGACCCAGAGCACCACCGCGCCCCAGGCGAGCCAGGAAATCGTGCGCTCGAGCACACGCACAAAAGGCGCCTGATCAAAAGCCACCTGCAGCACCTTCACACCCAGACGGATCAAGGCCAGCGATGTGCACACTGGCAGCAGGATGTCGAACAGAGCGATCGGGCGGTCCTGCGTCAGCAATGCGCGGGCCCCGAAGGTCAGCCCCCACAGCAGCATGGGGAAGAGGACCCCATCGATCAGCTTTTTGCCCAACAGCACCGAGAGGGTTTGCTCAGTGAATGTGCGCCGCACCATCCAGACCACGCACCAGGACAGCAGCACACAGGCTCCGAAAGCGGCCAGAGCCAGCAGCGAATCGGGCCGCACGAGCGAATCGATCCAGGCCAGTGGATCGGCAATGTGCACATTCTTCAGGTTCGCCATGCCGGGCTCCGCTTGTCGATGAAGGCCTGCACGCCTTCCTGCGCCACCTCCTCCACCATATTGCAGGCCATGGTCTGGCCAGCGAGCTGATAAGCGGCCTCGATGCCCATCTCGGCCTGTTGGTAAAAAAGCTGCTTGCCCATGGCCAGCGCCAGCCGGGGCTTGCCCAGGATGGCCTGCACCAGCGACTGCACTTCGGCGTCGAGTCGCTCAGCCGCCACCACGCGGTTGACGAGGCCGCGCCGCTGGGCCTCATTCGCATCGATGAAGCCACCTGTCACCAGCATCTCCATCGCCTGCTTGGGTTGCATGTTGCGCGACAGCGGCACGCTGGGCGTGGCGCAGAACAGGCCCACGTCGATGCCGTTGACGCCGAACTGGACACTCTCGGCTGCGACCGCCAGATCGCACTGGGCCACCAGCTGGCAACCTGCCGCCGTGGCAATGCCCTGCACACGGGCAATGACCGGCACCGGCAGCTTGCGCAGCGCCATCATCATGCGGGTGCAGCGCGCAAACAGCTGCTGGTAGTAAGCCAACTCGGGCCGGGCTTTCATTTCCTTGAGGTTGTGGCCGGCGCAAAAGGCCTTGCCCTTGGCGGCCAGCACCACCGCACGGGCCGCGTCGTCGGCCGCCACGCGCTCGATCGCCTGCTGCAGTGCGGTCAGCATGGACTCGCCCAGGGCGTTGAAGGTGGCGGAACTGTTCAGCGTCAAGACGTGCACGCCACGCGCGTCCCGCGTGTGGCGCAGCTCGCCGTCGGTCCAGGTCTCGAAGGGGATTTCGGTGGCGGTATCCATGCCGCCGATTGTGGCCCAAACAAACCGGCGCTGAACGGTCAGACGTCGGCCAGCACGCGCAGGTGCGCTTCGACGCTGCGCGAAAGCGCACTCAGGTTGTACCCCCCCTCCAGGCAGCTGACGATGCGGCCCTTGGCAAAGCGTTTGGCGATATCCTTGAGGCGCAGAGTGATCCAGGCGTAGTCCTGCTCGACCAAGCCGAGCTGCCCCATGTCGTCCTCGCGGTGGGCGTCAAAGCCGGCACTGATGAAGATCATCTCGGGCCTGAAGGCCTCCAGGCGCGGTATCCACATCATCTCGATCAGCTCGCGGATGTCCATGCCCTTGGTGTAGGCCGGCACCGGCAGGTTGACCAGATTGGCGGCGTTCGAAGTGGAGCCGCCCTCCGGGTAGAAGGGGTGCTGGTAGAAGCTGACCATCAGGATGCGGTCGTCGCCAGCCACGATGTCTTCGGTGCCATTGCCGTGGTGCACATCAAAGTCGACGATGGCCACACGCTGGAGCCCGTGGCGTTCGATCGCGTGTTTGGCAGCGATCGCCACGTTGTTGAAAAAGCAAAAACCCATGGCCTTGTCCCGGCAGGCGTGGTGGCCCGGCGGGCGGATGGCGCAAAAAGCGTTTTCCAGTTCGCCCTCGATCACGGCATCGGTGGCGGTGATCGCGGCACCGGCCGAGCGCAGTGCCGCGTCCCAGGTGTGGGCGTTGATGAGCGTGTCCGGATCGAGCGGGGTATGGGTTGGTCCGCCGGCGGCCATGTCTTCGCGCAGGACATCGGTCAGGCCCCGCAAGGCGGCCACATGCATGCGCCCGTGAGCCAGCTCGATGTCGGCCAGCGCAGCGGGCGGCGCTTCGCGGCGGGTCAGCGCCATGTCGACCCCGGAAATCAGCAGACGGTCTTCGATCGCGCTCAGGCGCTCCGGACATTCGGGATGCCCCGCGCCCATCTCGTGTTTCAGACAGTCGGGGTGGGTGAAATAACCGGTGGCGCCCATGGGCTGTGTCGTCCTCTTGTGGTCGGCCCCTTGTGCGCGGGGCCTGCTGCTCGTGGCTTTCAGCTTAGCATGGCCGCTGCTGCCTTCTCTGACATCGGTCAAGCCAAGGGCATGCCGCCTGTGCCCCGGCTAAACTGCCGGCATGCGTTTTGTGCCCGCCTTTCTTGTTGCCCTCTGCCTTGTTTTCGGCCTGACCGCCTCCGCCAGCGCCGCTGCCCAGGGCAAAGGGGCCCACCCCACCGCCCGCCACGCCAAAGCCGGCAAGCACGGCGCCAAGCCCCATGCCCCACGCCACCGTGCAGGCCAAACCGCCAAAGCCGCCGCGGCCGAGACCTACGCCAGCCGCAGTGAGGCACAACAGTGGGCCGACGACGCCGCTGCGCGGCTGGACCTGCCCGCCGGCTGGCTTCGCGAGCAGATCGGCCAGGCACGGCGCATCCCCCTGATCGAACAACTCGTGCTGCCCGCGGCCTCACCCAGCGCCAAGAACTGGGCGGCTTACCGCACGCGGTTCATCGAACCCAAACGCATCGAGGCTGGCGTGGCCTTCTGGCTGCGCCACCAGGCCACGCTGGCGCGGGCCGAGCAGACCTATGGCGTGCCCGCCAGCATCATCGTGGGCATTCTTGGGGTGGAGACGCTTTATGGCCAGCACATGGGCAGCTTCCGCATCCTGGATGCGTTGGCCACGCTGGCCTTCGACTTTCCGCAAGCCCACCCGCGCGCCCGCGAGCGCCAGGCGTTTTTCAGGGGCGAGCTGGAGCAGTTTGTGCGCCTGGCCGAACGCGGTGGAATCGACCCGCAAAGCTGGCGCGGCAGCTACGCTGGGGCCATGGGCCTGCCGCAGTTCATGCCCTCGAGCTGGCGCCACTACGCGGTGGACTTTGACGGCGACGGCCGCATCGACCTCTTCAACAGCCCGGCCGACGCCATCGGCTCGGTGGCCAGCTACTTCAAGGCCTTCCAGTGGAAACCCGGTCTGCCCACCCACTATCCGGTCACCCTCACCCCGGGCCAGACGGACATGGACGCGCTGCTGGCACCCGACATCCTGCCGACCTTCGGCGTCGAGAGCTTCACGGCCAAGGGCGCGCAGCTCTCGGGTGCGGCCCTGCAGCACCCCGGCCCGCTGGCCCTGATCGAACTGCGCAATGGCGCAGATGCCCCCAGCTACGTGGCCGGCACCGAAAATTTCTACGTCGTCACCCGCTACAACTGGAGCAGCTATTACGCGATGGCGGTGATCGAGCTCGGCCAGGCCGTGGCCGAGCGTGTGGCCAGCGGGCGCTGAGCGATTCAGTGCCCGTGGGCCTTCATGGCCTTGCCGACCTCCAGCGTGCCTTGCTCGGACCCTGCCAGAGGCACGGTTTCACCCGAACGGTCGCGCACCTGGTCCAAGGCCGCAAGCAGGCGCTCGGGCACATCGTCGCCCGTGCCCAGATGGATGCCCTGGGTGAGGGTGATGTGGGCCACTTCAAAACCGCCGGCGCCTGCGCACAGGATGGTTCGGTTGGGGGCATCTTCGCTGGCCATGACCAGCATGGCCGGTGACACGGCCTGTGGCTGCAGGGCATCGAGCACGGCCTGCGGCATCAGCCCTTCGGTCATGCGGGTGGCCGCCGTGGGCGCCAGGCAGTTGACGCGGATATTGTGTTTCTGCCCCTCGATCGAAAGGGTCTGCATCAGTCCGGCCAGCGCCATCTTGGCGGCGCCGTAGTTGGCCTGCCCGAAGTTGCCATACAGGCCGCTGGACGAAGTGGTCATGACGATGCGGCCGTAGTTCTGGGCCTGCATGATCGGCCAGACGGCCTTGGTGCAGTGCACCGCTCCCATCACGTGCACATCCATCACGAGGCGGAAATCGGCCAGCTCCATCTTGGCAAAGCTCTTGTCGCGCAGGATGCCGGCGTTGTTGACCAGGATGTCGACCCGGCCCCAGGTGTCCATGGCCTGTTGCACCATCTTCTGCACCGCCTCGAAGTCGGTGACCGAGGCGCCATTGGCGATCGCCTCGCCACCAGCTGCACGGATCTGGTCCACCACCGCCTGGGCAGCCGAAACGGAGCCGCCCACGCCATGCACGTCACCACCGAGGTCATTGACCACCACCTTGGCACCCCGCGCGGCCAGCGCCAGCGCGTGCTGCTTGCCCAGCCCGCCGCCGGCGCCGGTGACGATGGCCACACGGCCTTTGAAATCGATACCCATGTTGGACTCCTGATCCTGCTGTTGGAAGGGTTGAAAAGCCGGCCGCTGCCGTGTCCAGTAGATGACACGCAGCACGGCTCTGTCAGACTTCTACTGTAATGAGGCGCGATACTCGGCGATGTTGCCTGCTTGACAGCGCAGGCCCGAACCCACGATGAAGATCAACCACGAAACCATCACCACCCCGCCTGTTGACGCCGCCTCTGTGCTTTTGCTGCGCGACAGCGATGAGGGCTTGCAGGTGCTGCTGATGCGCCGCCACCAGGCCTCGCAAGTGCTGGGCGGCGCCTATGTGTTTCCCGGCGGCAAGCTCGATGCCCAAGACCACGCGCCCGAAGCCTTGCAGTGCCTGAGCGAGGCGCCAGAGCGGCTGCGCGAACGCCTGCACGAGACCAGCCTGGCGCCCGAGCGCGCCGCCGGCCTGTTCATGGCGGCGCTGCGCGAGGCCTTTGAAGAATGCGGCGTGCTCGCCGGCCAGGACGACAGCGGCCCGGCGCTGGCCGCGCACCTGCGCCAGCAGCTGCAAAGCCAGGGCTGGCACCAGAGCCTGCGCCAGACCGGTCAGCCCCTGCGCACGGAAGCCCTGCTGCCCTGGTCACGCTGGATCACGCCGCGCCAGCCATCCGTCACCAACAAGCGTTTTGACACCCGGTTTTTTGTGGCCCGCGTCTGCGATGAGCAGGTGGCCCGCCACGACGACTTCGAAACCACCGACAGCGTCTGGCTCACCCCCTTGCAGGCGCTTGCCCGCTATGCCGCTGGCGAGATCGACCTGGTGGCGCCGCAGATCATGAGCCTGTACGAGCTCAAAACGCACCGCACCGTGGCGCAGGCGCTGGAAGAAGCGGCCCGCCGCACCCCGGCGCTGGTCGAGCCCCACCCTTTCGACGAGGACGGTGTGCGCATCCTGTGCTACCCCGGTGACGCTTGCCATCCGGTGCCTTCACGGGCCATGCGTGGCCCTACCCGCCTGCAGCTCATCGAAGGTCGTTTTGTGCCCGTGGGTGGCATGACCGTTTTGCTTGACTAGAATTGATTTCTTTGGAATGCATTTTCAATCCCATGACCGCAGCCCATCCTCCCCGCCTGAGCATTGACCGCGCCCTGGAATATGTTGGTGACATGCAGGGCGTGCTGTCCCTGCTGGCCACCCTGCAGCAGTCCCTGCAGGACGATCTGCCGCAGATCCAGGACCGGCTCGATGCGGGCGACCTGCCCGGCGCCAACCGTCTGCTGCACCAGTTCAAGGGCTTCGCTCCGGTCTTTTGTGTCGATGATCTGGTGGCCGATGTGGTCAGGGTAGAAGGTTTGAGCAAGGGCACCGATCTGAGCGCGGTGCGCGAGGCCTACGCCCAGCTGGGCCCGCAGCTCCAAGAGCTGCTGGAAGAAGTGCAGGCGCAGCTGGCCAAAGCACCGTAAACCCTGCCCGCCTCAGGCAGCCTGGTCGATCCAGGCCTGGATACGGGTCGGTTCGTGCACCAGCCGCAATTCGTCAAACGCGGCCTGGGCCTCGGGGTAGCTGCGGCGCAGGTAGTTGAGCCATTGCTTGAGGCGCCCCGCCCGGTGCCGCGCAGCCACACGGCTGCACACGTTCTGCCAGAAGCCCGGCATCAACGCCCGAATGGCCGACCAGGGCACGGCGCGAACGCCTGGCGTGCCCTGAGCAATGGCCAGCGCCAGCCCAGGATCACTCACCAGCCCGCGCCCGATCATCAGCCGCTCGCAACCCGTCACCTCGCGGCAGCGCTGCGCGTCTTCCACGCTCCAGATCTCGCCGTTGGCCACCATGGGCAACTTCACCCTCTGGCGAATATCGGCAATACGGTCCCAGTAGGCCGGCGGGCGGTAGCCATGCACCTTGGTGCGTGCATGCACCACCAGGTCGCTGGCGCCGCCGGCCTCGATGGCCTGCGCGCAGTCTTCGGCCAGGGCGTCGTCTTCGTAGCCCAGCCGCATCTTGGCGGACACCGGGATGTGCGCGGGCACCGCGCGGCGCACCTCGGCCACGATGCGCCCCACCAGCTCGGGCTCCTGCAGCAGCACGGCGCCACCACGGTGCCGGTTGACCGTCTTGGCCGGGCAGCCAAAGTTCAGATCGATGCCGGCTGGCTTGAGTTGGGCAAGCGCATGTGCGTTGTCGGCCAGGCAGGCCGGGTCGGAGCCCAGCAGCTGCACCCTTACCGGCACGCCGGCCGGCGTGCGGCTGCCGTGGCGCAGTTCAGGCACCACCCGCATGAAGGCGCGCGGCGGCAGCACCGTGTCGGTGATGCGGATGAACTCGGACACGCACAGGTCGATGCCGCCCACGCGCGTGAGCGTGTCACGCAGGCCGTGGTCGAGCAGGCCTTCCATGGGGGCGAGCCAGATGGTCATGGGTGCTTGGTGATGGATCCTCGGGTCAAGCCCGAGGATGACAAAAACCCTGTGCCCTCGCCCGGCACGAAAGGAGGGGCGCTGCCCGGCAGCAAAGGATGGTCGCGACCAGGCACCAAAACATTGTCATTGCCCGGCACCAAAAGATTGTCATTGCCCGGCTTGACCGGGCAATCCATGCCTTGTGCATCTCAGTCCAGCGAACGCTTGAAGCGGATTTCCTCCACCCGCACGCCGCCCATGGGCACGGTGCGGGCGGTGTTCATCTCGCGCTTGAATCCGGCGGCATCGAAAAACGCCAGCGCCTGGGTGCTGGCCAGCGGCACCCAAATCGTCACGTCGGTGCAGTCCTCGTCCTGCAGGCCTTCGCGGGCGGCATCCCACAGGGCAAGGCCGGCGCCCTGGCCGATGTGATCGGGGTCCACGTACATGGCCCAGAGCTCGCCGGTGGTGTTTTTGGACTTGGGGTCGCGCGAGCGGTCAAAGCCCACAAAGCCCACGATCTCGCCGCCCTGCGTGGCCACCATGACCTGGGGCTCGCCGTATTCGATGGCTTCCTTCCAAAACGAGACCCGCTTGGCCGGCGGTGTGGCCTGCCAATGGGCGTCAGGCACCACGCCGTCGAACAGCGCGCGGCTGGCGATCAGGTGCAGGTTGGCCACGGCGGGCGCATCGGCGAGGGTGGCGTAGCGGACGTCAACGGAACTCATGGGTCGGGCTCTTGGAGGGCAAAACCCCGTATTGTCGCTGCTGCCGCCGTCCGCGGCCTGAAGCATCGGGTATCTTCAGGGCATGACACGTTTTTTGAAGACCGGCTGGCGCCTGCTCCTGGCCAGCCTGCTGGGTGCCCTGGCGCTGGGCGCGCTGGCGCAAAGCCCGCGCAAGATCGAAGACAGCATGGCCGAGCGCACCCGCGCCTGCACCGCCTGCCACGGCGACCAGGGCCGCGCCGGCCCCGACGGTTACTACCCGCGCCTGGCCGGCAAACCTGCTGGCTACCTGCACCACCAGCTGCGCAACTTTGCCGAAGGCCGCCGCCATTACGGCCTGATGACGCGCCTGGTGGACCCGATGAGCGATGCCTACATGGCCGAGATCGCGGCCCACTTTGCCAGCCTGCACCTGCCCTACCCGGCGCCCACGCCATCCAAGCTGCCCGCCGAGCGACTGGCCCGCGGCAAGGCGCTGGTGCTGCAGGGCGACGCCGCGCGCGGCCTGCCCGCCTGCGTGCAGTGCCACGGCGAACGCCTGACCGGCGTGCTGCCCAACGTGCCCGGTCTGCTCGGCCTGCCGCTGGACTACCTGAATGCCCAGCTGGGCGCCTGGCAAACCGGCCAGCGCCGGGCCCATGCGCCCGACTGCATGGCCGAAGTGGTCAAACGCATCCCGCACGAGGACATCATCGCGGTGTCCAACTGGCTCGCCAGCCAGAGCCTGCCCGCCGACACCCGCCCGGCACCCACCGTGGCCCGGCCGCTGACCGATGCGGCCTGGCGCTGCGGCAGCGCGCCTGAACTCGCCGGAGGCCGGCCATGAAGCCCCGCCTGCTGCGCCTGGCGGCCCTTTTTCTGCTCGGGGGGCTGGGCTTGTTCACGCTGGCCGTCGTCTGGCACAACTGGGGCGACCTGCTGAGCTCGCCCCGGCACTCGCCTGCACCTGTCACGACCGAAACACTGCAGCGCGGCCAGTACCTGGTGCGCGCGGGCAACTGCATCGCCTGCCACACGCAGCGTGGCGGCGCGCCGCTGGCCGGCGGGCGCGCCATCGACACGCCTTTTGGTGCGGTCTACAGCAGCAACCTCACGCCTGACGCCGAAACCGGCCTGGGCCGCTGGAGCGCACAGGACTTCTGGAACGCCCTGCACCAGGGCCGCTCGCGTGGCGGGCGGCTGCTGGCGCCGGCCTTTCCCTACGAACACACCAGCCTGCTCTCGCGCGAAGACAGCGACGCCATGTTCGCCTGGCTGCAAAGCCAGCCCCCGGTACGCCAGGTCCAGCCCGCCCACACCCTGAGCTGGCCGCTGGGCACCCAGCCCGCGCTGGCGGTGTGGCGCACCCTGTTCTTCGAGCCCCAGCCCTTCAGGCCCGACCCGAAACAGAGCGCCGAATGGAACCGTGGCGCCTACCTGGTGCAGGGCCTGGGCCACTGCGCCGCCTGCCACAGCCCGCGCAATGCGCTGGGCGCCAGCGCTGGCGTGGCCGACCTCTCGGGCGGCCTGATGCCGGTGGTCAACTGGTACGCACCCAACCTGACCGACGAGCGCGAAACCGGCCTGGCCTCCACACCCCTGAGCGAGATCGTCAGGCTGCTGCAGACCGGCCGCCACACCCAGGCCAGCGTGAGCGGCCCCATGGCCGAGGTGGTGCAGCACAGCCTGCAGCACCTGCACGCCGATGACCTGCAGGCCATGGCGGTGTACCTGCAGTCGCGCGCCCGCGAGGCCGGCAGTTCACCCAAGCGCCCAGCCCCGCCGCCCGTGCGCGCCAGCGTGGCCGAGCTGGGCAGCAAGGTCTACGAGCGCCACTGCGCCACCTGCCATGGCGAGCAGGGCGAAGGCGCGGCCGGCATCTACCCGGCCCTGCGCGGCAACCGCGCCGTGCTGCTGAGCGAGCCGACCAACCTGGTGCAGACGCTGCTGTTTGGCGGCTTTGGCCCGTCCACGGCAGGCCACCCCCGGCCCTTTGGCATGCCCCCCTTCGTACTCGAACTCGAAGACCGCGAGATCGCCGCCGTGCTCACGCACCTGCGCATGGCACTGCAGCCCGAGGGCAGCAAGGCCGGCGAAGTCACGCCGCTGCAGGTCAACCGCATCCGTGCCGAGAGCACACAGTGAGCACGCCGTGAGCGCGCTGGCGTCGCTGATCCACGAAGACGCACACCTGCTGGTCTTCGACAAACCTTCGGGCCTGCTGAGCGTGCCCGGTCTGGGGCCGGACAAGCAGGACTGCCTGAGCGCCCGGGTGCAGACGCGCTGGCCCGAGGCCATGATCGTGCACCGGCTGGACATGGCCACCTCGGGCCTGATCCTCATGGCGCGCGGCCCCGAGATGCAAAAGACCCTGAGCATGGCTTTTGAAAAGCGCCGCATGCACAAGCGCTACCAGGCGGTGGTGCTCGGCGAGCCGCTGCCCGCGCCGGACGCAGAGGGCTGGAGCCGCATCCAGCTGCCCATGCGCATCGACTACCGCAACCGCCCGTACAGCATCATCGACTTCGCGCACGGCAAACCCAGCCTGACGCGCTGGCAAAGCCTGGGCGTCGGCCCCTGGCCCGGCACCACGCGGCTGCTGCTCGAACCCCTGACCGGCCGCACCCACCAGCTGCGGGTGCACCTGCAGGCCATTGGCCACCCGATTGTGGGCGACCCGCTGTACGCGCCGCTACCCAGCCAGGCGCCACGCCTGATGCTGCACGCCAGCGAGCTGGCGTTTGACCACCCCGTCACCGGCGAGCCCTGCCGCTTTGTCGCGCCGGTGCCTTTCTGATCCGCCGCCAGCCCCTAACATGGGGACATGAACCAACACCTCTACATCCTCACTGGCGGCTCGCGCGGCATGGGCCTGGCCATGGCCCAGCAACTGTTGCAGCCCGGGCACCTGCTGCTGTGCATCTCGCGCCAGAGCAACGACGTGCTGGCCGCGCAGGCCAGCGCCAGCGGCGCGCAGCTGCTGCAGTGGCAGGCCGATCTGGCCGATGGCGCCGCTGTGGCGCAGCGCCTGCAGGACTGGCTGGGCACGCAGGATGCGGCCAGCCTGGCCAGCGCCACCCTGATCAACAACGCCGGCGTGATCCCGCGCATCGGCCCACTGAGCCAGGCCGACGCCCATGACCTGGCGCACGCGCTGCGGGTGGGCCTGGAGGCCCCTATGCAGCTGAGTGCCGCCTTTCTGGGCAGCACCGAGGGCTGGGGCATCCCGCGCAAGGTGCTCAACATTTCGTCCGGCCTGGGCCGCCGTGCCATGGCCTCGCAGGCCGGCTACTGCGCCGCCAAGGCGGGCATGGACCACTTCACCCGCTGCCTGGCGCTGGACGAAGCGCTCAAGCCGCAGGGCGCCCGCGTCTGCTCGCTCGCCCCGGGCGTGATCGACACCGACATGCAGGTGCAACTGCGCGGCGCCAATGGCGCAGACTTCCCGGACCAGGGCAACTTCCGCCAGCTCAAGGAGACGGGCATGCTCAGCTCGCCGCAAGACGCTGCGGCCAAGGTGCTGGCCTACCTGGCCCGCCCGGACTTTGGCGCCAACCCCGTGGCGGATGTGCGCGACCCCGCCTAAAGCGCCCCCCGAATCCCCCTGACCGGACCGTCAGCCCGCTGTAGCCTTGCACGCGGACACTGGCCAGGTTGTATCTTTTTCCCTATCCAACCCATTACTGGAGACTCGTCTCATGAGCCGTGAAGTTGTTGTTGTCAGCGGTGTGCGCACCGCCATTGGTACCTTTG
>JACCDI011416233.1_pt1 | contig 15908 bp, 13 predicted proteins | sample 7442791 | NCBI WGS metagenome assembly JACCDI01 (sample SAMN15323434, study PRJNA562643) | freshwater metagenome | isolation source: river surface water | place: USA:Blue River Watershed | collected 2017-08-15 | reverse complement strand
TTCTTAGCTGCTACGAGCTTGAGTGAAGTAAGTGTTGCCATTTGCGTTTCCTTAAAAAGTTGTTTGGAAACACAAATTTATTTTCAGACCCCAATCACGAGCAACCAAAAGATGGCGACTGAATAGGTCTGTTTCAATCTCTTCGGATTTTCATATCAGTAGTCCGATGTATCACAGCTACTCTGCGCTGAAAACCCAAGCAGCAGACTCAGGCTTGGGTTTTTTGTACGGCTCTAAATGCGATGCAGCTATACGCCAATATTTATTGCCAGTCTGCTCTTGCATCTGAAGTTCAACCTCGTGCTTCATATCTGCACTCAGTTTTTTCCTAATGATAATTGCGTCGTGGATGTTGGCTATCACCGAACGTCCTTCCTTTCTAAGAACACTTCGAGCAACATCCATCACCATAGTTTCTGACTGTTGATACAGATATGCAACGACTTTTGATTTGCTAATTTTTTTGGTAGCCTTAAAAATCTCTGAAGCAAAAAGCTTTGGCCTAGCTGCGATTGCATTCGAGAACAAGTAGTTATCAAGCGCCTGTTGTTCTTGCTGAAATTTTTTAACAGTTAGATTGTTTACAAAGCGATCACGATCGTCTTTGTTCCAAAAAATCTCTGCCATAGAGGGCAAAGTCCAAGTGCCATCGCTGCTCTTCCATCCTTTGGACTTGAGTCCAGCACCAAAACCAATTGCAGTCAATCCTTGCTTGACTAAGTCAGGCTGTAATTCTTTTGGAACTTTTGTTGAGGAATCAAAAGTTTCATAAATGACTGTTGCCATGAAGTCGCGTTTATCTTCAAGGTAAAGCAGAGATGCTGAAAATGCACGATGGAAATCTTCCTGTATGCCCATTATTGACATGTATTCACTAGCAAATTGCATCTTCCAAGCAATGACTGAGGAACGCACGTCGTACATCCAACAGTCTCCCAAGATAGCGCGACGTAGTTCTTTGTGTACTGATTGGATGCTTATTCCCTCGTAGTACATACGCCCGAATGCACTAGGTTTTTTACGCTGGAAGAAGAGCCCCTTCGTATGCAACGCTACTCCGAGAATTGTTCGCGCTTGACGCAAGTAAAGTGCTTTGTCTTTTGGGCTGAACCTATGTGCATCTTCACTCAGCCAAACAACAAAGCTTTTCAGCGATTGGATATCAACTGGGAGCACATCAAAAACTTGTAAGCGTTGTTTGTCCGTGGTGTAGTGGTAGTAGTCAGGATAAAGACGAGAGAAAAGATCTTGGTTATCATTTTTAGTGCCAGTTAGCACCTCATCTAACTCATCTGACGTCATAGTCGAGGAGATCAGCAAAGCTGGGCCCTGAGCTATGTCATGTATTTCAATCAGCTTGCTAAGCTTTACGCGAGATAGCTGTCCAGTCAGATTGCTACCAAGTTTTACCGTCTCTACTAGTGCTAACTTGTTGTCATTCAACCAGCTATGCAGCCGCGTTTTCTTAGGACCGATGCATGGTCCGTTCTGAGAAAACTCACGTAGTGCAATTACATACAAATCCAGCTTGCGATCTTCTGGCTCGCGATTGGAATGCAATGCCTTGAATAACTGGTCTTCAAGCATCTGCACGTACTTTGCAAGCGCCTTCTCTGCGCTGTTGGCAGGTTTTGGAAAAGCTGCTTGTAGGGCTTTGAGAACCTTGGGATTGACTTTGATCTGGAACATTTCGCTTATCTCACTAGTATTTAGCTTAGGTGTGCTTAGTCAGATCACGGAATTCTGATGAGGAAAAAGTCACACTCTTATAGTAGTAAATTTCAAAAGATTTGGTTATGAGCCAGATATGAGGAGGAAAGACCGGGGAACCCGGACAAGTCCATGTCTCTTTCTGGCACTTTCAAGACCTGGATTTCGGATCGGAATCGGGGCTCGCATTACCTGTCTGCCTTTCGCGGAGTTTTTTTGTCAAATACAAGATCAACCGCGATTTTGAGTCAAAAGTTAGGTTTAGCCCCGTAGCCCCGGTCGCGAATGATGGATTCTTCGAGGCCCTAAGCTGGGGCTATAGACGCTAAATCACCAGGCTGAATCTGTAAGTACTTCCCTAAAATTTTTCGCAGCGCAGATTTTTATGGGCGCAGGACCTATTTCTAGACAGCTCAGAAAGGCGTCAAATCAGCCCTACAACGCATTATTCTTACACTTGCAGCTTTGGTATAAACAAAAAAATATATGCATTTAGAAAAATTTTTTGAGCAAAAATTGCTGAATAAATGTCAGATTAAAAATGCTAAACCCAGGCAAATTTTTCAACCTCTAGCAAACCAATTGGAAATCGAGCGATTAACTTCTCAAGTTCGGTTTGATCGATCAGCTGCACTTTATTCAGTTGTGCATTTTGTAATGCGTGACTATTGAAAAATTGATTCGACAACCCAACAAGCTTGAAGGCAACGCCAGGATGCTTTGCCTCATAGAAGGCCCTTCCAGCAATTAGCTCCTTAACCGTATCCCATCCATGCTTGTAGTCATCAATGCTTGAAGTCTTAGTTTGAATGAGAACCCCTTTGTCACCAGAAATGGCCACCACGTCTACACCGTTATCACCTGAGGGGGGGGGTGCAATAAACAGTATTGAACCCTTGCTTCTGCCATAGTGCTGCAGCAAGACCTTCGAATAATCTCCAGTCCATCTGCAATGCCATATCAATGGAAACCTTGTCATCCACTATATTTTTGTATTCGTCGGGAACGACTTGGTCGATTGGGAAGTCTGCAAAACTTATGTCAGCGGCACCGTTCAATACATCGCCAGCCAAGGAGCGTTTTGTATCAAGAAGCTGATCAAGCCTCTCATCAAAAGTCACGAAGTCGCCACCACAAATCACGGGATAGTAAACGTAAACATCTTTAGCTTGTCCGATTCGATATGAACGATCTGTTGCCTGATCTTCCTTTGCTGGATTCCAAGTTCGCATGTAGTGAATTACGTGGTTTGCAGCTTGGATGTTTACGCCAAAACCAACTGCAACTGGCGAAAGAATAATGACGTTGAATCCGACCTTTTCTTGAAATGCTCGAATCCTCTTTTGCCGGCTAGCAGAATGAGTACTGGATGCGCTGGTATCACCATTAATGATGTCCGCTTGGATTTCAAAGACTTCTTTGATGTAGTGCTGCAATAAACACTGCACATTCCTGAACTCACAAAAAATGATTGCCTTCTCGTTCTTATCCTTAATCACTGATAGTTGCTTAAGCAGCCAATCAAGCTTGGGAGAGGATTTTCTGTAATTTTCAAGTGGCTCTGGTTTGAATACCGAAAGCCCATACCGACGAGGGTCTGTGCAAACTATTCGAATGTACTGAAGCAATCCAAGATGATTTTTGAACGGCGCCGGAAATCCGGGCTCATCCCTCCGCTTGAAGTCGTCTAGTGCTTTTGCATAGAACGATCTTTGCGCGGAAGAAATCTTAAGATGGCGGCATTCATCAACAATAATTTTCTTCGGCAGATCACGAGCAACATCTTGCTTCGTACGTCTAAGCATCTGTGGCTCAATTAGTGAGCGTAGCTCATCAAGCCGTTGCTTACCTTCTTCATCTCGTTCGTCAATCTCGATTGGACGTCTATACAGCTTTCCAAAATCATTTAATGCACCAAGCAAGCCGGGTTGGCAAAACTCAAATAGCGACCAAAGATCAACTAGTGTGTTTTCTACTGGAGTTCCAGTGCATGAAATTCTGAACCCAACGTTTTGTCGCCATGCTGCACGTGTAACCATTGCAGCGGGATTCTTAATTTTCTGAGCCTCATCGCAAACCATCAATGACCAATAAACGTTTGCAAAAGAGAACTCTAAATCTCTTAAAGTTTCGTAGGTTGTCAGTACAACGTTAGCCGAACCAACCCAACCGGGACGCAAGAACTTAACAAGTCCATCTTCCGATTTCAGTCTTGTATCAATTTCCTCTCTTGAAAGCCTTAAAGGCTTGAGTGCATCACCATACGCAGTCAATATTTTGAATGCTCCAGGGTAGAACTTATCTGCCTCTTCTTTCCAGTTCTCAAGCAAAGAGACAGGCGCAACTATTAGCATCGGTGCCGATAGTGGATTTTTTTCAATAATCCAAGCCATCAAGGTTAGGAGTTGAAATGTCTTCCCTAACCCCATATCGTCTGCTAGCAATGCACCACGAACATTGTGCTCACCCTGCAGTCTGAATAGGTGCTGCAGCCAGGCCACTCCATCCACTTGATGTGGCAACAACGAAATCAATTTACTCTTCGATCTGGGAATTTCTGCGTCTTGTAAATTGTTAGTCAATGCCAGTGTTCGTACTTCTCTGTATCCAACGCTGTCAATGTTCGAGTGCAATAAGAGCGTTTTTTTCTCTTGCTTTTGTCTTGGTGTTTTAGGTTTTAACTCTTCATCACCCTTGAATGTTCCCTTATTGATGTCATTCCATACGTCACTAAATGTTTCAACAATTCGTTTTGCATCTTTGACTGGTATTTCACAATCAATCCCCGAAATTCGGATGTTATGTTTGCCACCTTTTTCTGCTGAATCAATTGCTTCTTTGATGACAGCTATTGAATCCCTTGTCACAGGCACTGAGCTTTCCTCTTCTGCCCCCTCAGGTGTGTAGGTTACAAACTGAATTAAATTTTCAGGGAACCAGCCATCCTCTTTCTTAAGTTTGGCGATGTAAGGCGAGAGGATCGGTTTTTCCAATCCGATATCAAGAATTCGATTTGAATATCGTGAGAGGTCGTGGACATCGTCATAGCTAACCAGTGGCTGCGGATTCAACCTTTGTAACATTGCCTCTTCAAGGCTCTGAAGATGCGACTCTGTGTCTTGATTTACTTCAAGCTCGTAACCATTCCAGAAAATCAACTGGAAATTTTTCTTAATTGCATCTTTTGCAGTAGTTAAGAATTTGTCTAATTCTGGATTTGTAAGCAGTTCAAGATTAGCAACAGGGTCTCCGTTTGACGACGGAGCTTCGATTCGCAAACCAATCTCAAACAACTGAGAATCATGTTTGATGTGAGGGAAAAATCTTTCAAATCGAATTCCAGCTGCCTCACAAGCATCAACGAATTTCTCTTCAGAAATTACATCTGCAGCGTCATCACCAAGAGTAGCAAATGGATTCATCAAAAACGCTTGTGCCCTTGAACCTGCGACAAGTCGCCCGGGCATACGTTTAATTTCACTAAGAACCGTTTTCACTTTCGGCTCAATGAGCACTTGAATAATTCCTTCATCCGTAACAATGTCGTATCGATCGAGAACCTGTGATGATTGATCAAAGCGTTCAATCCAAGCCGCAGGAGCATCCTCGAATGAGGGAATCACCTCAATTACAGAATCATCACTAACCTCTTGAGATTTTCTTAATCCAATCTCTAGCTTTTCTGGAGTGAGTACGACTGTGCCGTATAGGAATGCGTCTAAGTTTGCATTCGCTAGAAGCGCTAGCTTTCGTATTTTTCCCCATGCTAAGCGTTGCTTCAAATCACCACGTTCAGACTTTTCTCGTCGAGCGAATGACTTAACTGCCTTAACTAACTCCCACTGTGCCTCTGTCAGGCATTCATCTTTGCCTTGAAAAGAAATCAAGGCGCCCTGCATAGTTGCTTCTGCAGTTGCTCCGTTGATGTCGTTCCAGTTTCCCAAGACAACTTGAAAATCCTCGTCTGTCAAAGAGCCCATGCTTAAAAGCGAAGGGCGAAGCTTGGTTGTTGAAGGTAGTTCGAATACCGCATAGAACTCTGATAGTTCTGCATCGTTGGTCAGTGCGTATATTTCATCCCAAGCAAGGCAATATGAATTCTTAACCCACTGTCCAAATCCCGAATCTTGTAGTTGTTCTATAACCTCAGGGATCAAGTCGTGATGCAACTGTTCGCCATCACTTGACTGAGTAAGCACTACTCCCTCTGGTTCAAATCTACGCACCCATGGACTCAGACTCATCTCCGAGGATTTCTTTTTGAAGATTTTGAACATTGTCTTCATCTCCACCAGCCTTTATTTGCCTTGTACTGAAACCCCCAATTGCGAAGTACTCGATTTCTAGTTGGGTTATCACCATCAACTCTTACCCAGATTGCTCCACCAATCGCTTTGTTGTTTTCAACCTTGAAATCAAAAACTTTTGCGGTCTCCATTAAAAGTTCAACCGTGAATGGCTTCACAAAAAGGTCCGCCCAAGATGTTCGACCTACTAGCACTTTAGCGTTTTCTGTGGCTGATGGGATGCGTTGTTTGAAGACGGGGATTTCCTCAATACTTCTTGTTGGCGACTTATCGCCAGAAAGCCCACCTGTACTTGAGTACAAGCCCGCAGAGCTACCTGAAGAGGCGGCAACTTTTCTAGCAGTCGCAAATTTTGATGGAGTCCATGTATCGCTAGCCACTCCAAAGTTTGTAAACAGCTCATCAGCTATGCGTTGCTCCCAGCAGTTGTAACCACCCTGAACATCTTGGTGGGTGTAGCTCTCACCCAGTCGTTTTGACTTTAGTGAATTTCTACCATCTACGGTCTCAAGTAAATCTTGACTTAATTCAAAAGGCATTCCCGAAGATGTGCTGTAAAGATAGAGTGCATTATTGGCTGCACCAAACTCAACAGCTATCACGTCACCCATAAACATGATGAAGGCATTACTTTTCGCTCTACCTACTATCTTTGAATAGAGCCCTCGCATCTTGTTCTTCAAGAATGCAACGTCCGGATCTGTCGAACGAAGAAATTCCGTACCAAGTGCAAACCTAACGTGCTTCATTTGCTTTCGATACGTCATCCAGAAATCCATTCTGCGAGTATCGCTATCAGCTTCTTCTGCTAGCTTGGTAAAGAACGCTTCAATGAACTCACCAGTCAACCACTCGGCAACTAGATCTTTTGCTTCTTTTGTTGCATTCGGATGCCATTTTTTTGTTGAGCCCTGCAACCATGGGTTGTCCCAGCGCAGCACAATCAATTCTTTGAGACGAATATGAACTGCCGGATTTTTGTTTATGGCATATCGATTTATCAGCATGCATAAACCATCGTCTAAGATAGTTTTATGCTCTCCTAACATGTCCAACAAGGGATCAACCATCTCCTGAAAAGATTCAGCGTCGTAGGTATCGGCGACATGCTTAACTTGACCAAGAACTAATTCACGAGGGAACCAAGACTCTTTAGCTCGTAGAAGTTCAAGAATAGTTTCCAATTCTTCTCGATCTCCGACCAACAGCTTTTGTACAAAACTTTGACCGGGTCTATCTGTAAATAAAGATTTATGGTTGATGCAGCACTGCAACCATTCCGGATTATTCTCTTCTGCGGCTGCTTCTATGTTTTTGTACAAATATTCACGCAACGCTGTCCAGCCTTGCTTTTTTTCATGGCTTACATCAGGAGCATACGGATCAAAGGTGAAGTAACTAATTACTAATCCTTGAATTGCCCTTCTGTACCAAGCAGGCTTGCTCTTCCATTGACCTAAACCTCGTTCATCCCCAAGAAATGTAGCGAGCACAGCTGGATCATCAAGCACAGATTGATTGCTTGTTGACATCGGGATGTGGACACCAAAAGCCGCATAACGTGCCTGTTGCAATTCGCTTATTTGTCTTTCAGCGAAATATGAGCTCAATGCTTCTTGAATGCGGTCTGTAGATTCAAATGAACTAGTTCCACTTCCTACTTGAGCCTTCAACTTGCGAACTGTTGGTTCAAGGTCTATCTGATAAAAGTCTCTACTCAAGGCTAAATCATTCGCTCGGCCAAGTGCGACTTTTAAAGCATCGAGCTGATTGTTCACAGTGGACACTTTCCAAATTCAACGCTGTTAGCCGGTGTAGTTTTACGGATTTCAAAAGCTCCTAAGAACTCAATTCGCATTTCTATACGACGACTTTCTTCATCACTGCTTTTTTCATTGTTGAACGAATATCCACCAACTAAAAACAACTCACGAACTTGTTTTTTACCCTCAGCCGTTAACGGGTATCGCCCCGCATCATCTAACAAAATGCAAAGTACTCTTTCGCTTCTACGTAGACTCAGATCAAGGTTTGATAGATACGTTCCTCGTTTGTCCGTATAGCCTTCAACAACGACACGTTTAACCACTTTTCTTCCAAGCTCATCATTCGCTAAGGCTAGTAATGCAGGAACGAACTTTCGTAGCGCTTCTTCTTTTTCTCTTGCATCCTCTACAGAACCTTCAAATTCTGATTTTCCAAATTTGAAATTTGCGCGACTACCAAAGTCAATTGTTTTTTTATTGCGCTGATAGTTCACCCCGGGAAAGTCGGAGTTGAGCTTTTGTTCAAGTTTTAATACCCAATCATCTATTGCTTTCTGCTGAGCATCCCCGGGGGATGTCACTGCTAATAATGCAACCGCCATGACTACTAAAAACATGACCATTAGCGCAGTCATCAAGTCAGAAAAGGAAATCCAAAACGGTTTTTCCCCTTCTTCTTTCGATTTCTTTTTCACATATCGTTGACTACACATATCTGCTTATTAGTTTTTTCTGCCGATCACACTGCCTAGTGAGGCTTCCAAATCTGCAATCGTTGTTGCGAGCAAATCAATAGCTGTTTTAAGATTTCGATGGAAATCTCTATTTGCCGTTGCAACAGAATTAGACATTTCCCTCGTGAAACTTTCATGTGTTTCAGCAAGTACTTTAGTCACATTAGCTAGGTATTCTTCTGCCGCGGTTTCTGCATGACCAAGCTGTGTCGTCGCCCTTTCAAGGCGCACAAGAACATCACCGGTAAGTTGCGTATCTCTCTTCGCCAGCTCTACAGTTTGCCTGAATTCACTAAGCATTGATGTCAAGCTCGTTCTCTGAGATTGGTAATCTTGAAGTGCATCTTGCAATGTGTTTGCACTTGTTGATAGATGCGTCGATGTTGCGTTGATTTTTTCAACCAACCCAGAGGATTGGCTTAGAACGTTACCAACCGTATTACCTGCCTTTGTGAAGTCTTCGGCAGCGACTGCTATAAGCTGAGCTCCGGTATTCATTTTGTCAATCGCTGACGTCGTTGTTCGTCCGAGAGTATCAACACTATCAGCAATGGTTTTAGACGCCTTTGATATCTCCTCAATGGCAGACTTAACGCTGTCAGACATGCCATTCACCATAGATGATGCTCTGTCGGTCATCTCTTTTTCACGTGCTCTATTGTTCTCAAACACGTCATGCTGAGCACCGGTCATTATTGAGCTCATTTTCATCATTTGCTCTTGCATTGCTGACATAGTTTCTAACAGCTTTGCTTGTGATTGAGACTGCCCTTCTGCCATGATTTTCTTTAGCTCATCAACAAATGCTGAAGACTGTGCGTTTATCTGATCTTGCCTTGATGCCATTTTTTCAATCGCATCCAGCATTCGTTGAGACATTTCATCAGCTGTTTTCTGACCGGAATCATGCAATGCACTAACAAGGTTTTGTATGCCATCCACAGCTTGTTTGATGCTTGCTGCTGCCTCTTGATTAAGTCTGTTGATTTCCGAAATTTGCCCTCCGAACAAGTCATTTAATTTTTGACTAAAACTTGTCATGACTTCTTTAAGCATCTTCGACGCTGCACTACTTTGTTCACCACTCGCAGTAGCGACCAAGTCTGCAACTTTGTCTAATGGACCTTTCAATCCTTCATTGATGCTCTTACTTACTGCAGCACCAATTTCTTGTCCTTGATTTTGCATATTTGCCTGAAGCAAGTTTGCGTTATTTGTTGCTGCAGATATTTGTGTATCGGTCAACTCCCTCAGCAAGTCCCCTAGTTCTTTTACTAGGGCATCTTTAAGTATTTTTGTTTGAGCGGCTGACTCTTCCGAAGCTTTTACTAATCTTGCTAAATAGTCTTCACTCGCACCAGCGTCATACAACGCATCAATCACTTGTACCAATTCATGCACAAGAGATGTAAGTTGTTTAACCAGTAGTTTTTCTACTAGCGTTATTGCCATAGCAGCAACGATTGCAGTCGCCGACACAACAAATGCACCACCAACTGCCTGCATCAGCTGTTGCAGCCCTCTTTGTGTTTCTTGCGGATTTCCTAATTCGATTGATGCAAAGGTTTGCAACCCAACGATCAAGCCCAGAAACGTACCAATAATGCCTAAGCCTGTCAGGATGCCCGGTAAATGTTTGAAAAATTCACTGTTTATTCTTCCTTCAAACACTGACTCTGGATTGAAATATGCATCTGATGTGACTGTCGAAAACACTACTGACACCTTCATCTCACCATCTACGAATTCTTGTTGCAGATGTAACGTCTTTCCGTATTCCCTCCAGATTGCCTTTAGAGCTCTTTCATCCCCAAACATTGCAAGCACTTCACTTGGGGGGGTATTGGGCTTAGTTTGTTCTAGCTTGGCGATAGTTTCCGTAAGCTTATTTATGATTTTGCGACTTGGTAGAACAAAATAAAGTATGAAAGAAAAGCTGAGTACGACTACTAAACTGATTACAAGTATTTCTTTAATATGAGTAGTTAAGAATTCAGTCATTGTGGGTTCTTAAAGTTATAAATTCAGATGCAATTTTCTTTGTCATCTTACTAAAAATGACGATGAACAATCATTTTTACCTATGGAATGTTTAAGTCGACATAGTCCAAACATTCCCTCTCACGCTCGACGAAACCGTGAGATAAGCTTGATGCAATCACTCGTGTTTTTTGACACTTTAGTTTTATATAAAATTTTAACAGCTCAATGCATAAAGCACATCGTAGTACATGCATTTGATAATGTTCAAAATCCAGCTCAGCTCAAGCAGGCATAACTCAACAAAAAAATCATATCTCTTTTGGGAAGCAAATCGCAACTGAGCATGTTTTGCACAAAACCTTATCAGTGCAGCTAACCTGTTGATGTAGAACAGGAAATTTAGGGGTAGGAATTCTGCTCGTATGAAAACATACTTTATGCATGTTTTTCATATGACTGCAGAGCCCTACACATGCCTAAACAAGCAAAAACTCTAAGCGAACGTGAGCTGCAACGCTTACTTGAATACGTTGCAAAAACCAAAGAGCCCAAGCGTAATCGCGCAATTCTGCTGCTCACACACCTAGCGGGTATGCGAATTGGTGAAGTAGCAGCGCTGCGTATTGCAGACGTACTTGCTAGCGACGGAACAATCCGTAAAGAAATTGACCTAAGTGCAGCCCAAACCAAAGGCAACAAAAGTCGCACAGTACTGCTAAATCAACGCATACAAGCTGAACTCGCTGCGTACATGCAAACGGTACGGGTACGCGATCAAAAGCAGCCCTTGTTTGCTACGCAGCGCAGCGCAGGTTTTACAGCTAACTCACTCACCCAGATTGTGAATGGCATCTACAAGAAGGCAGGAATGGATGGGTGCTCTAGCCACAGTGGTCGCCGTGGATTCTTAACAAACCTCTCTGAGAAAGGCGTGAGCGTTCGTGTGATGATGGCACTGGCTGGACACCAGAACATGAGTACTACACAGCGTTACATTGACCTCCGCCCTGGTGTCCTTCGTAACGCTGTGGAGCTAATTTAGCTAGTCATGTGGTTGATAACAGCTTTAATCATCTTGTTACATATATCCATGTTTAGCGTTTTAAATGGAATGATAGTAAGACCGTACAACATGTCGAAGACATCTGATTTTTCACTCATTGGAAATTCAAGCGGTAATGCAACAAGCCACGTTATATGGTTTACTGGACACCCAATTTCAATTGCTGCTTGACAAAATTTCTCCGAAAACTGGAGTTCGAAACAGATGCACTTAGCACCCTCTTGATCTGTAAAGTCCGCTTCTTCAGCTTGTAAAAATTGCACGTGCTCAACAGTCTTGTGAACAAAGCATGCGTCAATACATGTTTGAATAAGATCTTTTGGGCTTGCACTACGGCTTGATATCTTTCCTAATGCAGCAATAGTTAACCCCTTCAAACCGAAGTCATGACCCAATATAGCGTTTTCATATTCCATCGTGATTACCTCTTTCATTAAGAGTAGCGTCAAAATTTTTGACGCTACTTTTGTTATTGAACTAGTTAAATAATTTTGTACGGCTGAATGGATTCATCTAGTTGTCCAATCAAGTCACTCAACTCCTCCAAGCGTGTCTTTTTATGAATTGAGTTGTAACGAATGCGTTTCTGAATCTGAAATACCAATGCAGCCTGTTCCTCAGTGATGAAGTCAACTGAAGGAATCTGCAGTGAAAATTGAATCGCATTGGAGTGTTTGAATTTGAAAAAAAATGGATTCTTAAAGTCAGACATCGCCAGGTAACCTGATGACTGATAACCTGACAGCGCATGAAGACTGTAGTAAATAGAAAGAAAGTCGTAGCTCATGCGAAATGCTTGATCTAAGCGTGTGACCTTGACATGTTTTGCCAAAGATCCAACACGCAAGTCTTTCTCAATCTCTTTGGCTGTACTCATTGATAGTTTCATAACGAAGCAATACATACAATTCCTTTAAAAATTTATTGCAATAAATGCAGACTATTGAAGAGGCGATATACGCCTCTTCAATAAGTCGAATTACTCGATAGACTCACGCATGCCATCAAAGCCGCTTGCTTGCTTCAACTCATCAAGCTGTGCTTTCAGAATCTCTGCATCGACATCCTTCATTAAAGGTGACTGCAAGATTTGGCCAATCAATGCATCTTCAAAAGACTGATCAAAGATGTGACCGCGAATCGTTTTGTACTTACCCTCCACCTCGGTTGGGACGCTCATCCAGAACACGAATTTGCCTGGTGTTTTTTTAGGGTTAGGTTTAGCTGGCTTGCCATCTTTGCTGTCTTTAGCAGGTGTGAAGCACTCCATCACTTCGCCATGAAACTCAATTTCTTGTGCTTCAGTGCTGCCGAGTGTGATGATTTGGCGCATCGAAGTAATACGCTCAGTCAACGTTTCCGCCGATGAGATAACACCCGCTGGCAATGCAGATGACTCAACCATGTTGATGATGCCTTTCTTAGCGTCAACATAAGAAGCAAACTTTTCAGCAGTAACACCCGCCTCAGTTGCAATCTCAATTGAACGACGGTAGTTGTAGACAGTTTGGCGAGGGCTGTCTTTAAAGATGAACTTCACGACCAAAGTGACCAACGACGTGTTTGCGTTGACTGTTGGCTTTGATGTGCGAGCATTAATTTGATTGCGAAATGCTTCTTTAACCTTGTCTTGCTCGGTCACAGGCATAGCAGTGATTTCGTCACACAAGCCTTTAACTTTGCCCAACAAAGACCACAGAGCACGGTCGGAGGGCGCCTCAAACTCGATGATCCAGCCTTGGTGATCATTGATCAAACCGTGTGCTTTCTGAATCATTTGCTCCACATTAGGAGGCAAATCCTCCTTAGCGGGTTTAGCGGCATGTTTTTTCGCATCTGCGGCTTGCTTCAAGCGTTCAAACAGGCTGTTAGCTGTTGAAGCAACATTGATTGCGGTTGCGATTTGGGTTTGCTTAGTTGCGATATCTGACATGGATAACTCCTTAAAAAACACGACAACTTCGTCGTGGAACGAAATGTCGCTCAGATTTCGCACATTAACAATTAACAATAGAATGATGTTTTTATTTGATATATAAAAATGAAGCCTCAACGAGAATCAATATCCAACTATTTAGGTCAAGACAGTAGTCCGTATCTAAAACCACCACAGTTCACGAAACTCTCAGACTTCGATACTGCGGATATGGATCAGCTCAGAATTGAGCTTCTACGGATCAGTCCTTCATTTGCATTCTTTGATGACCTTGTTGGATTGAAAAGCAAGCGCATCTCTAAAAAAGACAGGTTCCTTCGTCTTTATCTTGAAGCTGCAAATGCAACCACTCCATCACGAGGCTTCAAGAGCAACAGAACCCAAGAAGCGATCAATGCCAACAAAAATCAGCTTTTAGAAACATACGACTCGATCAGCCGCACTCGAAAGGAATATGGCTACATACATCGACCTCTGATTGAGTGGTATGAAGAGGTGGGGCAGCATCTTTTCGACAATTGGACAAACCGCCCTGGTCTAAAGTTCTTTGGTGCATTGAATTTTGAATACGATGGCAACGGTACAAACAGTGAAATTCGTAGCAAGGTCGTCACCTACATAGATGCAGCCACATCGGACGAGCACTGGCCCCCAACTCTGTTAATGGCCTTACGAACTGACATGCCTAAGCCTATGGCACGAAAACATCTAATGACAGTTTTAGATGTTTACTACGATTTTTTAATCCAACCTTCAGATACACAGTACAGAAAACTAAAACAACTCGAAGGCAAGCGTGAAAGACCAGACTCAATTTCTAGAAAAATAAAAGTTCTGATCTGCAAAGCATTTCAACCAGACATGCCTCTATGGATGATTGGGCTGAAAGCTGGCTTAAGCTACAAACACCTTGAAGCTTTCTTAGACAAAACGAAAACAAAATCAGAGCTGAGCATTTCACGCACAACACTTGCAGCCCTTACCAACAGAGCCATTAGGTCTGGGCAATACATTGCAGAACACGCTTCCGTTGATAGTTTCCCAAACGATAGAGCCGTGTTAACGCCTGACTATGACTGGGATCTCATCAAGCAGCGAATTTTGCTAGCTCACCCACACTTACAAGTTGCAGACTCGTACACACAGGAAGAGTTGCGAGAAAATTATCTGAATTACAAATAACCCAATGGGGGCGAATACTGCTATGAGATTTCCTACAGATGAAGAACACAATTTTGTTATCAACACCCTCAAGCGCACAGTCACAATGATAAGCTGGAACTGATCAGGAACGCTTACGGGATGTGAGCTATCAGATGCGAGAGCATGTGATGAAGTGGACAGGAATCCCCCGTGTGCGTTGGCATAGGTCCAACCAAAACCTTGGCGAAGCTAGCCAACCACGTAGCAAAGAAACACCCACGTAGCCAAGGCGTCTTTAACTACAACGACCTAACGCAAGCGCAGCAAGCAAAGCTACTAGGTCAAATTACCGTGGACGAGGTTTGGGGTGTTGGGCGCAAATTAACTAAACGACTTGCGGCCCATGACATTCACACAGTTGCAGACCTACGAAATGCTCACACCCCTACCCTGCGTGCTGAGTTTGGCGTAGTGATTGAGAAAACTCAAAGGGAGCTTCAGGGCATTGCATGTATTGAGTTGCAGGAGGTAGAACCTAACAAACAGCAAATCATCAGCAGCCGTTCGTTTGGGAATATGACCCAAGACGTTGATGTACTCAAAGACGCCATGAGCACATTTGTCGCAAATGCTTGTGCAAAGCTCAGGGGACAAGACTCGCATGCCTCAGTCATTCAAGTGTTCTTGCAAACAAATCGTTTTCGCAAGGACTTGCCACAGCACATGCCTAGCCTTGCCATCCCGTTGCCCTCACCTACAAATGACAGTTTGGTTGTTAACAAATGGGCATGCCACTTAGTTGATTTGATGTTTAAGCCTGAGTACCAATACAAAAAAGCGGGTGTAGTGCTCAGTGAGATATCGCCTACATCTCACTACCAAGGTGACTTGCTTGAACCTAGTGTCAGCGCCAAACCACAGTTGATGAGCGCAATCGATCAACTGAACAGCCGTTTTGGTCGTGGCGCAGTAAAGATATCAACTCAAGGAGCGCATCGCGAGTGGCAGATGCGGCAGGAGCGCAAGTCACCAAACTACACGACTGATTGGAGTGACCTGCCAACGACTTAAGTAGCACAAAGAATTAATGCAAATAGGCCATTAGGTAGGCTCAGCAATGTCATATTTGTTACGTAGTGCACGCACCTCATCCCGGATAGAGTCAGCGGCTTCAGAGACTAACAACTCAGATCCAGACCAAGAACTTAAATCCCAATTGCAGTTGTTTGCATCAGGCTCATGCCAATAGGGTTTGTGTGGTTCCAC
>JACCDI010440932.1_pt1 | contig 15912 bp, 9 predicted proteins | sample 7442791 | NCBI WGS metagenome assembly JACCDI01 (sample SAMN15323434, study PRJNA562643) | freshwater metagenome | isolation source: river surface water | place: USA:Blue River Watershed | collected 2017-08-15 | reverse complement strand
ACCTGGATGGTGTTCGCCACGTTTTTGGTGGTGTTGTTTGTGACGGTGAACTATTTCGTGAGAAATTACACCGAGAGTCAGAAGGATGAACTTCGACAGAAAACGCATGAAATCGCCTCGAAATTGAGCAGTAAAATCAACATCGATGCGGTGTATGACAAATACCAAACGGGGCTGGTGTATGATTTGGCGGAGTATTATAACACGGACATTAACTTGTATCGGGCCGATGGCACGCTGTTGGTGTCTACGAATGATCGATTGATTGAAGAAAGTGTGCGGGGACGGTTGATGAATCCTGGTGTTTATCGGAAAATGGATGCATTGGGTTCTTCTACTTCACTGGTGAATGAAAGTCTGGGTGATTTGGATTACATTTCTTCGTATACCGCATTGTTGAACAAGGATTTACAGGTGAAAGGGTATTTGAATTTGCCTTATTTTTCGAATCGAAGGGATCTTTATCGCGATATTTCCGAATACGCTGTAACGATCATCAATTTGTTTGCATTGGTGTTTGCGATCATGATTGTGATTGCATACTTGGTGGCTCAGCGCATTGCATTGCCGTTGAATTTGATTCGGAAGCAGTTGGCATCCGTGAAGATTGGCGAGCGGAATCAGCCCTTGGAGTGGGATAAAAACGACGAGATTGGGTTGTTGGTCAAAGAGTACAACAAAATGATTGTGGAGTTGGAGAATAGCTTGAATTTGTTGGCTGAGAGTGAGCGTCAGGGTGCATGGCGAGAAATGGCAAAGCAAGTGGCGCATGAGATCAAGAATCCGCTGACGCCCATGCGTTTGTCGTTGCAGCATTTGCAGTTTTCATTGCAGCGCGATGATGAACATTTGAAGGATAAGATTCAGAAAACGAGCGAGTTGTTGATTCGACAGATAGATTCGCTGGCGCAGATGGCCGAGGAGTTTAGTTCATTTGCCAAAATGCCGGAGCCAAAATTGGAAGAGGTGAATGTGGTTCAAGTGGTTTCTGATGCGGTGTTGTTGTTGGGCAAGGAGAGCGATATGCCCATTGCTTGGCGATATGAAAAAGAGGATGTGCGCGTGATGGCGGATCCGTTGCAATTGGGACGGGTGTTTACGAATATTTTGAAGAATGCCATCCAATCGATTCCCGAGGGCAGAACTGGCGAGATTGCGGCAGAATTGCGCATCAAGGATAAGCGGGTAACGGTTGAGTTTAGAGACAATGGCAAAGGGATTCCTGAGTCGCTGCGCGACAAAATCTTCTCACCGAATTTTTCGACGAAAAATTCGGGAATGGGGTTGGGATTGGCTATTTCAAGGAAAATTGTGGAGCAGTTGGGTGGAGAGATTGCATACCAGACCAAGGAAGGGGTGGGGACCACCTTCACGATTGTGTTGCCGGTGGTTGGGCATTGAGCGCCAATTGAATTTGATCAACGAGTTTTTTGAGGCCCGCGCGCTGCATGGGTGAATTTTTTAACTGGGGTTTGATGCGCGCGGGCTCACGCACAGCTTCTTCCCATTCACGATGAGACCAACCCACCATTTCACGCGGCGTAAACATGGGTTCGTTGTGTGGCGTTGAAAAGCGGTTCCAAGGGCACACATCCTGGCATACATCACAGCCATAGGCCCATTGTCCAGTATTGGTTTTCGGTGGGTCTACAATGTCTTCGTTTTCGAAAGAGCCCTTTTCGGAATTTGCAGGCCATGTTTTATCCTCAATCGTGAGGTAGGAAATACACTTATTTGAATCAATGACCTGGGGCTGTACGATGGCTTGGGTTGGACATGCATCGATACAGGCCGTGCACTCCCCACAATGGTCCGTTTGGGGTTGGTCGGGGGTGAGATCAATGTTGCCGATAATCTCTGCCAGAAAGAAAAAGCTGCCAACGCCCTTGCGCAACAACAAACTGTTCTTGCCAATCCATCCAAGTCCCGCTTTCACCGCCCATTGCCTCTCCATTACCGGCGCGCTGTCTACAAAGGCCCTGCCTTCAAACCCGGGATGTAAGGTCTTGATGCGTTCCATGAGCACGAACAATTTGTCCTTTATCACGCGGTGGTAATCGTCACCCCAAGCATATTTGGCGATCAGGGGTATGTTCTCGTTGAATGGATTTGCTTTGTCTGGCGTTTCGCTGTTGGAAGTATTGCTGTTCCCCAAACTGAAATCTCGGTATTCAGTGCCATTCGAGTTTTTAGGAGCATTTTCAGGATAGTAATTGAACGCCAAACTGATCACAGATTTCGATCCGGGTACCAACAGGGTAGGGTCGAGGCGCATTGCTCGATGGTTCTCCATGTATTGCATGTTGCCATGAAATCCGTTGGCAAGCCATTGGTCGAGGTTGCTTTCTTCGCGATCAAGTTTCTCAGCTTTGGCGAACCCACAGGCCAAAAATCCCAATTCTTGGGCCCAGGCTTTGATTTGGGTTTCGGGGTTCAGAGACGATGGCATCGCTCGATAAATAAAAAAGTTAAAGCAACGTGCTGGCCCCCGGATACCGGTGGTCTAATTTGCCCAAATGTTTGAAAGCAAGGTGTGTGGCTTCGCGGCCTCTGGCAGTGCGCTGAATGTATCCCTCTTGAATCAAGAAAGGTTCATACACCTCTTCGATGGTGCCGGCATCTTCACCCACAGCGGTGGCGATGGTGTTTAGTCCAACCGGCCCGCCTTTGAACTTCTCGATGATGGTACTCAAAATCTTGTTGTCCATCTCGTCCAAGCCATTGGCATCCACATTCAGTGCTTTCAATGCAAACTTGGCAATGTCGAGCGTGATGGTCCCATCACCCTTGATCTGCGCAAAATCGCGGGTTCTGCGCAACAAAGCGTTGGCTATGCGTGGTGTTCCACGACTTCTTCTGGCAATTTCAAAGGCTGCTTCCTCTACAATCGGTGATTGTAAAATGTGGGCGCTTCTGCCCACGATGTTGGTGAGGGTTGCGGCATCGTAATACTCTAACCTACAGTTAATTCCAAATCGGGCGCGCAATGGGGAAGTGAGCAATCCGCTTCGGGTGGTGGCCCCAACCAAAGTGAATGGTTGCAATGCAATCTGAACACTACGGGCATTTGGTCCCGTATCAATCATGATATCAATGCGATAATCTTCCATCGCGGAGTAGAGGTACTCTTCTACCACGGGACTCAAGCGGTGTATTTCGTCAATGAAAAGCACATCTCCCTCGTTCAAGTTGGTCAGCAGACCCGCCAAATCCCCGGGTTTTTCCAATACCGGTCCTGAGGTGATTTTCATGTTGCTGCCCATCTCGTTGGCCACAATGTGGCTTAGCGTGGTTTTACCCAAACCTGGAGGGCCGTGCAAAAGAATGTGGTCCAGGGCCTCACCCCGCATTTTGGCCGCCTCAACGAAAATTTTAAGGTTCTCGACAATCTTGGGCTGACCGGTAAAATCCCCGAAATCGGCTGGACGTAATACCTTCTCAACGTCCTTGTCGGCGTTGCTCATGTTATTGGCGTTTGGGTCGAGGTTGGGGTTTATCATGTTGTTTTAAACTGCGTTGTGGGCTAAGCGACGCAAATTGGCTTCCACTTGCTCATTGACAGGCCACAGCGGAGGTCGGACCGATGTGCCACACAAATTCATTTCGTTGAGCATGGTTTTGATGCCACTTGGACTGCCGTCGGCAAAGATGGCAATGGCAGATTCGAGCACTGTTTCATGGGCTTTGCGAGCCGCTAAGAAATCGCCACTGAGTGCAGCCCTTACCATGCCCGAAAAGGTTTTTGGGAAAGCGTGGTTAATGACAGAAATGACCCCACTTCCACCGCAAGCAAGCATGGGGAAAGTGAGGGCGTCATCGCCACTGATTACCAAGAAATCTGCGGGTTTGTTTGCCAAAATGGTCATGACCTGCTCCATGTTTCCGCTGGCCTCTTTGGTGGCTACGATGTTTGGATGTTGCGCCAATGTTAACTGGGTGGCGGCGGTCATGTTGCTGCCCGTTCTTCCCGGAACGTTGTATAAAATGATGGGCAAAGGCGATGCATCGGCCACTTGGGTGTAGTGATGGATGATGCCTTGCTGATTGGGTTTGTTGTAATAGGGCGACACACTCAAAATGGCGGTGAGGCCATCGGTATCAAGCGACTTTAACTGATCTACCACTTGGGCTGTGTTGTTGCCGCCAACGCCCAAAACCAAGGGAAATCTGCCAGCTGTGGCTTTTTTGATGCAGGCAATCACTTGGCTCTTCTCTTCGGAGGATAGTGTTACGCTTTCCCCCGTGGTGCCAAGCATCACGAAATAATCTGTTCCACCCGCAATTTGCTGCGCTACAATGCGCTCTAAGGCTTCAAAATCGATGCTGTAATCGCTATTGAATGGTGTGATCAGGGCTGTGCCGGTTCCGATGAGTTGTTTCATGCCAATTTGTTGAGGTGTTCTTTGAGTTCACAAAGGTACTGATTCACGTTGTGCTTCTCTGCGGGTTTGATGAGGACATCGAAATTCTTCAAGTTTTTCGCATCGTATGGACCTACTTTGCAAGCCGCTTTACTGACTGCCGCCATGCCCATGAAATGCCATTCGCAGTCCATATCGATAGAAATGAAAAAGTCGGTATCGAATTGAAGCACGTTTTTCAAATCCTCCGATTTTGGAAATCCCGTGCGATCAAAGTCCCACCGACCCACATGATAGGTGTTGGCTTCTGGAACCAAAGGGGTTTCTTCTTTGGTTTTGACGTTGAAATACACAATCCTTACAACTTGCTTGCCCATGGCTTTTAATGTTTCGATATAGGCTTTGATGGCTTGCGTTTCGGCTGGGGTGCGCTGACTGTCCCAACACAATACAAACCGCTTGGCTTTTTCGAAATTTGGGGCATATCGAAGTTTGCCAAATTCTTTGGCCTTGTGCTGGTGGAGCTTATCGATAACCCGTGAAACCAAACTGTTTGATTTGCTCATCTCGTGCAAGTTTATGAAATCATGGTTAAAAAGGTGTCTTCGTCAATGATGTTTACGCCCAATTGCGTGGCTTTTTCCAATTTGCTTGGGCCGATGCCGTCGCCTGCCACCAAATAATCGGTTTTTCCGGTAACGCCGCTGCCGACTTTTCCGCCGTGGGCTTCAATCATCGCTTTGATTTCATCGCGGGAGTGTTTGGCGAATACGCCAGAAATGACCAGTGTTTTTCCTGCTAAACCATCGCCCAAACTCTCTTTTTGGACCGCCGTGAATATCAAGCCGGCTGCTTTCATTCGCTCAATACCCCTGCGGTGTTTGTCGTCCGAAAAATATTGAACCACGGACTCTGCGATGCGCTCTCCAATCTCGTCGATGGCGATTAATTCCTCCTCCGTTGCGGCCATGATGGCATCGATGTTGCCCAATCCTTGAGCCAATTTCTTGGCCACAGTTTCACCCACGTAACGAATGCCCAACCCAAACAAAACGCGCTCAAACGGCTGCGATTTACTGGCTTGTACGCCTTCAATGAGGTTCATTGCGGTTTTTTCACCCACACGATCCAACGAAAGTACCTGCTCGTAGGACAAATCATAGAGGTCTGCCAATTCGCGCACCAATCCCTGTTGATACAAGGTTTCAGCCATTTCGCTTCCGATACTTTGGATGTCCATCGCTTTTCGACCCACAAAATGCTCGATTTTGCCAATCGCTTGAGGCGGACATTCTTCAGAATTTAAACAATAGTGTTGGGCTTCACCTTCGTTGCGCTGCAGTTCGCTGTTGCACTCAGGACAGTGGGTGATGTAAATATGGGGGACGGAGTTTTCCGCACGACGCGAAAAGTCGACCCCGACAATTTTTGGAATGATTTCACCGCCTTTTTCAACGAAAACCGTATCGCCAACGCGCACGTCGAGTCGCTCAATTTCATTGGCGTTGTGCAAACTTGCTCTCTTTACGGTGGTGCCGAGCAGTGCCACGGGTTGTAGCTCTGCAACTGGTGTAATTGCTCCGGTTCGTCCCACTTGATAAGTAATGCCAAGCAATGTGGATGTGGCGGTTTCTGTTTGAAACTTGTAGGCAATCGCCCAGCGCGGAACTTTTGCTGTAAAGCCCAACTCTTCCTGATGGCGGAATGAATTTACTTTGATGACCACACCGTCGGTATCAAACCCCAGATCGTGACGGGCTGTGTCCCATCGCTTCAAAAAATCAAAGACTTCCTGGATACTATTGCACTTTTTGCTGTGATCCGCCGTTTTGATGCCCCAAGATTTGGCTTGCTCCAATGATTCGCTATGCGTTGTAAATGGGTTTTGGTCGGATAGAAAATGGTAAAGGGTTATGTCGAGCGGACGTTTCGCCACCTCTTTTGCATCTTTGATTTTGAGCGATCCAGAGGCCACGTTGCGGGGGTTTGCATAGGTTGCCTCGCCTTGCGCTTGTCGCTGCTGGTTGAGGCGTTCAAATCCTTTTCTGTGCATGAATATTTCGCCGCGGATCTCAAAAGATGCCGGGTAGTTTCCATGAAGTTGTTGGGTGACGCTGCGGATGGTTTTTACATTTTCGGTAACATCATCGCCTTGGAACCCATCGCCCCTGGTAACGGCCTGAATTAACTGTCCGTTCTCGTAAAACAAGGATATGGCCAGGCCATCGATTTTTAGTTCGCAAACATACTCTACGGCGTCAATGCCCAATGATTTGCGCACGCGTTCATCGAATTCGAGCAGTTCTTCTTCGGAATAAGTGTTTCCGAGCGATAGCATCCGGCGCTTGTGGGGTACAGTTTTGAATTCATCGAGGAGTCCGCCGCCCACGATTTTGGTGGGACTGTCGGGCAGGACAAATTCCGGGAACTGTTTTTCCAATGCTTCCAGCTCTTTGAGTTTGAGGTCGAACTGTTGGTCTGAAATCACGGGCTCCGCCAACACATAATACCGGTAATTGTGGTCTTTGAGTTCGTTGCTGAGGGCAAGGATTTTGGCGCGAATTTCGTGACTTTGCATGGGTTGATTTTGCCATGCCAAATTACGCGTTGCAATTGGCAGGATTGAAACCGCAGGCGGATGAGTTATGCACAATTTCGACATTATTTGGACCCAAATTTTTGGGTGAGGGAGTTTTGTGGTTACTTGCACCATCTTTTATTAAACATGTCAAATTTATCTGTTGCCCCCAATCATGTTGTGAGCATTGCTTACACCCTTTCTCTTCCCAATGGCGAAGTTGCCGATTTCGCTGATGCCGATCAGCCGTTGGTTTTCATCCACGGTATTGGCCAAACATTGGAAGCCTTTGATGCCCAGTTGAATGGGTTGAATGTGGGCGATGGTTTTTCTTTTTCATTGACTGCTGAAGAAGGTTACGGTATGCACGATGCTGGCTGGGTGATTGAGTTGCCTCGCTCTGTTTTTGGTGGCGATGATATTCCTGCGGACATTTTGCAGTTGGGCGCCATGTTGCCGATGCAAGACCAGGATGGCAATCCCATGGACGGCAAAGTGATTGAAATTGGTGATGAAACAGTGAAAATGGATTTTAACCATCCATTGGCCGGTGAGGCTTTGAGTTTCACGGGTTCTGTTTTGGCGGTTCGCGAGGCTACGGCTGAAGAGCTCGACCACGGTCACGTTCATGGCGAAGGTGGACATCACCACGACCACTAAGCGATTTTTTTAATCTACAAACCGAGGATCGGGTTGGTATGGGATTTTGACCATCCGTGATACTTCTATGTTGAAGACGCCATAATCTTCGGTGATTTTCCCCCACATCCGGTATACACCCCGTCCGTTGAAAGGGCTCTTGCTCAGCGATGGCGGAAAGTGGATGCTGTCGAAATAATGTCCGTCGGCATCCAGCCACGTCCCAAAATTCATTTCTTTTCCGCCCACAGTTTTGGTGGGTTTCACGGTAACGAGGTAGCCTTCGATGAGGATGTTTTTGTGGAGCATCTGTTGGAAGTGTTTGCTCCTGATTTTCGATAGGTGGGGCAGGGAAGGGTCGTGTGGGTATGGCGCTCCTTGAATCAGTTGGAAAGGATGTCCCAATGAAAAACCCAGCAAGTTGCGTTCGTCGTGGGCTACTTCTAGCCAAGAGTCTTCCAAACTGGGCAATTGGTATTCTTTGGTGGGTTCGAGAAAGAGTTTTTCTGTTTGTGCAACGGCTTTTTTGGAGGCGTATAGCGCGTGGGCTTCCCAAAGCAGGGCTTTTCTGCTGCGCTGCCAACTGCGGCAGGCCCCGATGTGAATGAGTATTTTGAGTTGCTCTAACCCGGGTTCTACCCGCTGTTTGAAATCGCTCAGGGAAGAGAAGGGGCCTGCCTGATCCCGTGCAGAAAGCAACTTCCGTACGCACTGTTGCTCCAAGCCATCAATCAAACCCAAGCCTAGCCACAGGGTTTTTCCTTGAATGCGGGTGAGAATCTCACTTTCGTTGATGCAAGGGGCCTCAATGGTGGCGCCACTTTTGCGCGCGGCATGTACGTAAAACTCAGTGCGGTAAAAGCCCCCGAAATTGTTGATCACCGCGGTGTAAAATTCCAAAGGGTAGTGGGCCTTTAGGTAAAGACTCTGGTAACTTTCCACTGCATAACTCGCACTGTGTCCTTTGGCAAAACTGTACCCCGCAAAACTCTCTATCTGATGCCAAACCTCACTCACGAGTTCTGGTTTGTGTCCTTTCTTCAATGCCGAAGCAAAAAATGCGTCCTTGACTTTTTGGAATTCTTCCCTGCTGCGGAATTTGCCGCTCATGCCGCGCCGAAGGACATCGCTCTCGCCCAAGCCAATGCCTGCAAAGTGGTGGGCGACTTTGATTACATCTTCTTGGTATACCATGATGCCATAAGTTTCAGGCATCAAATCCCACAGCACGGGATGGGCCTCGCTGCGCTTGGCCGGGTCCACATGCCGCTCAATAAAAGCCCGCATCATCCCGCTCCGGGCTACGCCCGGGCGGATCACACTGCTGGCTGCCACCAGTGTGAGGTAATCCTTGCACTTCAATTTCCGCAAGAGTTGGCGCATGGCCGGACTCTCAACGTAAAAACAGCCCGTGGTATGTCCCGTTTCTATCAAACGCTGTATAACCGGATCGTTCTTGAACGCATGGATTTGGTGGGCATCCACCGAAATGCCCTGGTTCTGCTGCACATATACCACCGCATCTTTGATGTGTCCGAGGCCCCGCTGCGACAGAATATCAAATTTGGCAATGCCCAAATCTTCGGCCTCGAGCAAACTAAACTGCACCACCGGAAACCCTTTGGGCGGCAAAAATGTGGCACTGTAATGGTGGATGTGCTTCTCGGGAATCAAAATCCCCCCTACGTGAATGCTCAAATGGTTGGGTAAATTGTGAATGCGATGGGCGTGCTTGAGGAGCTCCTGATACAATGAAGGATGGTCGTCTTCACGCGTTTCGCTAACCCCGTTCGTTTGGCTGACGACACTCACTGCGGTAGAAGTCCTGGCAGTGGTGGCGTGCCCAGCGGACGTTGAATCTCCGGCAGAAACTGGGTTTTCGGGACCTGCAGTGGCCTTTCCGCCCGACCGCCCCAATGTGCGATTGCGGATACCATGTCCAACCCCCGGCTGGGCGTACACATCGCCTTTGCTGGGAGTGTAGGCCTCGAAGGTGGCGTGGCTGTAATACGAGGTTTTGTTAAGCAGCGCATCAATTTCCGCCTTCGGCAATCCGTAAACCTTGCCCAATTCCCTCACCACCGCATTGGTTTGAAAGGTGCTGTAGGTGGCTACCAACGCGGCACCATGGGCTTTGTACTTTTCCAAAATATACGCCGTAACATGGTCTCTGTCTTGCCATGAGAAATCGAGGTCGAAGTCGGGCGGACTGCTCCTATGTGGGTTGATGAACCGTTCGAAGTATAGGTCTAGGTCGATGGGGTCTACGTCGGTGATGCGCAAGCAGTACGCCACCATGGAGTTTGCGCCGGAGCCTCTGCCCACGTAGAAGAAGTTGTTTTCGCGGGCGAACCTGCAGATGTCCCAATTGATCAAAAAGTACGATGTAAACCCCAGTTGGTAAATCATTTGCATCTCTTTTTCGAGGCGCTGTGTGGTTTCAAAGGTGTAGTTGGGGTAGCGGTAGTGAAGTCCTTCCGAGGCCAATTCGCGCAGCATGCGAAAATCTTGGTTGGGGTCACCGGTAAAGGTTTTTTTGTTCTGTTGGATGTTCCATTCGAAGGTCCAGGCGCAGCCTTCGCAGAAGGCCTGCGCCTGGGTAATCAAGTGTTTCGCTGCGACGAATTTTGAAAAAATTTGTCGCAGCGGCTGCCACTGCTGCCACGGCTCCGCCGTGGCCCCCTCCGGCAATTTCGACAGCAAACAATTGTGATCAATGCACCGCAACAACTTGTGCGTCTCAAAATCAATCTCGTCTCGCACCGTAACCGTCTGTACCGCCAACAAACGATCCGTTGGCAAAGGCTTCTTCCACAGCCGCAAACGATCCAACTGTCTCCATGGTACCGCAAAACCCCACGCAGAAATCATCGCCCCGCCGTCTGCGGAATCCCCAAAATCCTTTTCCCAATCCCACAATCGCCCAATCGGATAAACGACCCTCACCCCCGATAGCTGCGGCGCAACCTCGGGAAATCGCCGATCGCCCATCAAATGATCAGAGAGAAACCCATTCATCGAAGCAAACCCCGACTGTGATTCGCACAGCAACAAATAAAGATGCCTATCCCCGTTGCGAATGTCACAACCCACCAAGGGCAAAATGTGCTTGCAATCCCGCGCCGCCCGCAAATAATTACTCACCCCCGATACATTGTTGATGTCGGCCAGCAAAATGGGGACTTTTTGTCGCATCGACATCGCCTCAGACTCACAGCGCTGCACAATTTCCTCCGGCGACATCATCCCGTAACGCAAACTGAAGAAAGAGTGAAAATGGACAATCATGGTGTTAAAACGCCAATATTGATTAAAAAATTGACAATTATTTGTCTACAAAGTAATCAATTTGCATCGCCCACAAAAGAAAAAGGCGCAGATTCCTGCGCCTTTTTTAGGTTCTATTTTGCAACGCGTTGAGCGCCTTACTGTTTCACAAATTTCAATGCACCGCCTTTGCCATCGCTCAGCAAATAAACACCGGCACTCAAATCTGCCACCGATATCCGGGTGTTTTCACTGGCCGATACATCCAAACGCTTCAGCACTTTGCCCTGCAAATCGCAGATCTGCAACGTTTGTTTTCCGCCTTGCACAAATCGCACATCCAAGAAGTCTACACATGGATTTGGCGCAATGCTACCCAAAGTTGTAATCCGATCCTCAACCCCCAAGATACCAAAAGCCACCATGTTGGAATTGATCAATGTGCTGCCAGCCGTATCGCAGGCGGTTTTTCCTTTGATGCCAATGTAATAACGGTTCTTGCCACTCGGCGGGGTTAAGTCACTGTAAGATTTTACCGTAGATGCCACCGAAGCAATGGGCGTGAACTTGCCAGAATTGTTGCTGCGATAAATCACGTAGGTATTCAACGGGAAGATGCCGATGTAATCAGACCAGTTCAAGTTGTTTTCGCCATTTACACCCAAGTTTGCGGTTAAGTGCAAGGTTGTGTGGGCGTAGTAGCGCGACATTTCATCTCGGTTGTTGCAAGAGTCAATCGCTTCGATGTAGTAAGTGAAGGGACGCTGTTTTGGATTCACTTGGGTATCCAAAAATGAGCCTGCCGTGGTTAAGTCCGCATCGCCAATCAAATCGAATTCACCGGCGAAGTTCGATTCGCGATAAATATTGTACAAGGCGGTTCGCTTGCCTGGCGTTACAGACCATACCAATTTGTTTCTGCCCGTAGCGCTATCCACCGTTACCATGCATAAGGGTTCAACACTGGGGGTAAGTACTTTTACATTGATGGTGTTTGATACCAAGCCGCAACCCGAAGCCGAGTCCAAAGCGTACGCATTGATCGCGCCGGATCCACCCACTTTGATTTTCTTGGATTGGCTGTAATAGGGACTCCAAAACAAACTATTGAAACCGTATTTGGTGGTCAGTTCCAACTCCACAGAATCTCCAAAGCACACCACGGTATCGGAATTGGCTCGAATTTTCAACTGTTTCAGTGAATTCAGAATTACTTCCAATACTTCTGAAGTATCAACGCACCCATTTGACGATTTTGCAATGGCATAGTATTTCCCCGCTTTCGTTACAATAATGGTGTTGGTGGAGTCGCCGGTATTCCATTTCACTGGGGCCGTTGAATAGGAGTAGAGTGAAACCTGTCCACCTTCACACAGTCGGGTGGGATTGGTAAAACTACCGCTGTAAGCCTTGATATAAGCGTCGTTTACAGTAATTGCTACGCCGGCGGTGGTATCTACACATTTGTAGCTGCTGTCATAAGCATACGCTTGGAAATAGCCATTAGAGCTCACCACGCGCGTCTTACCGTAGTATCCATCGGTCCAATAAATATCGGGATTTCCTATGCACGATACACTTAGCTGCACAGTATCGTTGCAGGTGGTGATGGTGCTTTTGGTTGTTGTCAACTCCAATTTAAACTGATTGTTGTAGCAGGAAAATCCCAAACCCTTGAACCCTTGTGCATTTGCGGTAATCGATGCGAACAAGGACAATCCCATAATCCAATTAACCAAAAATCGTTTTTGCATAGTACTAAATTTGACTAAAGAACACATGCACAATCCCTTTGGTTTTGACGTTCGTCGATATATTGCTGAATTCCATCCCTCCACAACATATGTGTATCTTTGAGCGTTAATCATTGGATGTTTAGGGCAAAGCGATATCAATTTTCTCTCGTACTCAGTTTGATGTTCGTGGTGAGCGCCATCCATGCCCAGCATTTTGCACCCATCGCTGTGGGGAAATACAGTGGTGTACATGCGGCCAAAGTGAATCCGGCGTTAACAGCCAATTCTCCTTATAAGTGGCACATCAACATCGTAGGTGCTTGGGCCAATGTCAACAACAATTACATCAATTTGCAATTGCCTTATTCGGCATATCATGCCATTTTTAATACGATGCCTGAGCAATACAAGACGGTGAACGGCAATCCCCGCTTTGATTCGGCATTCCTTTACGAAGACCTCAATCGAAAACGCAAATTCGCGGGGGTAGGTGCCATGGCTTATTTGCCTTCCGTGCTGTTGCAATACAAAAAAGTTCACATTGGTTGGCTCAACGATGCCGTGGTATTGGGACGCGGAACCGGCGTGAACGAGCCCTTGGCCTATGCCTTGCGGCGTGAACTTTCTTACAACAAGCGTGCGTTCAATTATTTCATTCTCGACAAAAACAACAACTACAACCTCGATCGCGGTGCTGTGAATGCCAATGCTTATATATCCTCAGGGATCAATGTTTCATACAGTCAAGACCTTCCTTGGAAGCAAAAAATGATGTTTGGGGCTACCTTGAAAAAAGTGTGGGGTTTGGGTGGAGCCTATTTCAAATGGGATGATATGCAAATCCACAAGGTGAGGCAGAACGTTTTGCAGTTCGATCAGACCAATATTCATTACGCGTTGTACGAAGGTCGCGGCAGAGGCTCAGCCATCGATTTGGGTTGGGGTATGATTTACCACAAGCCCGATTACAAACAAAATGGCGATTATCTCAAAAAACACAAGCAGTATAAATATAAATTTGGCCTAAGCTTGCTCGATTTGGGAGCTGTCCGTTACGATGATGTCAAAGCCACCGATATCGTGAATGCCAATACAACCACTTGGGATGCCACGGGTTTTCGGGATCAATTCATCGGCGTAGATCCAACACCCAGTATCACTCCCCTCAACAATGTATTCAAAGATCTTTCTGGGTTTACAACAAGCACGCGCACAGAGAATATTGGATTGCCCACCCGGTTCATTGCATCGGTAGATTATCAATACAGCAAGCGCGTATTTATCAATTATCAAGTAATGCAGAGCCTGCGCGGTCGATTTACGCAGCACATGCGATACCAAAGTTACGCGATGATTGCGCCTCGTTATGAAAAGGAAAAATGGGAAGTGTCTGTTCCTGTTTTATTGGAATACGATTACCGCAGCCTACGTGCAGGATTTTCTCTCCGGGCCGGATGCTTCTACATCGGCAGCAACAGTGCATTAAACTTCCTTTACACCCGCGATGTGCGTGATGCGGATATCTACCTGGGCTTCACCATTTCACAGCTCAAAGGCACTAAAAACGACTGGTTCATTCGTCGTAGAAAAGACGCTGCAGAGCAGAAGGACAATAAAAAGCCCGATTGCGAGAAAATGTAGTCGCAACATTCGTTGAATTGTTGCGGTTTTATCGATCTTTATTCAATGCAGAGGAGCGCTGTTTGCCCTACCATCGCATCGCCTTGATAGCAACGCAAGCGATACAACCCGGCTTTGCCATCAAACAAAAATCCATCTTGGCTTGTGCTGTCCCGCGTCATCCTTGATATCAATCGACCAGATGCATCGGTGATTTCGCAGTGCGTCCATCTGTTGCCTCCACGAATTTGAATTGTTTGGCCAGATTTTACTGGGTTGGGGAACGCGTACATCACGGTGATTTGGACTTGTTTTGTAGACAATTCCCCGAGTGTGATGTCTTGATAGCTCAGTGCAAAACAACTGTCGCCCCACTGATTGACTTCATGGAAAACGCGCACTGTTTGGTTGCTGTATGCCGCAAGATTGTGGGTTGGTTTGGTTTGAGCACTTAACCAGCTCGGTGCCGATTGAATATACCAAATGTGATCGCCTGTTGTATCTGCTGGGATAAAACTATACAATGCCCCCTGGTTGCTTACGCTGAAATTGGCATTGGGCAATGGGTTCACTTGGATGCGGGCTTTGGCCGAATTTGCCACACAGCCTTTTCCTGTACTGCCTTGCAACCAAACAGAATCGCCTTGTTTTACCGGAACTTTGGTGATGCCAGATTTGGGGCTGCTGAGCGATGTAACTTGTTTGCCGTTCACCACAATCCAGGCCTTCTTAACCGATGTGGTGTCACATTCATGGGTAAGCCAGATGCTTCCGCCACAAATGATTTTGGGGGTAAGGGTATCCAAATCGTGTTTTAATTGGTTTGCCCTGATCGATTCGGCACTCCAAGACAGACTCTTTTTGGTGGTACCACAAACCGCTTGCGCTGAATCCAACACCGCCAAATCTACCTTGCCGTTCAACGCATTGATATCGATTTGAAATTGTGATTGCTGTTGTTGCGATGCGCCGTTTACCCAAACATTGTAGGCCTTGGGCAAATTTCCGAGCGAAAGGGTGGCCTTACTGCCCACGCAAAGCGGACTGCTGCTCCACTGCGCGGTGTAATCGATGGGTGTACACGACTTGGTGGTGGCTGAGAAACGGGCGATCGGACTTACCATGCAATCGTTGTTGATGCTGTAACGAACCCAAAGCGATACGGGTGATTTGTCTGCAGGTGTGGCTACCGCAAATTGCGTGTCTAAGCCATTGTTGCCGCTGTTTGTCCATGTTTTACCAGAGTCCTTACTACAACTGTATTGGATGGCCGATGGCTGTGATTTCCATTTGAAGAGTACTTGGGTGAGTTGTGAATCGATGCCAGCGAGTTGGGGTGCAAAGGACGAGTCAACCACGGAGTAACTCAACGTTATCGGAACGCTAACACAACCATTGCTGCCTTTTACCCAAAAGCGCTCTTTTGGATTGGATAATTTCGCGATGGTGGTGATGAGGGTATCGCCAGAGTATGGTCCTGTCGCGGCGACAGTTGATACAGAATCGCCTTTGTTCAATTTGGCTTTCCATGTCACTTTGCTGTTGACGCAATAGGCCGTGTTGAGGAACAAACTCACATTGGCCGTGGGTTTGGGGTTGACCAAAATCTTGATGGGATCGGTGAGGGTTGAGCAGCCTTCCAAACTGGTGGCCAAATTGAAATAAGAGCCTGTATCCTTGAGGAAAATGGTGGTTTTTGTGCTGTTGTTGT
>JACCDI010379317.1_pt1 | contig 15921 bp, 16 predicted proteins | sample 7442791 | NCBI WGS metagenome assembly JACCDI01 (sample SAMN15323434, study PRJNA562643) | freshwater metagenome | isolation source: river surface water | place: USA:Blue River Watershed | collected 2017-08-15 | reverse complement strand
ATTTTCTTATAATTATAGTTAAACTACAAAATATTCCCGACTGATTTATTACTTTTAAAGTCTTAAACCAGTTTATGAAATATTTTGTAGTTTTCTTTTTTATACTACTTTCAGTACATCTTACTGCTCAAGAAGTAGAACCCTCCCAAAAAGTTTCGGGAATTGTTGTTAATGACAATACGAATCAACCCTTATCCAATGTGAACATCATTAACTTAAATAAAGTGCGTGGTGCTACTACAGATGCTAATGGCCGATTTGAAATCAACGTTCAAGTAAACGATACGTTACATTTTACCATTTTAGGATTTCAACCCCTACGAGTTAGGGTAACCAATGACTGGATTAAAAACAAAAGTACCCGAATTCAATTAACTGAAAAAGCCATTGCTTTGGAAGAAGTTATCATCAGACCCTTTTATTTAACTGGTTATTTGGAAGTAGATTCTAAATTGATTCCTACCAAAGAAAATTTCCGATATAGCATTTCGGGTTTAACCCAAGGCTACGAAGCTGGGGAATATTCGCCAAATGCCTTTGGAAGAGTAATGGGATCTATTTTCAATCCGGCTGATATGCTGTATAATTTCTTCGGGAAAAAGCCTAAAGAGCTCAAGAAACTGAAAGAAATGAAAAAAGATGATACGGTTAGAAAACTTTTAGAATCCAAATACGATAGAGAAACTGTTACTGCACTTTTGGGTATTGACACCAAAGAAATTTCAGAAATTTTACAACGTTGCAATTACTCGGAATCTTTTATCCAAACAGCAAACGATTTACAAATACTAGACGCCATAAGCGGTTGTTATGAAGAATATAAAGTTTTGAAAAAGAAATAATAACCCAGCACTAAAACTACTCCCTCTCCCCAATTCTTATGAAATTAAATAATCTTTTTATTTTAGTGCTGATCAATTTAAGCTCCTATTCGATTGCGCAATTAAAACCTTTAAATATAACATTCTACTATCCTAAAGATTCTACTACTTTCAATCATGATTTTTTAAACGAACTAGACTATCAGTACGAAAGAGAAAAATTTGGAAAAACCACAATGATTATCCATTGTGAATCTGAAGTAGGTCATTTTGAATTTATTTTTAAAAAGAAAATTTTAAGTTTAGAACATTTTGGCGGGGACAGTACCAATGTGTATGGAATAAATGGTAAAATCACAAAAGAATACAACGAACCTTTTACTATTTCAAAGCATAACCTATACGCTTTTGTACTATTACATGATCACGGTGGAATTATCGAAAAAATTAAATTTCAGGATTTTGGCAACGAGGTCTATTGGCCTGAATTTGATTATTCCAACTGCTTTATAAGCGATGAAAACAAGGATGGTATTCCTGAATTTTATCTGACTTATTTAGGTGAAAGTGATGGTTTGGATCCTAAACCGTACAAACAAATTATTTACACCTATTTTAAAAACAGTCTAAAAAAAGAATTTATCAAATCCAAAGCAACTGCCTTTTATCCTGCTGGAAATCCAGAAAATACTTATCAAATTGAATACGATTCAAATTGGAAAAAATTCCCTAAATCCATTCAAAATAAAAGCATTTTAGTTCTCAAAAAACATCGAGAAAAATACAATTAAAAACACAAAGCCTCATCTATAAAACAGATGAGGCTTTGTGTTTCTTCTTTATAATAATTACTTCACTGGAATAGAAGCTAAAATCTCCACTAAAAATTTCCAAAATTTCTGAGCCGAAGCAATACTGGCTCTTTCGTCAGGAGAATGCGCACCGTGAATAGTTGGTCCAAAAGAAATCATATCCATTTCAGGATAATTAGCTCCTAAAATACCACACTCTAAACCAGCGTGACAAGCGACTACTTTAGCCTTTTCATTATTTTGTTTTTCGTAAATCGAAGTCAGTACATCTAATATTTCTGATTTAGCATTTGGTGTCCAACCTGGATACGAACCCGAAAATTCCACTTCACAGCCCATTAGCTCAAAAGCTGAACGCAAGGCGTTAGCCAAATCCATTTTAGCCGATTCCACAGAAGAACGTGTTAGACATTGCACCGAAAGTTGGCCATTACCTAAAACTACTTTTGCAATATTATTTGACGTTTCTACCAAATTATCAAAATCAGCACTCATACGATACACCCCATTGTGAGCGGTATACATTGCGCGAACAAAATAAAATTGAGCAATCGAAGGCATTACTTTTGCCGGAGCAGTATCTAGTTTTTCGAAAACAATATCCAAATTAGGTTCAGTACTTTTTAATTCCAATTTAATTTCATTCACGATTTGTTGCATGTCAAAAACAAAAGCTTCGTCATACACCTCTGCAATAATTACTTTTGCCACACTTTCACGCGGAATAGCATTACGCAAACTTCCGCCTTGAATAGACGCAATTTGCAATCCAAAATTATCAAAGCCATCAAACAACAAGCGATTCATAATTTTGTTAGCATTCCCTAATCCTTTATGAATATCCATTCCTGAATGACCACCATTTAACCCTTTAACAGTAATCGTATATCCTACAGAACCTTCTGGCGTTGGCTCTTCATCATATTCAGCCGTAGCTGTCACATCAATTCCGCCTGCGCAACCAATGTCGATTTCATCATCTTCTTCAGTATCTAAATTTAAAAGGATTTGCCCTTGCAAAATACCTCCTTTTAGGTTCAAAGCACCCGTCATTCCTGTTTCTTCGTCGATAGTAAATAAGGCTTCAATAGCGGGATGCGGGATGTCTTTACTTTCCAAGATTGCCATAATAGCAGCTACTCCTAATCCATTATCGGCACCCAAGGTAGTTCCACGAGCGCGAACCCAGTCACCATCCACATACATATCAATTCCTTGAGTATCAAAATCAAAAACAGTATCGGCATTTTTCTGATGTACCATATCCAAATGCCCTTGTAGCACAACAGGTTTTCTATTTTCCATTCCTGGAGTCGCAGGCTTTCTTATGATTACATTGCAAATGTCATCTTCAAAAGTTTCTAATCCTAATTGATTTCCAAAGTCTTTCATAAAGGCAATAACACGTTCTTCTTTCTTAGAAGGACGCGGTACCGCATTCAAATTGGCAAATTGATTCCAAAGTACTTTAGGTTCTAAATTGCGTATTTCTTGGCTCATATAATGTATTCGTTTTTAAGTATCAAACGAGCAAAGTTACAAAGTTTAAATTCGTTATGAATTGATATTGTGATTATATTTACATCTTAAAATGCATTTTGTGAAACGCCAAAATCTACTTCCCTATTTTCTTTTGATTCAAATCATTTTGATTCAATTTCTTGGTTTTTCCCCCGAAGTTGTGGAACGATGGTACAGTAACGGACTCTATCCAATTGTTTCCAAATCACTTCGAATGCTATTCGGGAACATTCCCTTTTCAGTTGGAGATCTGCTGTATTTTCTATTAATTGTATTCGGAATGAAATGGATTTGGACCAATCGAAAATCATGGAAAACGCACTGGAAAAAGAACATCCATTTGCTGTTGAGTGGTGTAGCTGTATTGTATTTTGCCTTTCATTTACTTTGGGGTTTCAATTATTACAGACAACCGCTTTTTGAAAAAATGAAAATTGAACGGGACTACACTGATAGCGATTTATTGCTTTTTACCAAAAAATTAATTGCTAAAACCAATGCTATTCAGTTCCAAATTATTAAAAACAAAAACGCAAAAATTGAATTTCCTTATTCGCAAGAACAAGTGTTTACAATGAATTTGAATGGTTATCGAACGCTTGCAAACGAATATCCTTTTTTCAATTATTCTGAATTGAGTGCGAAGCAATCTCTCTTTAGTTTGCCACTAACCTTTATGGGGTTTGGCGGCTATCTGAATCCGTTTACCAATGAAGCCCAAGTCAATTATTTAATGCCAATGTATAATTCGCCCACCACGAGTTGTCACGAAATGGCACACCAAATGGGTTATGCTAGCGAAAGTGAATGCAATTTTATCGGATTCATGGCTTCGGTAAAAAACAACAATTTGTATTTTAAATACTCCGGATACAGTTTCGCTTTGCGGTATTGCTTAGCGAATTGGCAGGTACGAAATGAAGTTGCTTACAAACAATTACTCCAAACTGTTCATCCCGGTATTTTGAAAAATTACGACGAAAGTGATGCTTTTTGGAAAACCTATGAAACTCCCGTTGAAACAGGATTCCATCTTTTTTATGATACTTTTTTAAAATGGAATCAACAAAAAGACGGAATGGAAGGCTACAGCAAATTTGTCAACTTGATGGTGAATTATTATCAAAATAAGCCTTTATGAAAATGACAATGTCAAAAATCAAATTCAATATCAATTGCAAAAATTAAATGAAAAAATTAAATGAAAAAATTAAATGAAAAAATTGCGCCTTTGCGTCTTTGTGGCAATTATAATGTAACAAAATTCCAAAATCTAGTACTAACCCCAATATGAAATCGGACTTAGAACACTCTTTTGTACAGCAACTGCGAGAGAATCAGAATATAATCCACAAAATTTGTCGATTGTATACTGAGGATGAAGACGCGCACAAAGATTTGTTCCAAGAAATTACAATTCAGCTTTGGAAAGCCTATCCTAAGTTTAGAGGCGACAGTAAATTTTCAACTTGGGCGTATCGTGTTGCTTTGAATACTGCCATTACTCTATACCGAAAGACGAAGCGTTCCATAAACACAGTAGGCTATGAAGGCAATTCTCACTTTGTCCCCGAAGTTCAATACAATTACGAAGAAGAAGAACAACTCAAATTATTATACCAAGCCGTTTACCAATTGAATGACATAGAAAAAGCCCTCATTTTTATGTATTTGGAAGACAAAGATTACACTGAAATTGCCGAAACCTTAGGAATTAGCGAAGTGAATGCTAGAGTAAAAATGAACCGAATTAAAGGAAAATTAAAAAAACTATTAAATCCTAAAGGAATATGAAAGAGCTGGATTTACTAAAAAAAGATTGGCAAAAGAGTGCAACTTCTTTTGAACAATTGAGCGAAAAAGATATTTATGCAATGATTCATAAAAAATCATCTTCAGTAGTGAAGTGGATTTTAATTGTGAGCATTTTAGAATTTGTGATTTTGAATGGGATTGGATTGTTACTACCACAAGATCCATACAATTCTAAATATGATGAATTACATCCTTATTTAAGCCTATTGGAAAACTTGAACTATTTTGTCATTTTGGGTTTCATTATTTTATTTTTTAAAAATTACAAAACCATTTCTATATTAAATAATGCAAAACTTTTAATTAAACATATTTTAACCACAAGGAAAATTGTAAACTACTATATTTATTGGAATATATTAATAACTGGATATATAGGTGCATTTGCTTTTATTGATGGATGGAATAACAGTTGGAAAGAATCCGGAAAACCAGGTAGTATTCCAGACAATGGAATCGGAATGATAATCCCGTTTGTATTTGCTATGCTGTTTATAATGCTTTTTATTTGGGGATTTTACAAACTATTATATGGCAATTTCTTAGGTAAATTAAAAAACAACTACGAAGAACTTCAAAAAATAGAATCATAAAAAAAGAGGCTAAAGCCTCTTTTTTTTATAAATCCCATTTTCGTAAAGCATTTAACTTTTCTTGTTCTTCTAATTCTTCAGCTGGAATTACTTTCAAGAAAGATGGATGTTGCTCAATAGCATATTCCACTTTTTCAACAATTTCGTCAATGGTATCGTTTTCATAATCAATAGCTAAAGGTTCTTTGATAATAATTGATTGTAAGATGCCTTTCTTTTTCATTCGCAATCCCTTTTTATCAAAAGAACGTCTGAATCCATCAATCACAATTGGTACCACAATAGGTCTATGTTCTTTTATGATGTGCGCTGTCCCTTTTCGAACTGGTTTGAACGATTTAGTTGTACCTTGCGGAAAAGTAATCACCCAACCATCTGCTAACGCTATTTTTATATTCTCTGTATCGTTTGGATTCACTTCTCTTTTCTCTGTCACATCAACCCCTTTGGATCGCCAAGTACGCTCTACAGTAATAGCCCCTACATAAGCAAAAATCCTAGGCAATAAACCTGCTTGCATGGTTTCTTTGGCAGCAACATAATAAATATTCATTTTAGGTTGCCATAAATACCCTACATTTTTAATGGAATCAGTACGCCCACTCAAACTAGCATTGAACACATGAAACATAGCCACCACATCAGCAAAATAGGTTTGATGATTGGAAATAAATAAAACATTGGTATCAGGCAAGTTCTTAATAATTTCAGAACCTTCAATTTGCAATTCGTTAAATCCTCTGTAACGTCTGTGAGTCAAACATCCTAAAACTCGGATGAGCCACTTTTTAATAAATAGGATATGACCAAAAGGATTTCTCTTTAACAATCCCATAAATAAATTGTATTTTTAAATATTTTAAAAAACAAACATACAAAATTTATTTTTGGGTACAAATGCACTACTAGCCAGAAAAAATTACGAATTAAAAGCACTCACAAAGACTTCTTTCAACTCACTCAACATCATCGCAGTAGCTCCCCAAACAATATGACTTTCTATTTCAAAAGCAGGAATCACAATTGAATCAGCATACGAAGTCTGCATCTGAGTAGTTACAATTAGGGTGTCACTCAAAAAAGTAGCTAATGGAAGTTCAATAATTCCTGCGACCTCTAAAGGATCTAGGGTGAATGTGATTTCTTCATTGCAAATTCCTAAATAAGGATACACCATAAAATTACTCGGCGGAATATACACTTCAGTAAATGGCTTTACAATCTCTATTTTATCGGGATGAATGCCTACTTCTTCATAGGTTTCCCGAATCGCAGTAGCTGCAAAATCAGCATCCTCTTGTTCGTACTTGCCTCCTGGAAAAGCGATTTGGGCAGAATGCACGCCTTTATACGAATTGCGAACAATCAAAACTAAATGGGTTACTCCATTTTTTGGATAACACAACATCAATACCGCAGCAGTTCTTGGATTCTTGTTTGCAAAAGAGGGGTTTTCCAAATTAACCAAACGTTCCAAAGGAGCCATTTTAGCATGTGCTTCCGTTGCAGGAAGATTGGCTGCAATTAATTTGGGAACAAACTGTAAAAATTCTTGAAAATCCATAATCAAAACCTATTTTTGCAGGAACAAACAACATATAAATATAGTTTAGAAAAAGCAAGTACGCAAACTTTCTGCTACCAAAACAAAAACCTATGTACAGTAAAGAGGAAGCTCAACGATTGAAACGCGAATTTTGGATTGCCTTCGCCGAAAAATATCCCAGAAAATGGCTATTGTATGATACCAAAATCAAAGATTTTGCATTTAAATTTTATGTTGACAATAAAAAAGCACAAGTACTTATCGACATTGAACCTCGCAACGACGAAAAACGTATTGCTTACTTTGAAAAATTGGAAGCTCTAAAAAACATTCTAGAAGAAGAATTTGTCACCGACTTGATTTTTGAAAAAAATTACTATTTGGAAAACGGTAAAACCATAAGCCGAATTTGGGTAGAACAAAGCGGAGTAAGTGTTAGTAATCGTAATTATTGGGATGCTATTTTTGACTTTTTCAACGAAAAAATGGCCGCTCTAGAATTGTTTTATGCCGAATACGATGAATTCATAAAAGATATTGAAATCGCCTAGCTAATTCATATTGAAAATATTGTAGACTATAATTTGGTCACCGTAATTGATATACAACTGTTTCCGGTTGTCTTGCTTTTTGCGGGTAATAATAGATAAGGTACAATCCACTCCATCATTATCTTTACAACTAAAACTGTACACAATATCCGTTTCATTTTCGGTAGCTGGCAGGTATTCTACAATCTCAAACAATTGAATCACCTGAGAATAAATCACAATTCTATTCTTATTGGTATCCAAAGAAACCATCATCTTAGTTAACTCTAAATCAGACCAATTACCCCATTTTCCTTTCTCATTTTTTTCTAACACACTAAATCCAGAAGTACTAAATTGGTACACCTGCCCATAGGATTGTTGCCATCCTAGACTTAGGAAAAGAAAAAATAGATATCCAATTATTTTATTCATTCGTTAGAATTTAAAATGTCCATTGTGCGCATTCTTTTTGTGCCAATTGGAATTCAGTAATGATGTTTTCAAAAATTGTACTAACGGGTTGAATTTCATGAATCAAACCTGCAATTTGACCAATCTCCAATTCGCCATCGTCCAAATCGCCTTCAAACATACCCCTTTTTGCTCTAGCTCGACCTAACAATTGGATTAATTCTTCTTTGGTAGCTCCTTTAGCATACAATTCTTGTACTTCTTGGTAAAACTTATTTTTTATCAAACGAACGGGTGCCAATTCTTTCAACGTCAATTGAGTGTCTCCTTCTTTGGTAGTAATAACCGTATTTTTAAAATTGTCGTGAGCAGAAGACTCCACCGAAGCTACAAAACGGCTACCCATTTGTACTCCATCAGCACCTAGAACCATAGCAGCAAACATTCCTCTACCGGTAGCAATTCCTCCCGCAGCAATCAATGGAATTGTAATTTTTTCCTTGACCATCGGGATCAAAGTAAGCGTAGTAGTTTCTTCTCTACCATTGTGTCCTCCCGCTTCAAAACCTTCTGCCACCACAGCATCTACCCCCGCTTCTTGAGCCTTTAAGGCAAAAGTAGAGCTACTCACCACATGCACAACCGTTATACCATTTTCTTTCAAATAAGGCGTCCACGTTTTAGGATTTCCTGCTGAAGTAAAAACAATTTTCACTCCTTCATCAACGATAATTTTTAAAATTTCTTCCACATTAGGATACAACATCGGTACATTTACCCCAAAAGGTTTTGAGGTAGCTTTTTGGCATTTCCGAATGTGTTCTCTCAATACTTCAGGATACATAGAACCCGCACCAATTAATCCTAAACCACCCGCATTACTCACAGCACTGGCTAATTTATAGCCACTGTTCCAAATCATTCCTCCTTGAATAATGGGATATTTAATGTTAAAAAGGGCTGTTATTCTATTCATACCAAATTATTTTTTAAAGATTTTACCCGATTTGGTAAATCCTTCTGATTCGAATGTATAAAAATAAATTCCTTTTGGCAAATCGGCTACAGAAAGTGTAACAAATCGATTAGCCACTTCTTGTGATTTTATTTTTTGTCCTAAAATAGAATAAACAACTATAGTTCCTTTAGTTTTATTTTCTGGTAAATTAAAATGAATCACATCTGCACTGGGATTGGGATACACTACAAAATCGTCTTTGGTCAATTGTGCATTGGCTAAAGCCAAACTAAAATCAGGTATTCCATAGCCAAATTGAGCATTTGGACTACCATATCGATCCGCTGAAGCTTGAACCAATTGTCTAATTTCTTGATTGGTTTTATTTGGAAAAGCTTGCCAAAAACTAGCTATCATTCCCGCCAAAATAGGTGCTGAAAACGAGGTTCCACTGGCCGTGACTATATTCCCATACTCATCTGAAAGCACTGCCGCTTGACCTTGCGCCATAACATTGGGCTTGACCCTACCATCATAAGAAGGTCCAATTGAACTAAAACTGGCCAATACTTTTGAAGCGGTAACTGCACCCACTGCAATTACATCCGTTGCTTCTGCGGGTGCACCCACATGTGGTTCTGAAGTACCACCTTCATTCCCTGCCGATGCCACTACAATCATCCCTTTTGAAAAAGCAATATTAGCGCCTTTAGAAATGAAATTTGTATTTCCTGACATATCAGCATAGGTGTGACTGTAATTCGGATTATCATAACCAAAATAACCTAAAGAAGTATTGATTACATCGACCCCTAAACTATCTGCTTTCTCAGCAGCTTCCACCCAAAGTGATTCCTCAATGGGATTTTCAGAAGCGGTATCTTCTGTAATAAACAAATAATACGATGCATCGGGTGCAGTTCCCACCAAAGCGTTCTCTTTGTAGCCTCCCATACTGGAAAGTACCATAGTGCCATGATGATTTCCAGAATAATAATTAGCAGAACGATTTACAAAATCATAACCTCCTAGAATTTTATTCTGATCTCGTAAGCGTTGAAAAGGTTGCGCTTTATTCACACCTGGAAAACCCGCATCCATAATGGCAATAATTTTATTTGAAGCTGTATAATTTTGTTGATGTAATACTTGCCCATTTAGCATCTGGATTTGATTTGCCGAAGAGCCATAAGCAAAATCGACTTGTGTTTCCAATTTATTGCTAACAGCCTTAGGTTTTGCAGTACTAATCATCTTAGCCGTAAGATTTAACGAACGATTCGCAAACACTACTTTTTCAACAACTGCAAGATTTTTTAAAGCATTGATTGCGGTAACTGTGCCTCGAACATGTAAGGCATTCAACCATTTGGACTGAGATTTTACCGTAATTCCGTTAGCGGATTTAATTTGGTTGATGTATAATTTAGGAATAGGGACGTCTTTAGAGTCCAAAGGAATATTTTGTCTGACTCTTATATCTAAAGCTCTTTGCGAAAGCATTTGCAAAGGTGCATCAAAATACGTTTGTGTATTGGGTTTAGTAGTAAAATAAACCCAAGCATCTTCTTGTGAAAATCCTACCGAAGTGGTTAGCAATAAAAGAAATAGATAGACGATTCTCATAGATGACTTCTTTAACCATTCTAACGCAATTATTTCAAATTGGGTATACTAAACTAAGAAATTACTCCCGAACCCACTAATTCTTCCCCTAAATGCCAAGCTACGAATTGTCCTTCGGTAATCGCTGATTGCGGTTCTTCAAAAGCGACATACATACCGGTTTCAAATTGGTACAAAGTGGCTTTTTGCAACGCTTGTCGGTAACGAATACGCGCCATTACTTCCATCGATTCTCCCTTGACTAAAGCCAAATCGGTACGAACCCAATGCAGCTCTGAATTGGCTATAAACAAGGCTTTTCTAAACAACCCTGGATGCTGGCTCGTCAAACCCGTATAAATGGTATTCGTTTCAACATCGGTTGCAATGATGAATAAAGGATCGGTTGTTCCTCCTACATTGAGTCCCTTGCGTTGCCCTATGGTGAAATAATGAGCGCCTTGGTGTTTGCCCACTACTTTCCCCATTTCAGGAGTATATTTGATTTTATTGGCTTCAAACGCCAAACGTTCTTCTAACGAAAGTCCTTCAGGTTGAATGGACTGATATACGGGATGATTCTTGTCAATTTGAACAATCACACCTTCTTTGGGCTGTAATTTTTGTTGTAAAAATTCAGGTAAACGTACTTTGCCAATGAAACACAACCCTTGAGAATCTTTCTTTTCAGCAGTGATTAGATCCATTTCCGCTGCAATTTCGCGTACTTCAGGTTTGGTTAAATTCCCGATTGGAAATAAGGCTTTTGCCAACTGCTCTTGCGACAACTGACATAAAAAATAAGATTGGTCTTTATTAATATCAGCACCGGCTTTCAATTGATAAACCGTTTTATCGTCTACCTCTATTTCACTTTTTTGACAATAATGTCCAGTAGCCACATAATCGGCATCCAGACTCATCGCAATTTTCATAAAAACGTCAAACTTGATTTCACGATTACACAACACATCGGGATTTGGAGTGCGTCCTTTTTCGTATTCGTTGAACATATAGTCCACAATTTTTTCTTTGTATTGTTCGCTTAAATCGACCGTTTGAAAAGGAATTCCTAATTTTTCAGCTACTAAAAGCGCATCGTTACTATCTTCTAACCACGGACATTCATTAGAAATAGTCACCGAATCATCGTGCCAGTTTTTCATAAACAGACCAATCACTTCATAGCCTTGTTGCTGTAACAAATAAGCGGCAACACTCGAATCAACACCTCCTGAAAGACCAACAACTACACGTTTCATTTCTAATTTATTAGGATTAAATGGGATACAAAGTTACGAAACATTTGCTTGAATTGATTTTATTTAGTTGGGGAGATTTTGGATTTTTGAGACAAATCTGAACTGGATTTTTTTACTAATTTACCGTTTTCTAAAACGTCCCAAGTTCCTGTTTTTAAACCTTTGGCAAACATTCCTTTTGAAACAACAATTCCGCTATCATTTCTGAAAATAGCTAATCCGTCGTACTCGTTATTCTTAAAAAAAGATTCTTCTAAAACAATCCCATCCTCGGTATACTTTTTATAAGCACCTTGTTTTAGGTTATTCACATAACTAATTTGTTCGGCTACTTTGCCATTAAGAAAATAAACCGTTCGTACACCTTCTAATATTCCGTTTTTGTAATTTTCAGTTGTCATTACTGAAGGTGAAGCATAATGATAGTATTTCCACTCCCCTTCAAAAAGTTTATTGACTACTCTTCCTTCGCTTACTTTGTTTTTATTTTGGTCATAAAAAATAGTGTAAGCCGAATTATCTTTGGGGTTAAATTCACGCGTGGCAATTACATCTCCTTTTTGAGTATCATCAAAAAATTGAAACACACCCACTTCTTTTCCATGTTCAAAAGTCCCTTGATAACGAGGTCTTTTTGATTCTTCATACACCCCTTTCCAAATACCGTGTTTCATTCCTTTAGCATCTAATTTATTGTACTCGGTTTGAGCGTGTAAAACACTAAAAAGTAAGGAGATCAAAAATACTATTATACTTCTCATATTTTATTTTGTACTACGGAATTATTATACTTAAAATTAGTGTTGCAAAAAAAATCCCGAAATGAATCGAGATTTTTTAGAAATTATTTTTTCTTGCGTTGCGCTTTCTGAGCTTCGGCTTGCTCCATTGCTTCTTGCAGTTTTTGCTGGAACTTACTCGGTTTCTTTGGCGCTTTCAATTTGTTCTCTTGAATTTGAGCATGAATTTTATCACTATCGATAAAATACTTTTTGATCACAATCATAATTCCTATGGTAATTAAGTTCGAAATAAAGTTATACAAACTCAATCCAGCTCCGTAACTATTGAAGAAGAATAACATCATCAATGGCGAAACATAAATCATAATTTTCATCATTTTAGCCATATCAGGCATTCCTTCCTGTTGTGGTGCTGCCATTTGTTGGTCGCCCGAAGTCATTTTCATGTAGAAGAAAATTGCAATAGCCGCCAAGATTGGAAATAAACTAATATGATCTCCATACAATGGAATACGTAAAGGCAATTGGATTACTTCATCAAAAGAAGATAAATCGTCTGCCCAAAGGAAGCTTTTTTGTCTCAACTCAAAAGCCGATGGAAAGAACTGAAATGAGGCATACATAAATGGCAACTGAATCAAAGCTGGAATACAACCCGCCATTGGATTTACACCTGCTTTGTTGTACAACTTCATCGTTTCTTGCTGTTTCTTCATTGGGTCTTTTTTGAATTTCTCACCCAATTCAGTAATCTCAGGACGCAATACTTTCATTTTCGCTTGAGACAAAAATGATTTAAACGTAATTGGCGACATCGCAATTTTAATCAAAATTGTAAATACAATAATGGCTATTCCATATGCAATATAAGAACTCAAAAATCCAAATAATGGGATAAAAATAAATTTATTAATCCATCCAAAAATACCCCAACCTAAAGAAATTATTTTCTCTAAATTCTTATCGTAACTGTGTAACGTTTTATAATCTGTAGGTCCTAAGTACCAATTCATTTTATAATCCAATTCACCATTGGTGAATGCCAAAGGAATTTCAGCCTTGAATTGTTTAGTATAAATGGTATCTATTGCTTCGTCGTGAACTAAATTATTTGATAGTAATTTAGATTTCTCAAAAGGGGTATTGGTTAACAAGATAGTTGAAAAGAAGTGTTGCTTGAAAGCAACATAAGTAGTTTTTTCAGCACTTTCTTCTTTATTTTCACCTTGACCTACATAATCAATTTTACCTTCTTCGTGCTCAAAATACACTTCTGTATATCTGTTTTCATACGAAATACTTTTTTCATTTCGATAGGTTTTCAAACTCCATTCTAAATCCAATGGTTTGGCAGTATTCAATACTTTGTTCAACCCTTGAGAACGAACATCAAAACCAATCATATAATCGTTTGGTTTCAAAATGTATTTGTATTCCAAATATTCATTAGCTCCTGCTTTCAATTTCATAGAGAGAATTTGATCTTCTCCTACTTTTGATACGCTAGGTTCAAAATACAAATCTTTGGTATTCAAAGATCGGTTATCTGATGTTTGTAAAGTAATGTTCAAATTAGCATTATTGTCTTTAATCAACTCTACTAACTGACCTGAGCCTTTTTTGAATTTTTCATATTTCTTCAAAACAGCTTCTACAATAAAACCTCCTTTGTTTGCAATTTTCAATTTTACAAGATTATTCTCGATGGTCGTAAAATCACCTTTAGCAGAAGGTAATGTTGCTGAATAAGCAAAGTTTCCTAATGTTTTTTGCAATTGAGCCAATTGAGTTGAATCGCCTCTAGTAGCAACAGCCACAGCAGCTTTTTCAATTGATTTTTGTGCCAATTCTTTTGCTTTAGCAGCTTGTGCAACCAATTCTTTTTTAGCTTTTTCAGCGGCAATAGCTTTAGGATCTGGTTGATTTTGATACATGATCCAAATCAAGATTCCGAAAATCAATACAAAACCAATGATTGAATTCAGGTCAATTTTTTTTTCTTCCATTTTACTTTTAAAATAGTTATTGTTTTTAGAAACGGGGTATTCTATTATTTTTTCTTTGCTTTTACTGCGGCTGCCACAAAATTCACAAAAATTGGATGTGGATTGGCCACTGTACTTTTGTATTCTGGGTGGTATTGTACTCCAATAAAAAACGGATGGTCTTCAATTTCTACAATCTCTACCAATCCGGTTTGTGGATTCGTTCCAGATGCTAGCAATCCTGCTTTTTGCAATTGGTCCAAATACGCACTATTATATTCATATCGGTGACGGTGGCGTTCTGAAATAGAAGTTGTTCCGTAAATTTTATGAGCTAAAGTACCTGCTTTAATATCACAATTCCAAGCGCCTAAACGCATCGTTCCACCTTTATCTGTAACTGTTTTTTGCTCTTCCATCAAGTTGACTACTGGATTAGAAGTTTTATCATTCATTTCAGTTGAATTAGCATCTGTAAGTCCTAATACATTTCTTGAGTATTCAATTACTGACATCTGCATTCCCAAACAAATTCCGAAAAATGGAATTTTATTTTCACGCACATAGCGCACCGTTTCAATTTTTCCTTCAATACCCCTTTCACCAAAACCAGGCGCTACCAAAACAGCATCTAATCCTGCTAATTTTTCTTTAACGTTCAAGGCATCAATATATTCTGAATGAATTGAAATTACATTTACTTTGGTTTCATTGGCTGCACCTGCGTGAATAAAGGCTTCCAAAATAGATTTATAACAATCCTGCATTTCTACATATTTCCCAACCAAACCGATATTCACGGTATGTTTTGGACTTTTTAATCGCTTCAAAAACGTATTCCAGTTCTTTAAATCGGGAGCGGCTTTCTTAGGCAAATCTAATTTCTTCAACGCCACAACATCTAATCCTTCTTCTAACATTAAGTTAGGCACTTCATAGATAGTAGAAGCATCGATTGATTGAATCACAGCTTCTCTTTTTACGTTACAAAACAAGGCTAATTTATTGCGAATTTCGTCCGAAATCTCATGTTCTGTTCTACACACCAAGATATCTGCTTTGATTCCGCTTTCCATCAAGGTTTTTACCGAGTGTTGCGTTGGTTTTGTTTTTAACTCTCCGGCTGCAGCCAAATACGGCACCAACGTCAAATGAATTACAATTCCGTTATTTTCTCCCAATTCCCAAACTAATTGACGAACCGATTCGATGTAAGGCAATGACTCAATATCACCCACAGTACCACCAATTTCAGTAATGACAATATCGTAATCACCTGACTTACCAAGCAATTGCATTCTGTCTTTAATTTCATT
>JACCDI011858630.1_pt1 | contig 15924 bp, 16 predicted proteins | sample 7442791 | NCBI WGS metagenome assembly JACCDI01 (sample SAMN15323434, study PRJNA562643) | freshwater metagenome | isolation source: river surface water | place: USA:Blue River Watershed | collected 2017-08-15 | reverse complement strand
TAATGTTGAAAAAAATTCCTTGGTGATTAATGGAGCAAGTTATGCACCACCAAGCTCGGGTAGCGGTTTGCATGGTTTGCCTGGAGATTATTTAAGCCCTAGTCGCTTCATACGTGCAATCTTTTTAAGCAAGTCAGCCCCCAATAATTACTCTACCGTTCAGCAAACTAATACTGCATGGCACATTTTGGGAAGTTTTGATATTCCTCCGGGTGCTATTAGCTTACCTGCTACAAATTCTTATGGTGGCGGTGCTGGTGGTATTGAAATTACGGAGTGGACAGTCGTTGCTGACAATAAAAATATGATGTACTACATCAAGATGTTTGAGACCACCAATGTTCAGGCATTTGACTTGAAAAAAATTGACGTCAATGCCAAGCAAATCAGATACTATGATTTGAACAAGCCACAAACATATATACCAATTAACTAATATTCTGATGAGGGTGAAATGAGGTCGATAAAACAGCTAGCGAAAATAGTGTTTGCAGGAATTTCTGTAGCCTGTTTTAGTTTTGCGCAAGCGCAAATTCCAGATACTCAATATTCTCAAGGAATCTCTTACATTTCCGGTGGGGTAGGGGAAGAAGAGGCTCAAGCAATTGTTGCTGAAGCGAAGCAATGGCCGCTCTTGCTAGAGCTTTCTCAGTTAGAAAATGGGAGAGGAGTTTGGATTTTTGGTGCCAAAATTAAGATCTTGAATACTCAGAAGAAAATTATTTTTGATGCTCAGGCCGATGGGCCTTACATGCTGGTTAATTTGTCTCAAGGCGATTATTTGATTGAGGCTAGCTATCAAAATGTTGTGCAAAAAAGAGCCATTAGCATTACTTCCTCTTCGCAAAAAGTGAATATTTTCTGGAAATGAAAGCCCCCTCACGCCAAGTGATCACGCAACTTGCGCCCAATGGAGAGCTCTTTGCTGCAGTCTATATCGGAAACGTTCTTTTGGTGACTGGCCAATCTAGTGTAGGAGACCCTGCAGGTATTTCGCCAGATATCTGTGCTGCGATTGCTGATTTGCTTGGTGTCAAACTGAAGCTTATCCCGTGCAAAACTCAGCTTGAAGTAATTGATACAGTAGCTTCGGGAGTTTGCGGCCTTGGTTTAGTTGGAGCAGATCCTTCTCGGGCGAAAGGGGTCACTTTTACGGATGCTTATGTTGAGCTCGAAGCTGGTTATTTAGTTTCGAGCGATTCATCTATTAAAAACGTTACTCAGGTTGATCAGCCTGGTGTCCAGATTGCTTCATTCCGTAATAGTGCATATGACCTTTGGTTGCAAAGAAATCTCCAAAATGCCAGCCTGGTTCATGCGGATAGTTTTGCTGCAAGTTGCATGTTATTCAAAGAGGGTGGACTGGATGCCTTAGCAGGGCTGAGAACTAGTCTGGCTAAATTCTCCAAAGAGATGCCTGGATCACGTGTCCTGGATGGTCAATTTACAGGAATTCAGCAAGCTATTGCTGTTAAAAACACGCATACTGAGGCGATCACCTTTCTTAATGAGTGTGTAGCGCAATTTGTTCGGGGTGGCTTGGTTACATCCCTTATTCAGCGCTATCAAGTTCAAGGCTTGGCTGCGCCGATGCCAAAAGATGTGGGCGCACCCTAGTCGGCTTATAATCTTCGTAAGCACTTGAATTAAAACAAAAATATCTTTTTAAAACTGTTTTAGGTAGTTTGACAGCCTAGAGGGGCTCTTGGACAATGCTTGGAGTGGTTGATTTAAGCCATTTCTGCCTATGACATCTTGTACATCCTTGAATCCTAAAACACCAATTTCACATTTAGAAGCTAGAGCGCTAAGCTGTCTAAGGGGTGAGCGCGTACTTTTCTCAAACCTATCTTTCGAGGTTTTTGGGGGTCAATGCCTTCACATTCGTGGGCAAAATGGGGTTGGTAAGACAAGTCTATTGCGTTTATTGACGGGAATATCTTCTCCAGAGGCTGGCGAGATACTCTGGAACGGCCAAGACATCAAAACTCAAGATGAGCAGTATCACCATCAACTGTTATTTTCTGGTCATCGGGATGCTTTAAAAGAGGATTTGACTGCTCTTGAAAATATTCAGATCTATGCTGCTATTGATGGCATCACCCTAGCTGAAAAAGAGTTGCTTGCTACCTTGTGGCGCTTTGGTCTTCAGGGTCGAGAAGACCTTCCAGTGAGTTGTTTGTCCGCAGGACAAAAAAAGCGTGTTTTGATGGCACGTATGATCTCTCGGAAAGCGCAATTGTGGATTTTGGATGAGCCATTTAATGCGCTTGATACCCATGCAGTGGGTGAGCTGCAAGATGTGATTCAAGTGCACCTGAGCAATCAAGGACTTGTCATCATGACAAGTCACCAGACTTTGTCTATCCCACAAGTTCAGGTTTTGGATTTATGAATCCCTTCATTGCCATTGTCAAACGCGATTTATTGCTGGTTATGCGGCGCAAGAGCGAAGTATTAACCGCTTTGTTTTTCTTTGTGATTGTCACCAGCCTATTTCCTTTAAGTCTTGGTGCGGACGCTGCTTTATTGCGCAAAATTGCACCTGGTGTGATTTGGGTGGCAGCATTGCTATCAACCTTGCTTGGTTTGCAGCGGATGTTTGCAAATGACTATGCTGACGGCACCTTGGAACAGCTGGTTTTGTCCCCCAACTCATTTACTGTGCTAGTTTTTGGGAAGATTGTTGCCCATTGGCTGGTTTCTGGTTTTCCATTGGTACTTTTGGCGCCCGTAATTGGCTTGCAATTTGATTTAGATGGCCAGTCTCTTAGGGTATTAATGGTGGCACTGTTAATTGGAACACCTGTTCTATCATTGCTTGGTTCCATAGGGGCCGCGTTGACCTTAGGGGTTAGGGGCGGAAGCGTATTGATGAGTTTATTAATTCTGCCACTCTATATCCCCGTATTAATTTTTGGAGCGGGAGCTGTTTACGCTAGCGCAAATGGCCTTGATATAACAGGACATTTCTCCCTCTTGGGCGCTTTATTCGTTTTGGCGTTAGCATTTGTACCTTGGGTCAGTGCTAGCGCCGTAAAGATTGCAATTGAATGAGTCAGATAAATAACGTATCTACAAACCGTGTAGTGAATTGGTTCAAGTTCTCGAGCCCTAGCACTTTTTACCCTCTTGCTGGAAAACTTATCCCATTATTTTGGGCGCTTACCATTATTTTTGGTGTTGCAGGCTTGTGGGTGAGTTTTTTTGTGGCGCCAGTGGATGCAGTTCAAGGACAAGGTTATCGGATCATCTTTGTACATGTCCCTGCGTCCTGGATGTCCATGTTCATTTATTTAGTGATGGCTACTTGGGCGGGCTTGGGACTCATTTTTAATGCTCGCCTATCTGCCATGATGGCGCAGGCACTTGCACCAATTGGTGCTTGGATGGCATTCCTATCTTTGTGGACCGGTGCTTTTTGGGGTAAGCCTATGTGGGGCACATGGTGGGTTTGGGATGCTCGCTTAACTTCCGAATTAATTCTCTTATTTCTCTATTTAGGCTTTATTGCTCTGCAAGCCTCAATCGATAATGTGCGCCGTGCTGACAAGGCGGGCGCTATCTTGGCGTTGGTTGGAGTTGTCAATATCCCGATTATTTATTTTTCAGTGAAATGGTGGAATACCTTGCATCAGGGTGCCTCTGTATCGTTAACCAAAGCACCGGCGATGGCGCAAACCATGTTGTGGGGAATGCTCTTAATGGCCTTATGTTTCTGGATGTACTCAATCGCAGTAGGGTTAATGCGTGTGCGCGCCATTATTTTGGAGCGTGAGGCTCATACTGATTGGGTTAAGCAATTAAAAGAGGTACAACGATGATGTGGAATAGTGCAGCAGAATTCTTCGCGATGGGTGGGTATGCCATATACGTGTGGTGGAGTTTTGGTATCTGTGCTTTAGTTCTTGTGCTTGAGCCATTGGCAGTGCGGGCGCGCTATAAGAAGATAGTGAGCAGGCTTCATAAAGAAGTCTTAGCAACGGAATTTGATCAAAAGGCAGGCAAGTGAAACCAAGACATAAAAGAGCGGCAATTATTGTTGGTGCGCTAGTAGCGATCGCCATAGCTGCAGTTCTGATTCTCAATGCGCTCAATAGCAATATTGCACTGTATGTGACTCCTAGTGAAGTAGCGGCAGGTAATGCGCCTAAGGGTCAAGCATTTCGAATTGGCGGAATGGTGAAAGAGGGATCAGTTAAGCGAGATGGTTTAACAGTGCATTTCATCATTACCGATATGGTCAAGGATATCCCAGTGTCTTATACCGGCATATTGCCGGATTTATTTAAAGAAGGTAAAGGCGCTGTAATTCAAGGGCGCTTAGAGTCGAATGGACAATTTGTGGCAAGTGAAGTATTAGCCAAGCATGATGAAAACTATATGCCACCCGAAGCTAAGCATGCATTGGATGAGGCTCAGAAGAATGGAAGTAAACAATGATTCCTGAGTTTGGGCATTACGCATTAATTCTGGCTTTATGTATTGCCATTCTTCAAGGGATATTGCCTTTAGTTGGCGCCCATCAAGGCAGGCGTGAATGGCTTATCTTGGCTCGACCAGCAGCGCAAACAGTATTTTTTCTGCTAGCGATTTCATTTGCTATATTGACTTGGAGTTTTTATGTAAATGATTTTTCTGTCCTATATGTGGCAGAACATTCGAACTCCCAGCTCCCTCTAATGTATCGCTTGGGTGCTGTGTGGGGTGGACATGAAGGCTCTTTATTACTCTGGGTTTTTCTATTGGCGACCTGGACTTTTTTAGTTGCCCAGCTTTCTAAAGCGCTTGATGAATTTATGGTTGCTCGAGTCATCGGCGTATTGGGTTTGGTGATCACTGGTTTGTTGTTGTTCGTTCTCACCACCTCTAGTCCATTTGAGAGACTTATTCCTGCAGCCCAAGATGGCCGATCTTTAAATCCATTATTACAAGATCCTGGTTTGGTATTCCATCCACCAATGCTCTACATGGGCTATGTTGGTTTCTCTGTCGCCTTTGCGTTTGCGATTGCCTCCTTGCTTTCTGGTCGTCTAGATGCTGCGTGGGCGCGCTGGTCACGTCCTTGGACAACTGCTGCCTGGATCTTCCTGACACTTGGGATTGCCTTAGGTTCATGGTGGGCATATTACGAATTAGGCTGGGGTGGTTGGTGGTTCTGGGATCCTGTTGAAAATGCGTCTTTCATTCCTTGGTTGGTGGGCACTGCTTTGTTACATTCTTTAGCCGTTACTGAGAAGCGCGGCGTTTTTAAAAGCTGGACAGTGCTGCTAGCAATTAGCGCCTTTTCCCTTTCTCTCTTGGGAACTTTTTTAGTGCGCTCGGGTGTCTTAACATCTGTCCATGCTTTTGCTACAGATCCTAAGCGCGGCGTATTTATCTTGATATTCCTGGTTTTGGTCGTTGGTTCCTCGCTCATTCTGTACGCGTGGCGTGCCCCGAAAAGTGCTCTTGGTGGGAAGTTCAGCTTTACTTCGCGTGAAACTTTTATTTTGCTGGGAAATGTCTTCTTGGTTGCTTCAGCCGCATCGATTTTGCTGGGTACGCTTTATCCCTTGCTGATTGATGCATTGCATTTAGGAAAAATTTCAGTTGGGCCTCCTTATTTCAATAGTGTTTTTGTTCCAATCATGGTTCCTTTATTGGTCTTAATGGGAATTGGTCCATGGACCCATTGGAAAAATACAGACTTAATCACAGTCATCAAGCGTTTATGGATAGCTGCTTTAGTTGCTGTAGTGGCTGCCATTGCTATTCCGGCGGTGATGGGTGAATTTACATGGCTCAGTAGCTTAGGTTTCTTGTTAGCTTTTTGGGTCATTGCCTCAGGGGTAATGCAAATTATTCGTCAGGCAAAAGCAGGTAAGCCAACGCGTTCGTTTATGGGTATGCAGGTAGCCCACCTGGGTATTGCAGTCTTTGTGATTGGCGTCACGATGGTTGGTGCTTACCAAGAAGAAAAAGATGTTCGCATGCTTGCAGGAGAAACTGTGAGTGTAGGTGGATATCAGATTCAACTCAAGAGCGTGGAAGCGGTGCCAGGCCCCAACTATAAGGCGATGCAAGGTACATTTTTACTACTACGAAATGGCAAGCTTGAAGCAACTATGTATCCAGAAAAACGCAGTTATTTTTCTTCAACAATGCCGATGACTGAAGCTGCTATTGACGTCGGTTTGACTAGGGACATATATGTTTCGCTGGGCGAGGAGTTGGAAGATAAGGCCTGGGCAGTGCGCGTTTATTACAAGCCATTCGTTGATTGGATTTGGGGCGGTTGCTTATTAATGGCAATTGGCGGCATCTTGGCAATTTCGGATAAGCGCTATCGCATGAAATTACGGAAGGCGGTGGCATGAAGGCCAAGTTTTTAATTCCTCTCGTATTGTTTATTGTTTTGGTTGTATTTTTGGCGGTTGGTCTGAACCGTGACCCGCATGAAGTGCCTTCCCCTTTAATTGGCAAACCCGCACCCCATTTTGAGTTACCCCAATTGGCTGACCCATCGAAAAACTTTTCTCCAGAGGGTATGAAGGGTCAGGCATGGGTTTTAAATGTATGGGCCTCATGGTGTGTCGCCTGTAGGGAGGAGCACCCAGTGCTAGTGGAGTTGGGTAAGTTAAATGTAGCGCCGATTGTTGGGCTGGATTACAAGGACAAGCGCGATGACGCTCTTGCCATGCTAGCTCGCCAAGGTAATCCTTATGTGTTATCAGTATCCGATACGAATGGTCGCGTGGGAATTGACTATGGCGTGTATGGTGTTCCAGAAACTTATGTGATTGATAAGGAGGGCATTATTCGATTTAAGCATATCGGCCCCATTACTATGAATTTATTGAATCAGAAAATGATTCCATTATTGGGTCAGCTTAAATGAGTTTTCGAAAACTGATCATTTCACTAGTTTTATTTACTTCGTGTACCGTAGTCAATTTTGCATGGGCTAAAGATGCAGTCCCGCTCGCAGATGACCCTTTGACTGAGCAACGTCTCATTGTCATTTCAGAAGAAATGCGTTGTCTCGTTTGTCAAAATGAGTCTTTAGCGGGATCACGTTCAGATTTAGCCAATGATCTGCGTAAAGAAATTCGTAATCTGATTCAGGAGGGAAAGACTGATGAACAGATTCGTACATTTATGGTGGAGCGTTATGGTGATTTCGTCTTATATCGCCCACCTGTAAAACCTATTACTTGGTTGCTATGGATTGGTCCATTCGTCATTCTATTGGCAGGTATCGTAGGTTTGTTGATGTATCTACGACGTAGAAATCAAGAGCTAGCAAGCATCAATTTATCTGCGGAAGATAATCGTCGAATCGATGCCCTGTTAAAAAATGCTCCCTCAAGCGCTTCTGAAAGCAAACATGACTAGTTTTTTAATTTCTGCGCTGCTTTTATTAATTGTGGCCTTATTTTGGTTTTTACGCCCCTTATTTTTTAAGCCAAAAGAGCTTGCTACCTCACGGCGGCAGATGAATGCCGCTATTTATCGCGAGGAGCTAGAAAAGCTAGAGGCTGAGCGCGCATCTGGAGCGATTGATGGTGAGACCTATGATCAGTCTCATGCTGAAATGCGTCAGCGTCTGTTTCAAGATACGGATGAGCCTGATGATTTATCTGTTATGGGCTCTCCAAAGAAAACAATTATTGGTATTTGTATTTTCGTTGTGACGCTATCGATTGGCTTTTATGCACTCTTAGGAGATGCGCCTCGTATTGCTCAGAAAAATGCAGAAAAGCCGATGACAAAAGAGTCGGTTGATCAAATGGTCGCCCAGTTTGCGCAAAAGTTAGAGAAAGAGCCTGATAATTTACAGGGCTGGGCTATGTTGGCGCGCTCGTACCGCGTTCTAGGTCGTGATGCAGAAGCTCAAAAGGCCTACGAGCGTGCGGGGTCGTATGTAGATTCAGATCCGCAGTTGCTAGCCGACTATGCTGATGTCATTGCGGCAAACAACAAGGGTAATTTTGCTGGCAAGCCGATGCAGCTTCTCAAGAAAGCGCTCACTCTGGATCCAAATAACTTATTGGCTTTATGGCTGAGTGGAACAGCTGCCTTTAATGCCCAGGACTATAAAGTGGCAATCCTATATTGGGAGCGTTTGGCTAAACAATTGCCAGCCGATTCAGATGAGGCGCGCTCTATTAGTTTGTCAATTGAAGAGGCTCGCTCCAAAGGTGGTCTTGCACCTGTTAGCAAACCTGCGGTTAGTACTAAAGGAGTTAGTGGCCAAGTTGATCTAGCGCCAAAGCTAAAGTCGCAGCTGAAATCTGGAGACATCTTGATGGTGATCGCCCGCAAACCAGGAGAGCGCATGCCGGTAGCAGTGTTTAAAACCGCAGTGACATCTTTCCCAATGTCCTTTGCGCTAAATGATTCTTTGGCGATGAGTCCTAGTAATTTGATTTCTCAGTTACCTGAGGTATCAGTTGAGGTGCGCATCTCTAAAACTGGCATGGCAATGCCTGAGTCCGGTGATCTTATCTCAGCATCTCAAATAGTGCGAGTGGGGTCAAACAACATTCAGTTACTAGTTGATGCAGTTAGACCTTAGTAAATACATTAGCCGCGCCCCACAAATGGCATCTTGCTAGCCATAATCGTCATTGACAAAATATTACTTTCTAATGGAAGTTGAGCCATATGAAGGACTGCTTGGCCAACATGGTCAACATCCATTAAAGGCTCGGCTTTTTTAGATCCATCTGCTTGCATAATTCCGGCGGCCATCGGAATAGTCATTTCGGTACCGGCGTTACCAATGTCAATCTGACCGCAGGTGATATTAAATTGCCGCCCATCTAGAGAAATTGCCTTAGTTAAACCGGTGATTGCATGCTTAGTGGCCGTATAGGGGGCAGACATTGGGCGTGGCGCATGAGCTGAGATGGAGCCGTTATTGATAATTCTGCCACCTTGTGGGGATTGCGCTTTCATCATGCGGATTGCTTCTTGGGAGCAGAGAAATGCGCCGCAAAGATTTGCATTCACCACATTCATCCATTGTTCATAGGAGAGCTCCTCCATCGGAATGGCAGGGGCACCCATGCCAGCATTATTGAAGAGCACATCAATGCGTCCAAAACGATTTTTGATGGCACTAAATAATTCTTTGACTTGTGTTGGCACGCCTACATCACAAGTAATGGCTAGGCAGTTTTCGCTGGTGCCGCCGATTTCTTCGATCGCCCGATCCAACTTATCTTGGTTCCTCCCAGTCAGCACTACAGCAAAGCCCCCTTGAAGTAAGGCTTTAGCAGCAGCCTTGCCAATTCCGGTGCCAGCCCCGGTAACGAGGGCTATTTTTTTAGTTGTTGAGCTCATAGTGAGATGTGTCCCAGTAAAATTTATTGTTGATTTATGTGCCTGATTCTACTACCCATCCTAAGCCTCGGGGCATAATGACGAATACAGTATTTTCATCCAAATCTCATGCGTAAACTGATCTACAACCCAATTGCTATTGCAGTCGCCTTTTTGGTCTTAGTGGCCATCCTGTTTGCAACGCTTTGGGTTTTGATCCCCCCTCCGCCAAGATCAATCGAGTTAGCAACAGGCTTCCCAACTGGCCTATATCAGATGTTTGGTGAGAAACTCCAAAGCGAACTGAAAGAAGAGGGTGTCTCTTTAAAGCTTAGAACAACGGGTGGATCTGCAGACAACTTGGCTCTACTGAGTAATCCACATTCAGGCGTTGATTTTGCGATTGTGCAAAGTGGTGTTGGAGATTTGAGCAAGCACTCCAATTTAGTCTCTTTAGCAGGAATTTTTTATGAGCCTGTATGGGTGTGGTATCGAGAGTCTGCATTTAAGAGTGATGGCGGTAAGTTGGAGCTATTGAGTCAACTTAAAGGTAAGCGTGTTTCAGTTGGCAATGAAGGTAGTGGAACTTTTGCCTTAAGTTCTGAATTGCTAAAAGAAACGGGTTTTAAGAGTGGTGATCTGATTGCAGAAAAATTAAAACCAATAGAAGCCTTAGAGAAATTTAGAAAAGGGGGCTTGGATGCGGTCTTTTTAGTAAGCGCTCCAGAGGCGCCAATTGTGAAAGATTTTTATCAGACCCCTGGCATTCGTCTAATGAACTTTCAGCAAGCGGATGCTTACGTCAATTTATTTCCTTATTTGTCTAAAGTGACTGTGCCTCGAGGGATAGTGAGTATCGAGCATGATGTCCCCAAAGAGAGTATCCAAGTGCTGGCTGCAACTGCTACCTTGGTTGGGAAGGAGAATATTAGCCCCGCATTAGTTACCTTACTTCTGGGTGATACCTATGATATTTTGAAGTCATACACTTACCTCCAGAAGCCTGGAGAGTTCCCATCGGGATCTGGTCTTGATTTTCCATTACATGTAGATGCAGAAATTTATATGAAAGACGGTCCTTCATTTTTGCATCGCCATTTACCATTCTGGACTGCTGTTTGGATTGGTCGCTTCGCTAAAATTGTTATCCCTTTACTGGTTATTTTGATTCCTTTGATAACGTATGTTTCGGCGACTAAAAATTTGTTACTCCGCCTAAAGTTGTCCCAGGTTTATGAAGAGCTCAAAGTGATTGAGAAAAATGCACTAAACCCTGCTCTGAAAGAAAAAAACTTTAAGGACCTAGCTGCGATTGAGAGAAAGGTGGGTAATATCAAAGTTTCTTTATTAGATGCTAAAGAGCTCTATGACTTAAAAGGGCATGTAGGCGATGTGCGTAACCGCTTAAATTTAGTTGATAATTGAGTGCTCTCACAATAATCATCCAATAATGCTCCCGAGCTTAACGCCATCCTTCACTCCCGCTAGCGAGATTACTCAATCCTTAAAACAAAGAGGGTTTGCAGTGATATCGGCGGAAGATGTTGCGCAGATTTCGGGGGTGCCACTTCAGCAGCTTGTAGAGCTCATCACTTTCTGGGATGATCTTCCGCGTGATCCCTATCTTAAGGATGGGGGAAGGTATCGATTTCGTAGGCACTCGAGTTACCAGATCGAGCGCGAAGCTTTAAACCTTGTTCCTCACCGTGCGCACTGGCAGTCACTTGATTACAACGCTCTTCATGGCGGTATTGAGCGTTGGTTTGAGCCTTCTCAGATAGCGCTAACAAGTAACCCAGCATGGCGATCCCTCTTATTAGGTCTTGCCCATCTCCTAAGCAGTCTTAAGCCGGTGAAAACTTGGTTTGTAGAAGCGCACCAATTTCGCATTGATACTGCCGATGGTATCGGTCGCCCAACGCCAGAAGGGGCACATCGTGATGGAGTAGATTTTGTTGCGGTCTTTTTATTGAATCGAGTTGGTATTAAGGGTGGTGAGACCCGTATTTTTGAGGCAAATGGTTCTGCGGGCTTAAGATTTACTTTATCTCAGCCCTGGTCAGTGTTGCTGATGAATGATGAAAGTATGATTCATGAATCCACCCCCATACAACCAATTGGATCGTATGGGTATCGAGATACTCTAGTGCTGACGTACAGGTCTAATGGGTTTCAGGATTCACCCGAACGTAGTCAGCAGTAAGTCTGCCTAGCGATCATAGGCGAGTAGAATTGCTTATCGAATTGGCTAAGTTCCTATGCGTTTTAAACCTACCGGCTATACACCCCTCATGCTCATGGCACAGACTTGTGCACTATTAGGGTTTGCATGCTACGCCGTTGTATTAACTACATTGCAAGATGAGTGGCGCCTAAGTAATTTGCAATCGGGCCTCATTGCGAGCGCCTTCTTCTTTGGTTATATGCTAACCGTCCCCCTAGCAACGGCGCTGACCGATCGCGTGGATGCCAAGAAAGTCTATATTGCTGGGGGCTTGTCGGCCACTGTCGGGCTTTTAGGTATGGGACTTTTTGCCTACAACTTTTGGACCGCCTTAATTTTTATGGCTTTGAATGGCGCCGGCTTGGCAGGAACGTATATGCCAGGATTAAAAATCCTCTCAGATCGCATTAAGACTGGCGAACTCACAAGACATATCGCTTTTTACACGGCATTCTTTGGTATTGGTACAGGCTTTTCCTATTTGTGTTCGGGCTGGCTTTTAAGTGCTCTAGGTTGGCGCTATGTATTTGGCTTTATTGCTTTGGGACCATTTACAGCTTTGATGATTGTGCTCGTATTTATTCCAGCCTTAACCCACGAGAAATGGCATGGGCCTCTTCGTATTCGATTGCATGATATTTTTCCGGTTGAGAAGTGGCGATTAGTGTTGCAGGATAAAACTGCCTCTGGATTTATTTTTGGTTATACCGCTCACTCCATTGAACTATTTGCATCACGTAGCTGGATCGTTGCTTTTTTTGGATTTTGCGCTGTTGTCTCGGGTGAGCCTTTTTGGTTAATGGCAACAACTTTAGCTGGCTTGATTAATTTCTTTGGAGTGCCGGCATCTATTTTAGGTAATGAAGTTGCCCTGAAGGTTGGCCGTCAAAATTGGATATTTTTTGTAATGATTACTAGCGCGCTCTTTGGCGTAGCTCTGGCTTTATCTACTGGCCAGTCTTGGTGGCTCATTATTGTTTTAGCAATAGGCCATACGATTTTTATTATGGCTGACTCAGCTACATTGACTGCGGGTTTAGTGATGAGTGCGCAAGAAAATATCAAAGGGGCAGCAATGGGTTTGCACTCTTTAATGGGCTTTGGAGGAGGGCTTTTAGGACCAGCCATTTTTGGTTATGTAATCGATCTCACTGGCTCGCGCGAAACCCAAATGTCTTGGGTGTGGGCTTATGTTGCAGTAGTGATCTGGGGCATTCTCTTTGTTTTTTACGAGCGTCGTCGAGGCTGGGCGAATAAATCATCAAGGTAGTTGGGGTTTATGAGTTCAAGCGATAAAACCGATCCTCCAAGCAATAGCTGCTATCACTGCGGCAGTTTCATACTGCCTGGCGACTCTTATGAACTTGTCTTGGGTGGTGAAACTCGTAAATTTTGTTGTGCAGGTTGCATGGCGGTTGCGCAAACTATTCACGGAGAAGGGCTTGAAGTCTTCTATGCACGCCGAGCACAATCAAGCGAAAAACCTGCTGCCTATCTTGCTTCAAATGAAATCCCTGAAAGCCTGACCCCTTATGATGACCCTTCTTTATTAGGTCGTTACACGCGCTCTAGTGGTGAGGAGGGCGATCTAGAGACTACCTTGCGTCTCGAGAAGATTCGCTGTGCTGCCTGTGTTTGGTTATGCGAGCAACATCTTCGCCGAATACCGGGGGTTAAAGATGTACAAATAAATTATGTCAGTCAAAAAGTTAAAGCCAAATTTGCTCCAGAGCAAACTAGCTTGGCTCGCTTGCTATTTGAGGTTGAAAGAATTGGTTATGAGGCTTGGCCTTTTGAGCCATCCTTATCAATTGAGAAATCAAAAAAAGAGCGCCGCCAATTGCTGACAAGATTGGGCGTTGCAATGCTTGGCATGATGCAAGTGATGATGTATGCATGGCCAAGTTATGTGGGCAATAGTGATATCACAGTTGAATATGACTTGTTATTGGGGTGGACCAGTTGGGTTTTGACAGTGCCGGTTATGGTGTACTCTGCAGGGCCTATTTTTCAGGCTGCATGGCGCAGTGTCATGTCGTTTCGTCAGACGCATATGTTGGGAATGGATGTTCCCATTGCATTAGCTTTGGCGCTAGCTTTTTCTGCTGGCACTATTAATTTATTCATGGGATCTGGTGAAGGTTACTTTGATTCCATCACCATGTTTGTCACTTTTATTTTGGCTGCACGTTATGTGGAGCTATTGGCTAGGCAGGATGCCCAAGGGGGCGCAGAAGCTTTGGCAAAACAATTACCAGCAACATGTGAGCGTGTAATAAATTACCCAGTCTCAGAGCAGGTTGAGATCGTGCCGGTGGTGAACTGTAATCCTGGTGAGGTACTGCGGGTCCCTCCTGGAGATGTCGTCCCAGCTGATGGCGTTTTGATCGAGTATGAAAGTGCCTTGGATGAATCCCTTTTAACGGGTGAGTCTAAGCCAGTAGAGAAAAAAGTGGGCGATCGTCTATATGCGGGTACCCACAATATCCTCAATCCACTGCTGATGAGAATTGAAGCGGTTGGTCAAGCCACACGTATTGCTGGTATCGCTTCCTTATTGGATCAGGCGTTACAAGCAAAGCCTTTGATGGTGAGTCTTGCGGAAAAATGGGCAGGTTATTTTGTAGGTTTCTTATTGGTGATTGCCTTCGTTTCTTCTGCGATTTGGTGGTATGTGGATCCTGCTAGAGCATGGACGGTATTGGTCTCTGTATTAGTTGCTAGTTGTCCCTGCGCCTTGTCTTTAGCAGTGCCAACAGCCATGGCGGCAGCTCAAGGAGCGGTAACTAAATTAGGCTTGCTGATCGTGCGCGGCCATGTTTTAGAGGGTCTAGTTAAGGCGACAGATTTAGTTTTGGATAAAACAGGCACACTAACGATTGGTCAACCAGAGTTGACTGAAATTCGTATTGTTCGAACCGGGTTCTCTCGTGAAAAAGTATTGGGTTTAGCAGCAGCCATGGAGGCAGGGCAAAAGCATCCTTTAGCGCTATCTTTGCTACGCGCCGCAGAAGCAGGAAATATTGCTATTCATGAATTAATGGAGCCCATTTCAAATCAACTGGGTAGGGGATTGAGTTCTGGTGTTTATCGCCTGGGAAGCGCCAGTTGGCTTGGAGTTATGCAAAGTAGCCAAGATACAAATTCTGGGCAGTATGGTCAAGTGCACTTAGCGGATGATCAAGGTTTGATTGCAAGTTTTATTTTCTTGGATACCGCAAGAAATGGTTTAGAGAATTTATTGTCAGCTGCTAAAACTAGAGGGATTGCCGTACATTTAGTTTCTGGAGATGATCCTGCGACAGTTGCCTGGTGGGCCCAAAAGATGGGCATAAGCATTTTTAAGGGAGGATGCTCTCCTGAAGAGAAGTATCGTTACATCGAAGACCTGCAACAAAATGGTCGTTTTGTCTGGGCGATTGGCGATGGCATTAACGATGCTCCTTTATTGGCAAGGGCGGATGTTTCTGTTGCGGTTGGGGCAGGTGCACCCTTAGCAACTGCGGGGGCAGACGCTATTTTGACTTCAAGCTCTCTTGCTCCTTTGGCTAAGGCCTTGTTATTGGCCGATAGAACTCAATTGATCATTAAGCAAAATCTCATTTGGGCACTCGTTTACAACCTGCTAGCTATTCCAGCAGCCATGATGGGGTGGGTAAATCCGTGGATAGCTGGCATCGGTATGTCTTTGTCTTCCCTGGCAGTCACCTTAAATGCCTGGCGACTCAGAAAGGCCTAGACTATAGGGATGGAAAGTCTATATCTTTTAATACCCATTTCACTCATTTTGGTTGGTCTGCTTGCTTGGATTTTGTATTGGTCAGTAAAAGCAGGTCAATTTGATGATTTGGAGGGTCCTGGGGAGGCGATTTTGATGGATGATGATACCCCAAACACTAAAAATGTTAGTAAGCACTCTGAAAAATAGTCATATAAAACAATAATTTAGTAAAAATTGACTATTTCAATGTGCATTAAAGATATGCAAATGCACGCATCCTTTTTGATGTAGATCAAAACACCTGATGTGGCTTACTTCGATAATTGCCGAGGTCTATTTGAATTATGTCGCTGTTTGGTCACCAAAAAGGAGAAACCATGGGACTTACCGTGGGGAACAATCAAGATACCTTCAATTACAAGGTAGTCAGTCAGTTTGCCATTGTCACCGTACTTTGGGGAATTGTCGGTATGTTAGTGGGGGTGGTTTTAGCTGCTCAGCTCATCTGGCCTGATATCACCTTAAATATCCCATGGTTAAGTTATGGTCGTTTGCGCCCACTACACACCAATGCGGTGATTTTTGCCTTTGGTGGCTCGGCGTTGTTTGCGACTTCCTACTACATCGTGCAGCGTACTAGTCAAGCAAGACTCTTTTGTGACAAATTAGC
>JACCDI011123634.1_pt1 | contig 15927 bp, 16 predicted proteins | sample 7442791 | NCBI WGS metagenome assembly JACCDI01 (sample SAMN15323434, study PRJNA562643) | freshwater metagenome | isolation source: river surface water | place: USA:Blue River Watershed | collected 2017-08-15 | reverse complement strand
ACCCAACATAGAACCTGTTGCAAATCCACCATCAGTTAAACTTTCATAGTTCATGTAACGTGGTTCCCCTTTGGCTGTTGTCAATAATAAATTAGCAGGTAAAATAGGTACAGATGATCCACCTGGGATACAAGCTTTTAATTTCTTGCCATCTTTTATTCCTCCACAATATTCATCGCTATAAATAAACTCTTCTACGGTAATGGTCATGTCAATTTCATACACACCCGGCTTATTAATATTACCACATGCAGAAATTAATTTGGTACCTGTAGACTTCCCAACTCCAATTTTTGCATACTCCTCTCCACCCATATTAATAATAGGCACCACTGCTGCTAAAGTTTCTACGTTGTTTACCACCGTTGGACGCATCCATAAACCTTGAATTGCTGGGAAAGGAGGCTTGATTCTCGGATTTCCTCTTTTACCTTCTAAGGATTCAATTAAGGCAGTTTCTTCTCCACAGATATAAGCACCACCTCCACGTTGTACGTGAATATTGCAATCAAAGCCAGTGCCTAAAATATTTTTTCCTAACCAACCAGCAGCCTTCGCTTCTTCTATCGCTTCTTCTAAAATATTGGTAATCCAAGCATATTCGCCTCTGATATATATGTAAGTGTCGTTTGAACCTAAAGCATAACTTGAAACAATTAAACCCTCAATTAATAAGTGGGGTAAAAATTCCATCAAGTATCTATCCTTAAAAGTACCTGGTTCAGATTCGTCTGCATTACAAACCAAGTGACGTGGAACGCCCTCTGGTTTTGCAATGAAGCTCCATTTCATTCCTGTAGGGAAACCTGCGCCCCCTCTTCCTCTTAATCCACTTTTCTTTACCTCTTCCACAATGGCATCCGTAGTCATTTCCTTTAAAGCTTTTTCCACCGCGCGGTATCCACCTTCGCGACGATACACTTCATAAGTTCGTATACCCGGTACATTTGCTTTGTCTAATAATAATTTCACGCCCATTTTAATATATTTAATGTAGGTCTTATTAATTGTTTGAAGCTTGCGCTCTATACTCAGCAATAATGCTATCTACTTTCTCTTTTGTCAAATGTTCTTTATAAATGTTCCCAACCTGCATCATAGGTGCATATCCACAAGCCCCTAGACATTCCACTAATTTCAAAGTGAACATTCCATCCTTAGTAGTTTCACCAGGTTTAATGTCCAAGGTTTTTTTAATGTAGTCAATGATATTATCTGAGCCACTCACCATACAAGGCCCCGTTTGACAAACTTCAAATACAAATTTTCCAACTGGTTTTAAATTGTACATACTATAAAAAGTAGCTACTTCGTAGACTTCGATTGGCTCAATATTTAATAAGCTTGCAACATAGTCTAATGTTTCAGTAGACAACCACCCGCCAAAGCTTTCTTGTGCTAAATGCAAAGCAGGAAGCAATGCACTTTTTTGTTTGCCTTCTGGATAACGGGCAACCAAGCGTTTAAACTCGGTCATTTGTGTATCATTAAAAGTAGTAGCCATATATAAAACTTTCTTTTTTCAATTTTTTCTTAATACGTCGCAAAATTATGCTTCGCAATATTTACGCGTCGCAAACGCTACGCATCAAGTTCTCCTGCAATTAAATTCAAACTACTCATTGTCACCACCGCATCACTTAACATGCCTCCAGTGATTAATTCAGGATAAGCTTGATAATAAATAAAACAAGGACGGCGGAAATGCAAACGGAATGGAGTTCTACCCCCATCACTAATTAAATAAAAACCTAATTCACCATTGGCACCTTCTACTGGATTGTAGATTTGCCCTTTTGGTAAATCAACTTCGCCCATGATAATTTTGAAATGCCATATTAAAGCTTCCATATTATTGTATACGTCTTCTTTCTTAGGAAGATAATACTCAGGAACATCTGCATGGAATATTTCAGCTTCAGCACCCTTGAATGCTTGTACTTTTTCGTAAGCTTGTTTGATGATGGAAATACTTTGCCACATCTCTGCATTGCGCACTAAGAAGCGATCGTAATTATCTCCGGTAGTACCTACTGGTATGGTAAAATCAAAATCTTGGTAACTGCTGTATGGGTTGGCTACTCGAACATCATAGTCAACGCCGGCAGCTCTTAAGTTAGGACCTGTAAACCCATAATTCATGGCTCTTGCTGCACTAATACCACCGGTACCTTGTGTGCGCTCCATGAAAATACGGTTGCGTGTGAAAAGGCTTTCAAACTCTTTCAACACTTTTGGATATTCATTTAAGAATTTCTCCAATTTAGTGAATGCGGTATTGGTAAAGTTTCTTTCAAATCCTCCAATACGACCAATATTAGTCGTAAGACGAGATCCACAAACCTCTTCATAAATTTCGTAAATCAACTCTCTATATTGCATTACATATAAAAAGCCAGTATAAGCACCAGTATCCACACCCACAATGGAATTACAAATTAAGTGATCCGAGATACGAGCCAGCTCCATGATAATGATACGTAAGTAGTCCACACGCTTTGGGGTTTCTACCTTCAAAAATTTCTCACATGTTAAATGCCAGCCCATGTTATTGATTGGGCTGCTACAATAATTTAAACGATCCGTAATGGGAGTGATTTGATATAAATTTCTTCTTTCTGATAATTTTTCAAATGCACGATGAATAAATCCAACTGATTGTACTGAAGAAACAACACGTTCCCCATCAATTTCCATAATATTCTGGAATACACCATGCGTTGCGGGGTGCGTTGGACCAAAGTTTAAGGTAGTGGTCTTTTTTTCGATAGAACCTTCAGGTAAGGTGATATTGTGCTGTGCTTCCATATAAAAATGTTGCTCGTTTCTTTATTAATTTATTGAAATGGATTAACCTCTTCCAAACATTTCATCGTCTTTGTCAATTCTTGTTTGGTCTTCCAATGGAAATTCTTTTCTCATTGGGAAGTAGTCCATTTCCTCTACATTCAAAATGCGTATTAAATTAGGGTGTCCAATAAAATTGATGCCGAAGAAATCATAGGTCTCCCTTTCCATCCAATTAGCTGCTTCAAATAATTTTGATGCCGTAAATACATCAGGTTGTGCAACTGGAACTGCAATGGAATAACGTACACGCATATTTTCAACAAAATTGTGTAAATGATATACCACCACCAATTCTTCGCCTACTCTTTCAGGATAGTTTACTCCACACAAATCTGTTAAGAAGGAAAAACCCAATTCGTCAAACAAAAATTGCATCACTTTTAAATTCAATGCAGCCGGTGACTCAAAGGAAAGCATTCCTGAATCTGTAGAAAAAGTATGTACTTGATCTGCAAATTTAGCTTCCAGTTGTGATTGTATTGTTTCGTTTGTTAAGGACATATAATTGAAATAAAATTATTTGGAATGAGCTTATTGGATGCCGTAGCTGTTCAATAATTCTTTGTATTGATCACTATTTCTGCGACGAATACTTTCTTGACCCACTAAGTCCTGAATTTTCATGAAGCCATCAATAATCGCTTCTGGTCTTGGAGGACAACCTGGTACATATACGTCCACTGGAATCACTTGATCTATTCCTTGCAACACACTGTAGGTATCAAAAATACCCCCACTACATGCACAAGCACCCACTGAGATTACCCAGCGTGGTTCCGCCATTTGCAAATAAACCTGTCTTAAAACAGGTGCCATTTTTTTGGAGATGGTTCCCATTACCATTAGCAAATCACATTGACGTGGAGAGAATCCAACACGCTCTGAACCAAAGCGAGATAAATCATAATGAGATGCCATAGTTGCCATAAATTCAATTCCGCAACAAGAAGTGGCAAAAGGCAAAGGCCATAAAGAATTTTTACGAGCCAAGCCCACCACAGAACTTAATTGTGTTGCAAAAAAACCTTCTCCACCAATTCCATCTGGTGCAGGTGCCATTGATATTGCGCTTTCTATTGCAGCTTCTTTCGGATGTATGTTAAATCTAACTGGACGCATAATAAATGCTTTGAATTTTAATTAATTAATCTTCCCACTTGAGTGCTCCTTTCTTAATAATGTAAACAAAGCCCACTAAAAAGAAAGCAACAAATAAAATCACTTCACCCAATCCAGCCCAGCCTAAACTTTTAAAGTTCACAGCGTAAGGATAAAAGAAAATGACTTCCACATCAAATAATACAAACAAAATAGCAATCAAGAAATACTTAATCGCCATGGGTGCTCTTGCATCACCGTGAGTTGCAATTCCACTGGTAAAAGTGGCCAATTTATCATCTGTTTTACGTTTTGGTCCTAATAAACTGGAAACCAAAATCATGAATGCTACAAACCCACCTGCAAACACCAATTGAATGGCAATGGGGAGGTAATTGGTCGCATTATTTGTTTCGTTTGCTGATAGCAAAAATTGCATCAAATTCATACCATTGATTTAGGTGCCGCAAAAATACACAAAGGATAGCACCTACAACAAAAAAACTCCCCTATTATGGGGAGTTTTTTTGAATTATTTTTATCTGTCTAAGGCTTGCCCTAAAAAGATTCAAAAAGCTTAATTTTTCTTTGGTGCGGCTGGTTCTTCTATACCCGTTTTAGCAGCTGGTTTAGCATTGGCTCTATCCCTCATAATCTTAGCATTTTTCTCAAATTGTGCCTTTGCGCCAAGGGTTGTAGGGTCATTTGGCACCAATTCTAATACTTTGTCACACATAATAACAGCGGTGTCATAAGCCTTAGTTTCATTGTAATATCCAATTAAGGTATAGTAGTTATTTACTAAAGCTTGCTTGTTCTTCTCAACATCCTTTAATAAAAAGGTGTTTTGAAGGTTAATAGCTTCAAATAAGAGGCCTAAATTATTTGCTGTATCCAATAATTTAGCCGCTTTTACATTGTATAAATAACCATTGGATTTATCCGGGAACGCAGTGATATATTCTTTAGCAGCGGCGGCGGCAGTTGCCCCGTCCTTCGCATTAATCGCGATACTGGCTGTTTTATAATAATAAGTCTCGTCTTTTACCCCTCTTAAGTTAGAATAGGCTGCATACCATTTAGAAGCATCGCTATACATATTAGCTTTTTCTAACATTTCATAGCCCAACTTATACAATTTCATTGCATTTTTCTTATTGGTTGGGTCCGCAGCGATCGCTTTTTCTAAAATGGAAGCTACTGCAGCTTGGGTACCTGGGAACTTAGAAATTACTTTCACAGCCAATTCATAGTCGGTAGGCAACACTTTATCCGAAGGAGAGCTTGCTATAAATTGCTCAATATTCTTTTTAGCTAAAACTGAGTCCCCTGTACGGTCGTAGTTATAGGCCAATAAAACGGCGATACGAGGATATACAGTTACTCCAATGCTGGATTCCAAATTCTTTGCTTTTGCCAAAGAAGCCTCGTATTGGCCCACTTGGAACAAATAATCCGCATATAAATAATCAAAGGCAGGATCCTTATCTGCATATTGTAAGAATAAGTCCAAATTTAATCTTGCTTTGGTAGTATCTATGGCAGCATAATAAGTATAAAGGGAAACGTATACAGGAGCAATGGCTGGGTCAATGGCAACCGCTTTATTGTAATTGTCCTCAAAAATTTCCTTATTGTTTTGACTTTGATATACTTTACCTATTCTATAATAAGCATATGCGTTTTTAGGATCACGATCAATGGCTTTAGTGAAAGCACTTACTGCTTCTCCCCCATTTTCGCCTCCTAATTTCAAATAGTTAATTCCTAAGTTCAAATATAAGTTGGGATTAACGGTAAGTTCTTCATAGGCAGAAATCACTTCCTTTAATTTATCCACTGCATACTGATGTCCTCCAATTTGAATAGGCAATTCAGCAAAGATTCTACCAATCGCATTGATGATTTCAGGATTATTTTTACCCTTGTTTTTTCCTTTTTCAAATTTAGAACTGGTAATTGCTAATTCTAAATTGTTTTTGATCATGGCTGCATCTGCACCTTCCAAATATTGGATATGTGCCATGCCCACCAATAACCAAGCATCATTCCCCTTGGCTTGTAAAGCTTGCTGGTAAAGCGCTTTAGCTTGTTGGATAAAATCTGCGGTGGGTATACCATTATAGTTTTGTGCTAGAAGTGCCTGTCCATACCAAAAAGTAGTTTCTGGATCGGACGGATTTTTATCTAATGCACTTTTAAAGAAATCTAATGCCGATTTATTCTTTTCATAATTTAGATACTTCACGCCTTCAGCTAACGCGGAAGGAGTCCCTTGTGCACGTAAACCACCCACTACAAATGCAACACCCATAATCAATAAAGCCAATTTTTTCATCAGTTCAGATTTTTACTTTTTACAATAACTACGCGAAATCAACTCAATCAAGGAGAAGATTTGCCTTTTCGGCAAGATTCACTCCTCATCACAAAAAAGTGCTTTTTGAGAAGTCTAAAAATATTAATTTTTTCGGAAGAATTCGATTTTAATTTTAGCAAAAAGAACTAAAATCTGTTAGTATTGGAAAGGAAATTAATTTATCATACTATTCCTTTTTCGGAAGCTCATTTTGGCCGGCACCAAAAAAGAACGCTTAAAAATTAACTGTCCTCGCTCTAAACTCATGAAGTTAAGCAGCCCGGAGCCTAAACCTGGGGCATTTTCTTTGAGAATATAGTAAATCGGCAAAGACATGGAATATTCACCCCTTCCAATCGTGGCCTGAGAGGGTCTTGCATATAAACCCTTTTCCGCGCAAAGCGTACATTCCAACAAGCCCGTTTTTACATATTTACGCGCCTCCGCCTGCTTGGCATCATAGGTGTCTCCAATCCAATTCATGGCTACAAAACCCATGGCGTTGGGGTGTGTTTTAACATATTCAATAACCGCATTGCTCCCCTCTGCGGCAGTTACATTCTTGCCAAAAGCCTCCGTTTTCACTAAACTGTCCTTTAGAAATCGAACAATCCCTGTTAAATGGTTGCCATCCATTACCACCTGCTGTTGATTTTTGCCAGTTAATCGATCCTTTAGCTCTTCCAAGGTAAATACGGAGTCCTTGGATTGTTTATTCACTAAGATGGCTACTGCATTATAGGCCAAAATGCCAAAAGTGGGTGGATAGCCTAATTGGCTTCTAAAATCGGCCTGTTCTTGTTTATTCAACCCCCTGGTTATAAAAATCATGCGCGTACTATCGCTCGTAAAGTCCTTCAAACATTCAATCTCAGACTTATATTCCACTATAAATTGTGCTTTAGGATTGCTAGATTTAAAAACCTTTAATTGCTCTTCCAAAAAAGGCTTGAAACTTTCCTCCGCCGATATATGAATGGTTCCAGAAGTTAAGGTATCCTGGGGGCCTGTAGAGGGCGTATTGTTACAAGCAACAAGGAAAAAAATACATAGTACATATAGAACATTACGCATAATAAGGAGGTTAAAGGTAAACGGGGTCAATTAATAGTCTTTCTGAAAACCACGGTAGAGTCTAAATCCACCATAAGCAAGGCACATCACTCCAAAAATAATCCTCCATTCGTTGTCCAAATTAATAACTTGGTCTAAATGAAAGTATTTAGCCCCAAACATGACCATACCACAGCCTAAAATGAGGGCTGCCATCGTGAAATCATAAATACTTCTAAAAACACGATAGGTTTTTTCAGATCTTTCTCTACCCGGTTGATATTCAGACATACAAAACGTATTTAGGGGCAAATTAAACAATTATATAGGATGAATTTAAAAATTTATCTTTACACTCAAATTCGACAGCATGAGCAAACCTTCCTTACCGCAGGGCACCCGAGATTTTAACGCCGCTACGGTACAAAAGCGCCAATATATTTTCCAAACCATTCGATCGGTGTTTGAAACCTATGGATTCCAGCCATTGGAAACGCCGTCTATGGAAAATTTGGAAACCTTGATGGGCAAATATGGAGAGGAAGGAGACAAGCTTATATTTAAAATTTTAAACAACGGATTGGACAACCCTCAAAAACGTACTCAAATTGACGAGGGTTGGGATAAAGTGCTATCAGGAAAAAACAATACAACCATCACAGAACGTGCCTTACGTTACGACTTAACCATTCCTTTTGCAAGATATGTGGCCATGAACCATAGTCAACTTACTTTTCCGTTTAAGCGTTACCAAATACAACCCGTGTGGCGTGCAGATCGTCCTCAAAAAGGAAGGTACCGTGAATTTTATCAATGCGACGCAGACATTGTTGGTAGCGAAAGTTTAATCAATGAAGTGGATCTACTAGCTATCTATGTTACCGCATTTGAAAAATTAAAATTGCCGGTAGCAATAAAAATGAACAATCGAAAAATTTTATTGGGATTGGCACAAATATGTGGAGGAGAAGAAAAATTGATTGACTTAACCATTGCAATAGATAAGTTAGATAAAATTGGATGGGAGAAAGTAAAAGAAGAATTGAATAACAAGGGCTTTACAACACAACAACAAAACCTTGTAGAAACCTATTTAAATATAGCAGGAACGAATGCAGAAAAAATAAATCAATTGGGTGCTTTGTTAGGAGAGAATGAAAATGGGAGGAAAGGGATTGAAGAATTAAATTATGTTTTGTCTTATCACCAATCCACAGGAATGGATAAGCATTTGGTGGCCGACTTTACATTGGCAAGAGGTCTCAATTACTATACAGGACTGATTTTTGAAGTAAAAGCCATAGATGCGCAAATGGGCAGCATTGGGGGCGGTGGCCGATACAACGACTTAACCAGTTTGTTTGGCGTACCTAATATTCCAGGCGTAGGGATTAGTTTTGGTGTAGATAGAATTTACGATGTGTTGGAAGAAAAAAATCTATTTCCTACAAGCATAGATCAAACCACGCAGGTATTATTTTTTAATTTAGGAGAAGAAGAAGCGAAAGTAGCTTATGAGCAAATGATGTTGTTACGTGCCAAAAAAATTGCTTGTGAAATGTACCCTGAAAAGAGCAAATTTGACAAGCAATTTAAATACGCTGAGAAAAAAGGAATTCCCAACGTGGTAATTATTGGAACAGAGGAAGTAACTAAAAAAGAATGCAGTGTTAAAAATTTAGCTACTGGCATTCAAACCCATGTAGCCTTTAATAACCTGATTGATTTTTCGTTTTAACAATACATCTGTTCTATTTAGTAAACCAATTTCTCTTTGACCGCTAAGGTTTGAAACTCTTCCTTTGTACCAACAAGTGAAGCTGTTTCTTTAGTGCCTACCAATTCCATTCCTTGAACAGCAATTGAAATAGACTCTACTGTTTTATTGCTACCTCTTTTAAAAATCACCAAGGCGTCATATGCAGCTAAATAAAAAGTATCCACTCCTTTTTTCTCTAAAGGTGTTGAACCCATTGCTGAGTTAATAACCAAGGAAGTATCTTCTGCCGTAAGGGTCACTTCGGCCACTGGACTTCCAGAAGCAAATACATATTTACCCAAATAGTCTTTTAATGGACTTTCTTGAGCACTTGCTACGGTCATAATACCTAACATTACCACCATCAATAGGAACATTTTTTTCATAAGAAAGATTGTTTTTTGTAAAAATGAATTTAAAGCCATTTTTCGGGTCCACAAAAAGAAATAAATGGATCCAAAAGGGATCAAGTATCTTTGCATTATGGAGAAGACAAGACCGAATATACGACACGTGGAAGTGTCTGAAATTGAACGCTTTATAGCCAATGTAGGCGAAAGACCCTTTAGAGTAAAGCAAATTGTGGATTGGTTATGGCAAAAGCATGCCCATAGCTTCGACGAAATGACGGATTTGAGTAAGGATTTAAGAAAGCAGCTGGTGGAACATTTCACCTTCCCTGCTTTACAAATTAATGCTACCCAACAAAGTGAGGACGGAACCTTAAAAACCAGATTTCGTACATTTGATGATTATATGATTGAAGGGGTTTTAATTCCTACCAGTGAGCGAAAAACAGCCTGTGTTTCTTCACAGGTAGGTTGTAGCTTAAGCTGTAAATTTTGTGCAACAGGCACCATGGACCGCAAGCGCAATTTAAATTTTGATGAGATTTACGATCAAGTTGTTTACATCAATCAACAAAGCGAGGCCACACATGAAAAACATTTAAGCAATATTGTTTTTATGGGTATGGGTGAGCCCTTAATGAACTACCATAATGTTTTAAAAGCCATTGATAAAATAACCTCCCCTGACGGGTTAGGCATGAGTCCAAAACGCATAACCGTTTCAACAGCAGGTTTGGTAAAACAAATTAGACAATTGGGAGACGATGGTGTGAAGTTTAAGTTAGCCGTGTCTTTGCATGCGCCTAACGACAAAAAGCGCAACGAAGTAATGCCTATCAATGAAAGCAATAATATCAAATCATTGATAGAGGCTTTAAATTATTTCTATAAGAAAACAGGAACGGAAATTTCTTTTGAATATATTTTATTCAAAGACTTTAACGACTCTGAAAAAGATGCAGAAGAATTGACTAAAATTTATCGTCAAGTGCCCGCCGATTTAATCAACGTAATTGAATACAATGCAGTAGACCATTTTGGTTTTGACAAGCCAGATGAAGATGGATTCGAGCGTTTTGTTGAAATTCTGCAAAAAAATAGAGTGAACGTTAGAATTAGAAGAAGTAGAGGAAAGGATATTGACGCAGCTTGTGGCCAATTGGCTAATAAAGCTTAATGCGACAAGTATAATTTAATTAACAAGGTACATGAAGAATAAAAGATCAGACAACTTTGACAAATTCGCCAATAAGAAAAAAGGCAGTGCTGTTAAAGAAGAATATAGACAGGAAAAGAAAAAAGCGAAAGCAGATGCAAGAGCAGCAGGTGAGGCAGCGCGTCAAAGAAAAAAAGACATTGCAAGAGGGATTGCTGTAGAACCGGTGGGCAATAATAAAAAAGGGGGGTATGCAAAAAAGGACTATGTAACAGGTCCTCCAAAATATACCATTCCATTAAGAGCGAAATCTGCACCTAAAAAAACAGTAGATGATACACCGGCAAAATATGGCGAAATAAAAAGAGGCGCTGGGGTTGGATCTCCACGTTTAGCAGCCTCTAAACGAACACCTGCTTCTATGGATAAAGCAGATGCAAAAAGAACAGCTAGCATTGGAAAAGTAAATGCAAGCGATGACATGCCGTACGAACAAATGCCTTTAAATAAATACATTGCACATGCAGGTACATGCGGAAGACGTGAAGCTGCCGAGCTTGTAAAAAATGGACACATAACTGTAAATGGGGATACCATTTTAGAACCAGGTTATAAAGTACAATATAAAGATGTAGTGCGTTTAAAAGGAAAGGTTCTACAATTGCAAGTAACCCCAGTTTATATCCTATTAAATAAACCAAAGGATTATATCTGCACAGCAAACGATCCAGAGGGAAGAAAAACAGTATTGGATATTATCAAGAACGCGACCACCCAGCGAATGTTCCCGGTGGGTCGTCTAGATAGAAACACAACTGGTGTGCTTATTTTAACCAACGACGGAGACCTCGCACAAAAATTAACGCATCCTTCCTACGAAATTAAAAAAATATACGAAGTCACTTTAGATAAGCCAGTAACCAAAGCCGACATGGAAGCGATTGCTGCAGGGGTAACCCTCGAGGATGGTTTTATTGCTGCTGACGCTGTAAGTTATGTAGGTAAAGAGCGTGAAGTTATTGGCATTGAGATTCACAGTGGTCGTAATAGAATTGTTAGAAGAATATTTGAACACCTTGGATACGATGTAAGACATTTGGACAGAGTGATGTTTGCCAACCTTACCAAGAAAAATGTGGATCGTGGCAAATGGAGATTCTTAAGCGAAAAGGAAGTTAGATTGCTTAAGTTTTTAAACAAGTCATTTACAAGAAAAGCGAGCAAATAATTAGAGGATGTTAGATATATTATTTGAAGATGAGGATATGATTGTACTGAATAAACCAGCTGGTTTGTTAAGTATTCCTGATAGATTTGGAAAAGAGCCTTCTATGAAATCCTTATTACAAGAAAAGCTTGGAAATATTTTTACAGTTCACCGTTTAGACCAACAAACAAGTGGCTTAATTATTTTTGCAAAAAATGCAGAAGCGCACAAACAACTCAGTGAATTGTTTGAAGGCAGAACCATTGTAAAGAAATATCTTGGATTGGTCAATGGTCGTCCACCACAAGAAGGAGTAGTAGAAGAAAATATGATGGAACACCCAATTAGAAAGGGCTACATGATGATTCATGCAAAAGGTAAAGAATCTAAAACAAGTTATGAGGTCTTAAAATATTTCAAACAATATGCATGGGTGAGTTTTCAAATTTACACAGGCCGCACCCATCAAATTAGAGTGCACGCAAAACATATTGGCCATCCCATTGTTTCAGATGATTTGTATGGAAGTGGAGAACAATTAAAACTTTCCAACATTAAAAAGAAAAATTTCAAGTTGGCAAAAGTGGAAGAAGAAGAGCGCCCATTAATGGGAAGACAGGCATTGCACGCTGCAAGTGTTCAATTTGAATACAAAGGAAAGGAGCTCCTTTTGGAAGCCCCTTTACCTAAAGATTTAACTGCTACCTTAAAGCAGTTGGAAAAATGGAATGCAGTCTCATAAATAATAACTGGTAGTGTTCTAAACAATTAACTGCTTGTCCAGTTCTATAATTTGGATTTATAAATTACCCCGTCCTTCATTACAAAATTTACTTTACCCATCACTTCGATGTGTTGCATTGGATCTCCCTCTACTGCAATGATATCAGCTAATTTATTTTTCTCAATACTGCCTAAAATAGCTTGCGTACCCATCAAGTCAGCGGCATTCCAGGTAGCTGCTTGAATGGCTTCGATAGCAGGCATCCCTGCTTCCGTCATATATACAAACTCTTTCCAGTTTTTCCCGTGTGCAAACACGCCCGCATCCGTTCCAAAAGCAATTTTCACACCTGCTTTATATGCTTTTGCAAAAGTATTTTGAATTTTTGGACCAATTTCTGCCGCTTTTTTAGCCACCATCGGTGGATAATATCCTGTAATTTTTGAAGAATCTGCTACCGACTTACCAGCAACAATGGTAGGTACATAATAAGTACCATATTGTTTCATTAAAGGGAATATAGATTCATCCATCATGGTTCCATGTTCAATGGAACTAACGCCCCCTACAACTGCTCTACGCATAGCTTCTGCACCATGACAATGGGCTGCCACTTTAAATCCATAATCTTTTGCTGCTCCTACAATTGCCCTTACTTCTTCCTCTGTAAACTGTGGATTTTCTCCACTTGCAGCCATGCTTAAAACACCGCCGCTTGCAGTAATTTTAATCAAGTCACTTCCGTCCTTATATCTTTGTCTAACTGCTTTATAGGCATCTTCTGGACCATTGATAACTCCTTCTTTAGGTCCAGGATCCCCCATCAAATCTTTTCTATAATTATTGGTAGGGTCCGCATGACCACCCGTGGTTGCAATTGATTTTCCTGCAGTATAAATTCTTGGGCCAATAATTTGACCTTTTTGTACTGCTTTGCGCATAGCAATATTAATGCCAGATCCGCCCAAATCTCTAACAGAAGTAAATCCACTCATTAAACTTATTTCAGCAAAACGTAAAGAACCAAAAGCCACTTCCGCTTCATTTTGCGTGAAGCTTTCTAAATATCTGCTTGGACTTGTTTCGTGTTCTAAATGCACATGCATATCCATTAATCCTGGCATGACCGTGCTTGATTTTAAATCAATGGTTTTGTCATTCGCACCTGCTTTAGCATAACCATCTACAATATCTATAATTTTATTGCCTTCGATGATAACTGTTTTTTGCTTTAACACTTGCAATTGCTTCACATCAACTAACTGACCGCAATGCAAGAAAGTTTTTTGTGCAAATAAAGACTTTGCACTTAACCCTATCACCAAAATGAAAAATAAACGACGCATGTTTAATAATTTAAAGAGTGAAACTTATAGATATTAAATATACAAAAAATCCCCTCCGTTTTAATGGAGAGGATTTAATTTGTCAGGTCTTGACTCGAATCTGCAGTGACACACTGTATTTAGAATCGTCCAAGACCTATTATTTATAGCAATGGTACCACTTACACTTTTGGGGAAGTATTATTTATTAGGCTGGGGAGTGTAACGTAAATAGGGTTTTACGATGTCAACTCCTTTTGGAAATTTCACTAAGGCATCTTCTGTTTTAACAGCAGGTACAATAATTACGTCTTCTCCATCTTTCCAATTGGCTGGAGTGGCTACACTATAATTAGCCGTTAATTGCAAAGAATCAATTACACGTAACACTTCTACAAAATTTCTACCCGTAGAAGCAGGATACGTAATAATGAGTTTTACTTTTTTATCTGGACCAATAATAAATAAAGAACGTACCGTGAAAGTTTCAGAAGCATTTGGATGAATCATATCATATGCATTGGCTACCGCACGATCCTCGTCGGCAATAATCGGGAAACCCACTTGTACCTGCTGTGTTTCATCTATATCTTGAATCCATTTATGATGGCTCTCTACGCCATCCACACTCAATGCCAATACTTTCACATTGCGTTTTGCAAACTCTTCTTGCAATGCAGCAGTACGACCTAATTCTGTAGTACATACAGGGGTAAAGTCCGCGGGATGCGAAAACAAAACTCCCCAACTGTCTCCTAAATAGGCATAAAAATTAATTTCCCCGATACTTGACTTTGCTGTAAAGTCTGGAGCAATATCACCTAATCTTAAACTCATGATTTATGTATTTTGAATATTATTAAAGCTGTTTTTAATGCGATTATACAAAGATATTAATTTCCTACTAATTTAGTAGACTTTTATATACTATTTTTTGATTTCTTTATGAACGCTTGTTAAGGCAACCTAAGAAAGACCCTTATGGTACGTTGAAATGAGTAGAAAAATAGTTCTATTCTGGTATATCTGAATATAAATCTAATAAGCCATCGGGCAATTCCACCTGCACTATTTTTTTGGCATGATTCACCCCTTTTAAGCTTTCTTCATGCAATGGAATATAAGCTTCTTGTCCATTGTACAAAATAGTGACCATTAATTGATGGGGCTGCTCAATTACTTCTTGTATGATACCTATGTCCTTTCCTGCATCCTGTACCATATAACCCAGTAATGCCAATGGTGAATTTTTCTCTACTAATTTTTGAAAGTCCGCTTGGGGCAACCATACTTTTTTGCTCGTTAAAAAATTGGCTGCTTCTCTTGTTTTAACACCTTCCATTTGTAAATGAGTTATGGTTTCTGTTTTGGCACTTGCGGATTCAATAAAATAGGGAATAAAACTTCCAGCCTGCTTTTCTACGAACAAAGCGTCTACTCCTTTAAACGTAATGGCTTTGCCTAATGCATGTTCTAAAATAACAGTACCTGCCACACCATGGGGTGCTACTAATTTTCCAATATGGATATATTCACTCATACGCAAATTTACTTCTTTTAATAGGAAATCAAATGCATAAAAAACCCCGGAGTCCATTGGATACCGGGGTTTCTAAAGCTATTTTAATAGTATTAAACTATTCTGCAGCTGGAGTTTCCTCCGCAGCTGCTTCTGCAGCTGGTGCTTCAGGAGCAACTTCTGGTTCGCTTTCATCAGTTGCATTCGCAACTTCTTCAGCTACTACTTCAGCTACTGGCTCAGCAACTTTCTTTACAACAGGTACATACACTTTCTTAGCAGCTTGTGCTTTTTTGTGTGCATCTGTCTTAGAAGCTACTTGTGTTTCATGCTCAGCATACCAAGTTTGGAACTTAGCCATTGCAGTTGCATCATCAAATAAGCCTAATTTAACACCACGTAATAAGTGTTTCAAATAAAGTACACCTTTGAATGATAAAATTCTGTGAACGGTGTCTGTAGGTTGAGCACCTTTGTTTAACCAATAAACTGCACGATTTACATCCAAGTCAATGGTTGCCGGTTGT
>JACCDI011411496.1_pt1 | contig 15930 bp, 15 predicted proteins | sample 7442791 | NCBI WGS metagenome assembly JACCDI01 (sample SAMN15323434, study PRJNA562643) | freshwater metagenome | isolation source: river surface water | place: USA:Blue River Watershed | collected 2017-08-15 | reverse complement strand
TGGGGAGTCGCAATAGATTTCAATCGTTGGGTGACCCATTACCGCAGCTAAATGCGTTAAGCCCGTATCCACACCGATTGTTAATCGGGCATGACTAATAATCTCAAAGTACTGCTTAATGGAATAAGACGGGGGTAGGATACCTCCTCCTCCGCCGCTACCAATCCCCTCAACAATTTCTTGACTGATTTGTTTCTCGTGTGGGCTCCCCCACGGAAATACTGGATGTAAGCCCCGCTCTAGTAAAAACTTTCCAACTGTAATCCAGCCTTGGATATCCCACTGCTTAGCAGCGCGGGCACTAGCATGAAAACATAAAACGTAGGGGGTATTTAAATCCCTTGCAATTTCAGGACTCAAATCTTGATTAGTAAGGTCTTTTACAAAGGACTCTGGGTAGAACCGAGGAAGCGATGTGCGTGTGATTCGAGCAACATCTAAAGCAGAACTCAGAAGATAACGTGATCGATCAACTGCATGGCACTGTCTGGGTACGGCAACCGAGTCGGAGTAAAACATCCTGGCTAAAGGCTCATAACCTGAAAATTCGGTCGCATTCGCAAGACCAGTAATTTGCCCCGCTAGCTTACGATGTGCTAACTTAGCGACCACTGCCGACTTCATTAATCCTTGCGAATCAATAATCACGTCGTACTGATCTTGCTGTAAAGCATAAGTAAATTGCTTGAGTTCTTGCCAATGCCTTATGCTCAGAACATTCTTTTTCCAACGCCGCAAACCAATTGGAATAATTCGGTCAATGCCCTTAAACATATGAGTCGATTGAAGGGGTTTCAAAAGATCGACATATGCCTCCTCGACCACCCAATCAACTATGGCGCTTGGATAATGCTGCCGAATATCCCAAACCATCGGTAGGCTATGGAGCACATCCCCCAATGAGGAAAGTTTGACCAACAAAAAATGGGGGGATTGCGCTTGCTGCATTTAAAACTTAGGTGCCTCATCCCAAAAAAGGCCCGCTGAGTCTTTGGCATTGAGTTGTGGTGCGCCGCCAATTTGATCAATTGGCCACTCAATCGCAAGGGTCGGGTCATTCCAAATCAAACACCGCTCACTCCTTGGATCGTAATAGTCGGTTGTTTTATACAAAAACTCAGCGTATTCAGATAAAACCAGAAAGCCATGAGCAAAGCCAGGCGGAATCCAAAGCTGTAGATGATTATCGACACTAAGCTCAAGACCAAACCATTGACCAAAGGTGGGGGAGGATTGTCGTAAATCGACTACGACATCAAAGACTGCACCGCGAGTTACCCGCACTAATTTGCCTTGGACATGCTGAGTTTGATAATGAAGTCCTCGCAAAATACCTTGCTTTGAAAGCGAATGGTTATCTTGCACAAAAGGAATGGTAATACCTGTTGCGCTTAAGAACTCCTGCTGATTAAAGGACTCATAAAACCACCCTCGCTCATCACCAAAGACCTTTGGCTCAATCACCAATACATCTTGTAAGGGCGTTTTTTTGGTTGCTAGCTTAAGTGATGGGTTCATTGCTTTTAATGAGACTCAGTGAGTATTTTTCGCAAGTACTGACCATAGCTATTTTTACTAAGTTGTGCGGCAGTTCGTTCTACGTCTGTTGCACTAATCCAATCATTACGGTAAGCAATTTCTTCAGGGCAAGCAACCATTAAGCCTTGGCGCTTTTGCAGCGTGGCAATAAAGCCGGCAGCATCGAGTAAAGAGTCGTGGGTGCCAGTATCAAGCCAAGCATAACCACGGCCCATGATTTCAACTTCCAGTTGATTTTGATTTAAATAGACCCGATTCAAATCCGTGATCTCAAGCTCCCCCCTAGAACTCGGTTTAATGAAAGCAGCAATATCACACACTTGCTCATCATAGAAGTAAAGTCCCGTCACCGCATACTTACTTTTAGGCTGCTTAGGCTTTTCTTCAATGGAAAGTGCGCGGCGCTGATCATCAAACTCCACTACACCATAACGCTCGGGATCGTGCACATGGTATGCAAAAACCGTTGCGCCATGACTCTGTTCAGATGCTCGTTGGAGCTGATTAACCAGTTCATGGCCATAAAAAATATTATCTCCAAGTACCAGTGTACTCGGCTGGTGATTGATAAATGATTTTCCTAAAATGAATGCTTGCGCCAATCCATCCGGCGATGGTTGAACTACATATTGGAATTGCAAGCCCCACTGACTTCCATCGCCCAAAAGCTCCCTAAAACGGGGGGTATCGTGCGGAGTAGAAATAATCAAAATCTCCCGAATCCCTGAGAGCATCAAAGTTGTTAAGGGGTAGTAAATCATGGGCTTATCGTAAACCGGCAACAATTGCTTTGATACAGCTTGTGTCACTGGGTACAGGCGGGTACCGGATCCACCTGCCAAAATGATGCCTTTTCTATTTTTTTCCATTAAAAAACTTATACCAAGTTTTGAGTTATGGTTTCAGACACGTATGATTCAACCTGATCTTTCCAATTTACTCTAAAGAGAGTATCCAGCTCTCTAAAATTATCTTGAATTTTACTAGTTGATAAACATGAGTTACTGGGACGTCGAGCAAGTAAATGATAATCACATGAATTAATGGGTAATACTTTTTCTGTAACCAAATCCTTATTTGAGGAATATTTTCTTGCACAAGAAATAACGTGATTTGCAAGATCATACCAAGTGGTTTTGCCCGGTGGAACAACATGAAAAATTCCAGAGGGTGGATATTGACTATAAATTAACATATTAGTAATCTCTGCAAGCCAAGAGGCACTTGTTGGAACGCCAAATTGATCAGAAATAACTTTTAAAAGTTTAGTTTGTTTAGATAATTTTAAAATACTACGAATAAAGTTATCTCCGTCACCGTACATCCAACTAGTTCTGATAATCACATACCCAGCATTACCGGGTAAACCATTATCTAAAATATTCTGTATTACCTTTTCTCCATTGTATTTACTTTTACCATAAACATTGATTGGTTTACAAATATCTAACTCAGAGTAAGCGGTTTTTTTATGGCCATCGAAAACATAATCCGTCGAGAAATGTATAAATTTTGCTGATTTATTTTTGCAATAGTTTGCCATTGATTGAACAGCGTATTCATTTATTGCAAAAGCCATACCTTGATTAACTTCTGCCTCATCTACATTTGTATAGGCGGAAGCATTAATAATAATTTGTGGTTTGTAATAACTTAAGCAATTTTCAATCTGCACTGGAGACAATAAATCACAATCTTTTCTACCTATGAATATCGTATTTACAGAGTTTGAAAATTTTCGAGACAGCGCCCTTCCCAACTGTCCATCTTTACCGAAAACTAATATACGCATATCAAGATCTATAATTTTTTTCAATCCACGTTCGATATGTACCGTCATTAACAGACTCAAGCCATGGGGTATTTTCAATGTACCAATCAATTGTTTTATTTAAGCCGGAATCGAAAGTCTCGGAAGGGGCCCAAGAAAATTCAGTAATTAATTTTGAAAAATCGATTGCATATCGATAATCATGGCCAAGCCTATCTTTGACATGAACAATTTGAGACTGATAAGATTTACCATCTGAACGCGGCTTTTTTGCATCTAAAATATTACAAATTTTTTTCACAACTTCAAGGTTAGTTTTTTCACTACCAGAGCCTATGTTGTATACGTCCCCTACACATCCTTTATCAATAATTGAAAGAATTGCAGAACAGTGATCATTGACATAAATCCAATCGCGAATTTGTTTTCCATCACCATAAATTGGTAAAGTCTTACCTTTCAAAGCATTGAGAATTACAAGGGGTATGAGCTTTTCTGGAAATTGATATGGGCCATAATTATTTGAGCAATTTGTAATTATTGTCGGAATGCCGTAAGTTTTATGCCATGCTCTGACTAAATGATCGGACGAAGCTTTACTTGCAGCATAAGGGCTATTTGGTCGGTAAGGACTTTTTTCCAGAAATGGTGAGGAGGTATCATCTAAACTACCATATACTTCATCGGTAGAAATATGTATGAGTTTAAATTCAGAATGTATAAATTTAGATTCGTCAAGATATGTTCTGATTGTCTCAAGTAATTTAAATGTACCAACAATGTTTGTATGAATAAAATCGCCAGGAGAATGTATCGAACGATCAACATGCGTTTCGGCGGCAAAATTTATAATTAATTTTGGGTTATATTTTTTTAATAACTCCATAACTAAATTCGAGTCACCAATATCAGCTTTAATAAACTTAATTTTTTTGTCTACAATTTTTTTAATATTATTAAGATTACCAGCATATGTTAGTTTATCAATTACAAGGATTTCATTTATATTTTTTTCCAGAATTTTGTAGACAAAATTACTACCAATAAAACCTGCACCACCAAGTATAAAGATCATAATAAATTTATTGAAAATGAAAAGAATAGATCATAAAAAAAAGTTTTACGAAAAACTGCCTTTTCCAATTTTAATTACAACAGCAGTAATTCCCAATGATATAAATTCCGTAAAATTAAATGATTACAAAGAGCGAAGGAAATGTATCTTAGAAGCAGTAAAAAATTGGCAAATTATTGCACCTAACATAGAGATTATTATATGTGACGGATCAAACTTTTGTTTAAAAAAATATTTTGAATTAAGCAGGATTAATACAAACAATATTGAATTTCTTAAATTTCAGAATAATGAAAACCTTGTTCGAATCTACGGGAAGGGTTTTGGCGAAAGTGAAATTATTAGATATGCTTTAGAAAATTCTATTACTCTTAGAAATTATAGTCATTTCGCAAAATGCACTGGAAAATTATGGATAAAAAATTTTCATAAAATTATATATTCTTTTAATAATGAGCCGTATTTATTTCGACCATATTTTGCATTTTCCATATATAAAAAGTTTAAAATTGATCATATCGATACAAGGTTTTATATTATTAATAAACAGTTATATATTAATAATTTCCTAAATATATATTCTGGGGTAGAACCTGGAAAAAGTATTGAAAATTTATTTTTAGAAAAAATTCAGCAATTAAAATTAAAAAATATATTTTTCAAAATTTACATTATTATATCAGGTACTTCTGGCGCTTCAGGTAAGCTTTACAATACAAAGTTTTATCGAGTAATTAAGGATTCAATTAAATATTATTTTTGGAAGAAGATGGCTTCCTTTTATCGTCCATATTTAGACTTGAATAAATAATAAAAATAAAAAATAAAAAATGCTTGAATTTCTAACATGTGATCCCTCATTGTTGCGTCTAACATACCTCGTAAAAACCATATAAAAATAAAAATGAAACCGCCAACTGATATCCACAAATCATCTATTTTTATACTATTTAGACTTCTTAAAAAGATTATTAAAGGGTATATATAAAAAAATAAAAATAATACTAATCCAATTAATCCCATTGCATGAGTTAAATCTAACCATCCATTGTGTGAATTAGCTAACTCAATTTTAGGTTTACCATCGCACCTCTCTCTTAGTATAAGCTTAAAACTATTTATCGTGTCTAAATTTTTTCCCCATAGGTTATATTTCAATAATAGATATGATGCTCTTGCTGTTACAATTCTTGCTGAAGTTCCTTCCTTATTAAGGTCTTCCATTGCTTTTTCAAAATTTTCATTATTTTTAATTTCAAAATTCAATGGATATAGTTCTGGATAATAACCGTTACATAATACGTCAATAGGATTTGAAACTAGTCCAATCTTAAGAATATTATCAAAGTTTTGAAATTTTTCAGAATTTAGTGACTTTGAAATTACATTTTCAGTGATATTCTTAAAATTATCTAACTTTTCTGAATTATGATTTAAATATAAAAATAGAATACTTAATAATATTAATAATATTAATTTTATTATTTGAATTTTAAATATTTGAAAATTTAGATAAATTAATATAAATATAAATACGATAATTGATAATATATTAAATAATATTCCACCCCTACTTCCGCAATAAATTAAACTAATTAAATTAACTTGAAGTGTTATTAATATTATTATACTTATTATTTTATTTCTATTATATACTAATAATATCATCAGTAAAAGTGAGGATGTTAAGCTTGTGTATGCAATATATCCGTGGTGTATAAGAAATTTTGGTATTTCAAAGCTTTTTAAGTATAAGCAATAATAAAAAACATATAAGTAGTTAACTAAGGAAAATCCAATACCCATGTACAATAGTATCTTCTTTTTATCAAGATTACTGTATGCTAATTGTGCGCCCATTATTGAAAAAATAATGAACTTTAACCATTCAGACTTTATACTTTTAAATGATTTAGAAAAGTCACTGGATAATATTAAATATAAGAGTAAAAATAATATAAACAATATTAAATTTATATTTATTGGATCTTTGTTAAGTAATTTATACTGTGAATGGAATGCCAGTATAAATAATATTACAAGCGCAAAAAAATATCTAAGAGATATAGTTTCTGGTATGCACCACGTTATTGCTAACCCTACTAAGGATAATATAGCTAAATTATCAATTTGAGTACTTACTAGGTTTTTTAATATCATTACCAACCAAGCTTAATCTTTTCGACAATATATTCTCTCTCCTCTTTAGAGACCCACCAACCAACTGGGATACAAATCATTTCTCTTACTATTTTGTCTAGGTTTGGTAAATTTTCCCTAAATTTACTCACACAGCTGTGTATATCATTTCTTTCATGAACCCTACTTACTGATATACCTTCTTCGTTCATTTTTTTCATGAATCCTGCTTGATTTTCTACTTTCATTGTATACAGCCAAGAAGACGAAACTCTATCGTTTTTCCTCTCTAATAAGGTTACCCCCTTGATATTTTTTAACTCAAAATCGTAATATGAGGAATTTTCAATATGCTTTGGAATTACGTATTGAGTGACCTGATTGAGGTTGCCAACTCCAATAGCAGCATTTATATCGTTCATGTGCATTTTAAATCCAAATTCTTCGATATTTTCCTCACAACGAAAATCTTTTCGATTTTCATCTCTATTAATTCCAAACCACCTTAAAAGTTTTAATCTTTTTTCTAAATCATGTTGATCTAAAACAATACACCCACCATCTCCTGATGTTAGATGTTTTATTGCTTGAAAACTAAATGTACAGATATTACCGTGAGTGCCTATTTTTTTTGATTTATATTCAGAGCCGAAGGCATGTGCACAATCTTCTATTATCTCAGGCATAAAGCCAAATTTGTTGTAATAATATACTTTAATTTGATCTAATTTATCTAAATCAACAGGATACCCTCCCCAGTGAACCACCATTATTATTTTCGTTTTTATAGAGAGTTTATTTTTTAGGTCATCTAAACATAAATTACAAGTGTGAGGGTCGACATCAACCCATTTTATTAACATGTTATTCGCTAAGATTGGCCAATTAGTTGCTGTACAAGTTAATGCAGTTGTTAATACTTGGTCACCATCAACGATTCCCGGCCAGTCATAGTTATAAGTCTTGCCATTAATTGTTTTCTGTTTATTTTTTTTCTGCTTTTTAAGAGAATATAAGGCAAGATGCTCTGCGGAAGTTGCCGAGTTAGTCGTAACAACACTGGCTCCTGAATAAAAATTTTTTAATTTATTTTCAAATTCTTCTACCACTGGTCCCTGACCTATAAATCCGGATCCAAGAACTTTTGTTGATAGATCAATTGCATTTTGGGTCATAAAAACTTTAAAAAGCGGTATCTGATTTTTATTCATCATTTTTAGGATATTGGACACAGTGATTTACTAGCATACGCTCGTGATGCCACTCAGAACTCATAGGAACATTTGCATATTCATGAAAACAAGGTGCACCAATTGTAAAGTGAATGAGTTTTGCATTCAAGTTTGATCCAAATTCATCAGGCAGCCAGTTCCACTCAATCGGCAATTCACCAATCAAATGCTCATCTAACCATTTGAATCGATGTAACTCTGATCCATGAGCGTTCTCAATAAATTTTGGCGATAATTTTCTACAAGCATGATGTGAAGAGTTCCACAATATAACTGAAGACCAATTTTTACGTGGATAGTCTTCATTAATTGAGCCAAGATATTTTATTTTTGATTTCGTTTTATAGTTGTGCATTACTACCATAACAGCTTTATTAGAATCTCTTAATTTCCAAAGATTGGAAATATCATCGCGTAAGATCATATCTCCATCAATATAGACTGCCCAACCATTATAATTTTGAAGATGTGGCACAAGAAATCTTGAGTAGATAAACTGGTTTGATCCGTCAATATGGGACTCTTTGTATGAGTTTAAGTTTTTTAGAGCCAATGGTGTAATTGATATAGGCTGTGTTGAATGCCTTATTATTGAATTTACACAAGTATGAAAAACTACAGATTCTCTCGGATCATATCCAATAAATATATTAATCATAATATTTTTAAAAATTGTTTTTTCCAAGTATTTAAATTTTCTGCTCGTCTTCCGTGTAATTCTAGAAAATTTTTAACTCCTAATTGAGTATTTTTAGAATTCCACCAGTCTAAAATATTATTATCTATATTTTTTAAATGATTTAATAAACTTTGACTATTTGTATAGAAAACTCCTGCTTTTTCTAATTCTTCAAAAGATTCACGTGCAGACTTTGACATTTTAAAGTATAAATCATCAATTAAAATAACTGTAGGAAAATTAACACTTAATGATTCTAATATTGTCGTACTTGTATTATCTGTGATGTGAATTGAGGAATTCTCGAGACATTCTAAAAAATTTCCAGTTTGATGGTCAATCTCCACATTTATAGGATTCAATTCACTTTTTATTCTGATGAGATGATTACCTCTATCTAATGATCTTGTACGTAGTATCACTTTTTTGTTTAAAGCCGTATTAATTGATTTAGCCAAATTAATTTGATTTATTAAATATTTTTCAAAAATTGATGATAAATATGGATACTCAGTTGTGTGCGATGGTCTTGCAGCCCCTGTATAAATTACATTATTTTTGCTTTTATATTTAATTTTATTTATTGAAAGACTAGTTAGTTTTGGTGAACTAAATGGGATATTTTTTTTATCATAATTAATACAAAAATTTCCCCATATTAGATACTTATTCAAAAAAGATAATTCATAATCTCTTAGCCAAAAATATTCTAATGTAGAATAGTTTAAAGAATGTGGCGTTCCAATAAATGTTATATCTCTTAATTTTCTTTGAAATAATGAAAACATCTTAAATGAGTCCAAACTACTCCAAGAGTCACTAGAAAAAATGACAGAAAACCTATATTTTTTTGAATAAATCAATTTTTGATGTTGAATTCCCTCAAGCAAGCTCCGTGGAAACATTTCACTTAAACGATTTGCTAACCATTCACTCTCTTTGATTTCATATAACTGCTTATTTAAGTAGTTCTTTAGTTTAATTCTACAGTCCGTATCAATTTTGTACTTGATTTTTTTAATGCGATTGGGAAGTCGACTAAATTGAAGTGGATTAAAAAATACTAATTTTTTTTCATTTTTTTTACTTAAGCCTGTCTGAAAAAGTAATATTTTACCGATTAAAAAAAATGGTATTTTAATTAAATTTGTAGTTTCTCTTATTTTTATAGAATCGGGAGTAAGTGTATTTTGTAGATATTGGTAAAACCCATCGCTCTTTGATAGTTCCATAAAGTTAATTGTTTCACCTGGTGCATATCTTGGATCCCATTTTTGAGATTCACAAATCTTCCCCTCGCTAATTACGGAGATGCATGAATGTGTCATTATGTGGCACCAAGGCGAAATAAGGAATTTTCTATCCTCAATATCTAAACCGGAGTCATTTAAAAAAATTGCTATTGATTCGATAACTTTTTTCTCTAAATTCTGAGCATCTTTAAATTCCTTTATCAAATCACGTGTAAGATTTTTTTTATTTTCATTTTCCATACTATTCTTTTAAAGAAGCTTCGAGGATTATCATTTAATAAATATTGAGTTCTATTTTCATACATTAATCCACTGTTAATTGAATTTTCTATATAAAATTCTACTAATTTATAAACATCATCTCTTCTATGACGCATTTCAGCGCATGGAAATTTGCTCAAAAATATTTTTCTGTTTAGTTTTATTAATTTTTTTTGATCAGAATTATGCTTGAATGAGGCACTTCCTTGATGATATACAAACCATTTCTCGCTCATAAAGCAATTGACTCCCAAACTTCTTGATCGCATACAAAAATCAAAATCTTCAAAATATCCTGGACCATAATCTTCAGCGAGTCCTGATAGCTTATTCCATAATTCTGATTTTAATGCAACGCAGAAAAAATCAGATCTATAAATTGGAATTAGGGTTTTTGTTGCTGCATTAGCCAATTTAATTCCTTCAGAAATAATTTTAATTGAATCTCCCGAGGTAAAATACAAGTGTTGACAGGTTCCTGCGTTATTTGTTACTGGAGAAATTATTTGTTGATTACTTTTAGCATTTTTCAATACGTCAATCATTGCCCCTATTGATCCATTAGGAAATTGAGTATCACTATCAATAATTAAAACCCAATCTGAATTTTCCTTCTTAAAAGCTTTATTAAATCCTGCAGCAAATCCAATGTTTTTATTATTAAGTATTAAATCAAATCCACCAATTTTAGAATGATATTCTTTTAGTTTTTCGGGCGTATCATCGGGTGAATAATTATCAAATACCTTTAATTTGATATTTTTATTTTCAATTTGGCTTAGGATTGAATCTAAACATAATTTAGTTGTGCCCTCAAAATTTTTATAAGATAAAATTACAGCAGATATTTTCATATTTTCTTTAAAATTCAATAATATTTATTTTTCTTATTGTTTTTTTAGACGTATTAATTTGCTTTAAAATCCCTGTTTTTTTTCCAAACCTTAGAATCCTTAATATTCCTACCGATATTCGTTTAAACCATTTTTTCTTTTTTATCATTATATTTAAATCAAGTCCGTCAAAGTAGAAACCTTTCAAATTTTCTTTTTTAAGAATTTTCAATAATTCACATTCTATGTCATGAAATAATGCATCATTATTTTCTCTTTTTTTTACAACCATTAATATAGTTTCAGTTAAATAATTTGCATGCAATATTTGAAAGTGTGCTGAAATTCTATAAAACCAATAATTTAAATCTTCTTGTATTAGATGAGCATTTCTTCCGTCTGATAGTGTTGCTCCCGCCGGCCCGCTCGGAATTGATATAACCCCCATACATTTAGTTAGACTTGACAAATCGAGTAGTACGTTTTCTAGATGTGTAGGCTCAATATGTTCCAATACATCAAAACAAGTTATTAAGTCACAAGGTAGTTTGTATGCCAAGTCATGATTTGTAGGCTCATAGGAAACTATATGTGCTAGTGAACCGAGTTTATTTAATTCCTTTTCTAGGGTACATTTTCCAGCCCCATAATCAAGTACAGTTTTTAAATCATATAACCGAATCAAATGATCAACTAAATTTGCATATCTATATCCAGACGTGCCAAATTGTGTAGTCTCGTGTAATTTTATATTTTGAATTAAATATTCTTGTGATATCAATGTCATTCGACTAATTTCTATTTTTTATAAGTTCTTTAATAATATGGGCATCTGGCTTGCTCATTAACTCAACACATATTTCTTGTATTTTCGACTCATTCAAATCCCACCATCTCAGTTCTAATAATAAATCGATTATCTCTTTATCAAATCTATACTTTATGTGTCTTGCAGGATTTCCGCCTACAATTTCATATGACTGAACATTTTTTATTACATGTGAATTTGCTGCAATAATTGCTCCGTCATGAATTGTTACTCCGGACATAATTGTTACGGAATTACCTATCCAAACGTCATTACCTATAATTACTGGTCCATTGCTGTGAGGGTAACCTTCTATCTCAAATTTTCCAAATTTTTCTTTGTGAATATGGCCAAATGGATAAGTTGTGCACCAATCTGATCGATGATTTGCGCCAGTAAAAATTTTTACGTTTCCAGCTATCGAACAAAATCTTCCGATTTTTAATATTGGCGAATCTTTATGATGAGCTAATGTTATATTTCCGACACCATATGTGTACTTTCCAACACTCACTTCTCTTCCATCTATTTTTACTATTTCATCATTAGTATGCGATTTGCGAGTCCATTCTTTATTTTTTTCTGACTTCGATAAAATTTGTTTTAATTTTTTTATCATTTTGTCATTTCATTTTTATATTTTTTTATTTGAAAAAAAATATTTTATAGATTTAAATGCTCTTGAAATTGGTTTTTTTTTAACATATGAAGAATTTAGTTTTGTATCCCAATTTGATTGTATGATTTTGCCTAGATAATTTTTGACTAAATCATTTTCTATTATTCCCTTTTTTGTATCATTAATATACTGCCATTTGTAATGATATACCTTAAATAGCTGATTAATTGGTATAAATTTTATAACCTTGCTTTTAATTAGTGCTTCTCCATACCAACGATCTTCGGTACCATAAGCACTGATTACATCCCATAAGGTAATTCCCCGGGTTGATAGTAAATAATCAGAGAGCCAAGACCAGACTTTGCTACTCCAAATATATGGCGATGGTCCAAAGTCATAATCTTTTCCATCTCTTTCGAAGAATGATTTAATTCTTTCGCTTTCAACTTTAAAGTTTTGATATATGTGATGTTGACCCTCACTTTTTACCTCTTCAAAGAATTCTATTGATTCATGTGCAACTGTATACAAATCATTATTACTATTAAAAAAATTTTTATGATAAAACTCTTTTATAAAAACAGAATCGGAGTCAAGACACAAATATGAATTACAAGTGTTTAATCGCCAAAATTCAGATTTTATAATTTGCTGACTTATGTTCCCCGGTAAAACTTTTAACCTCTGAAGATTTTCTGATGCATTAAGTACTGCTATTTCCTCATCTGCTACCCATTCATATCCTGTAGTTCCGAGTTGATTCTTAAATATATCTCGATCATCTTTAGGTGTTGAAATAAAAAATGGTATTGCATCACAGTTGTACCTCTCTATTGATCGTAATAACTCATGAGCTCGTAGCACATCATTTCTAAATGATTTGCAATATAAATTAAAAACGCTGTTCATTAGTATTTATATTAATTTTATTTACTTCCATTATTATTTTTTCAACAGCCGCCTCAGTACTTATTGGCTTTACTTCAGTTTTATGCAATTCCTTTTTTTTCCAATTAATCCAAATTTTTTCCAAAGCTGTATAAACAGTAATCTCATCATCTAAGTCTGAAACTATTCCATTTCTTTCTTCAATAATTTTTTTTAATTGGGCATTATTACTAACCACACCCCAAATTGGGCGACCAAACCAAATATATTCATATATTTTTGATGGAATATATTCGCTACACCAAGTTCCTTTTCCATGCAAAAGTAATAGAATATCGGCTTTATTCATTATCTCGGTAATTTTTTGACGTCCGCTCATACCACTTATAGAATCATGCTCTAATCTGCCATGCTCTACAAAATTCATTTGAACTTTATTTTGATTGATAAACTTTAAACTAACTTTATCTAATTTAGCACCGTATATATGAAATTCAATCTCTGATTTTGCATCAGGATAATTTTTAAAAAATATCGGCAATTGATCAATTATTGGCTTCATTGATCGATCTTTTGAAAGAGAGCCAAAATGAGATATCTTTAATTTGCTGTCATAGTAATGTTCATTTAAAATTTTCCCAGTTGACTGGGGGGGATTTGCACCAGGAACTATAACAAATCCCTTTGTGCTACTTTTTTTATTTAAGCATGGGTTTCTTTTTTCAGCATATGATAGGGCTCCCTCAGAGAACCACCATACAAAATCTGCATAATTACATATCTGCTTTTCTAGCCAATAACGCTTTCTATCATCCGCCCTCTTTGGTGGTTTTTCGCCATTATCCTTTTCATTTTCTCTAATAACTAATGGATCATGTATTTCTACTATCCACGGTAGTTTTGTTTTTCTTTTAAGCCACAAGCCCGCTAAATGTGCAGACCAAGCTCCACCAGTGGAATAAATTACCTCGATTTTTCCTGCTCTGATAAGTTTTAAAGCGGCATAATATGCTGAAAATGCCCATGACCATTGACTGGAATATCCGATCAAGATTCTTTCTATAGCAATTAATGGGGCTAAAGTTATCGAAGTTATTGATGTCAATAATCTATAAATAATCCCTCTTCCATATCTACTGGCTAACCAATGTCTAAAGTCAAATCGAAATGCTGATGGCCCCCAGGCAATCAATTGTTGATGTGGAAAGCGGTGATCTTTTATACCTGTAATTGCACTAATTACATGTAGATATATCCCAGCATTAATGAGATATGGAATTTTATCTGTAATTGTTTGGCTTGCTGCTCGCCCATCCATGTTGAAGGCATGAGACAAAATAAGCCAATTTATTTTTTTGTTAGGTTTTATCAATTTTATTAACCACAATACACTACTAACAGAAATTAACTGTTCACAATAATCGACATCACTGCCATGCGAATGGCGATCCCAAAAGTAACTTGGTTCAAGATCACTGATTGCTTTCCATCGGCAATGGCGGAATCAATCTCAACTCCACGGTTCATAGGGCCCGGATGCATCACGATTGCATCCGACTTGGCCAGTGCTAGACGTTTGGCATTAAGACCAAATTGAGAGAAGAACGCCGCACCCTCTGGCACCTGACCTTGATCCATCCGCTCCTTTTGGATTCTCAGGGTCATGACAACATCTGCATCCTTAATGCCGTCTTCTACTTTATAGAAGATCTTGACGCCCAGGGCGCTTAAGTCCTTCGCTAAATCACTAGGCAATAAACTCTCGGGTCCAATGGCACGAATGTCATGACAACCCAAGGTCGTTAAAGCATGAATATTGGATTTGGCCACGCGACTGTGCAGAATGTCCCCAATGATGGCTACTTTCAGTTTCGAGAAATCCTGCTTAAAGTGTCGCATTGTATAGGCATCAAGTAGGCCCTGCGTGGGATGCTGATGATCCCCATCGCCAGCATTAATAACATGCACATGCTCTGGAACATGATTAGCGATTTCAATGGGGGCTTTTGAGATGTTATGACGAACCACAAAAATATCTGCCTGCATCGCAATCAAATTATCAATCGTATCCATCAAACTCTCGCCTTTTGAGGTCGATGAGGTTGGAATATCCAAATTAATAATATCAGCCGAGAGGCGATTAGCCGCAATCTCAAAAGTCGTTCGAGTCCGAGTGGAGTTCTCAAAGAACAAATTAAAAACGCTCTTACCCCGAAGTAAAGGTACTTTTTTGACTTCTCGATTGGGCGATGCAACACTGACAAATTGCTTTGCAGTATCAAGGATGTATAGAATTTGCTCTTTTGGCATCCCTTCCAAAGTGAGCAGATGGGTCAGCTTACCATCTCGGTTGAATTGATTAGTCATCGGATTCGGTTGAGACATCAGCGTCAATTGAGTCGCTCCTCAATCTGAAAATGAAAGTGCGCATTCGCATCTTGCTCTAAAACCAAGATTTGTGAGTGTGATAAAGAAACCACCGCCGCAGCAAAATCAGCTGAAATTGGTAATTCATGCTCTCCACGGTCAGCCAAGACCATCAGAGATACCTGAGCAGGTCGGCCAAAGTCAAACAATTCATTAAGTGCGGCTCGTACCGTTCGTCCTGTGTTCAGAACATCATCAATAAGGACAATATGGGCATTATTCACATCAAATTTCAGTTCGGTCGGCATACTATTGGCACTCTCAAGCGCGCGCACCCCCTTCTCGGAGTAGTCATCACGATGAAAGGAAACATTAATCACCCCATACTGAGAAAGATTAAGATCTTTTGCCAAGCGCTTTGCAATCCAAGCCCCGCCAATTGCCAAGCCAGCCAAGTAAACAG
>JACCDI010568196.1_pt1 | contig 15930 bp, 5 predicted proteins | sample 7442791 | NCBI WGS metagenome assembly JACCDI01 (sample SAMN15323434, study PRJNA562643) | freshwater metagenome | isolation source: river surface water | place: USA:Blue River Watershed | collected 2017-08-15 | reverse complement strand
TTAGAGTCTTCAACCCAAGATTACAAACAGAGAAGTTCGATAAACAATTACAGTATATCCGTAAATGGGTACCTGAGTTAGACAGTTTAACTTATCCAAAGCCAATTGTGGTGCACGAGGAAGCAAGGACTAGGGTACTAGCAGCTTATGCAAAAGCGTTGAAGCCTTAAGGGAAATCTTGCTGCTTTTAAAAAAAAACCGAGTAGTTTTACACGCATTAATCGTAGAGCTTGAAAAAAAGAATTTTAATAACGGATGATCATTCTATCGTAAGGAGAGGGGTGGTAAGTGTATTAAAGGAGTATTTCCCTTTTGCGGATTTGATAGAGGCGGATAGCTTACAATCAAGTCTAAAAGTATTGGATACAATGCTAATCGATCTAATAATTCTTGATTTAAATCTGCCGGATGCGAATGCAGAAAATTTAGTCAAGAGTATTAGAAATCAATACTCAAAGTTACCCATTATTGTATTCTCTATGTTTCCTAAAGAGGTTATGGAGGGGCCAATGTCAAAATTGGGTGTTGTGGCTTATGTCAATAAAACTGAGAACTTACTTTTACTTAAAGAGGCAGTAGACAATATTTTTCATGGTGCAAGAATAAGACAAAAAATAGATCAAGAAGCGATTACAGATAATCCTTTTGAATTGCTGTCTCCAAAGGAATTATCTGTAATGTTTTCACTATTGGAAGGGCATTCAAATAAGGAAATTTGTGACCAAATGGGATTGAAAGCTTCAACTATTGCAACGTATAAACAAAGAATATTCGAAAAACTAGCGGTTCAGAACGCAACACAATTAGTTAAATTAGCAATACAATTTAATTTATACCATCTTTCTCGTTAGTTAAATGGTTATTGAATAGAGGTAAGTGAATTTTAAAGATAGTGCCGTTTTCTTTATTGCTGTTTACTTCTAATTGCCCATTTATATGGTGAATGAATTCTTTTGTAATTTGAATTCCCATTTTATGGTTCGCATTGATCGATGGGCTATACTCCACAGATGCTTTATCTTGTTTCATTAATTCAACGACATAGTCTGGAAGTCCTTGACCAGAATCTTGAATTATAATTGTGGCTGTTTTGCTTTCGTAATCAGGTTCACAACTTAGTTTTATTACTCCGTTTTCGGTAAATTTATTGGCATTGTCAACTAGATTTCTAAAAATGATTTTCAAAAGATCTGGATCGGTAAGCACAAATATTTCATTGAATTTAGGGAAGAATAAAATTTTATTATTTTGAATACTACTAATTGGTTCATATAGACGTATGATTTCATTTAAAGTATCGATTAAGTTTACCTTACATGATTGAATTTGTTGGTTCTTGTTTTGTTTTTGAAGCCAATACAAGAATTCATTTATAAATTTAAAAAGATCAGTACTTGTTGATGCGATGGTTTGTAAGGCATCTGGGTCTGTATTTTTTTCACTCTTGGTTAATTTAAATTGGTCAACTGCATAGCTAGACAGGAATTGCAATGGTGACTTTAAATCATGCATTAAGATGCTGTATAGTTTATTGCTATGTTTGTATAATTTATTAATCTCTTTTTCAGATTGGCTTATTACCTTAATTTGTTCTTTAAGCTGTTTTGTATTGTCATGGATTATTTTTTCTAGTTCTACTTGTTTAATTCTTAAATACCTTGTCCTTGCTTTTAAGAAAAACAGGAAAACGCCTGTTAATAAAAATCCAAGACCTAAATAGAAGCTATATGTAGTATACCAGAACTTTTCAACTTTGAAATCAAATAGTTGTTGTTCTTTTTGATCAAAATTAGTTTTGACGAATAATTGATAATCACCTGGGCCAATTTGATTCAAAGTGATGTTTCTATTAATTGGAAGAGGCCTCCAATCTTGAAAAAGACCATCAATTTTATATAAAACATTAAAATTGTTATTGGATACAAAAAATGGGAAATCTAATTGAAAATTAATTTCATTGTGTTCTGCTGGAATCACACCTCTGTTGGACAAAGGAATTGTATCATTATCTAGGCTAAAAGCTTTTACCAATACTTTTGGATTTCCAGTAGGTTTAATCAGGCTATTAGAAGGACTAATTAACAGTCCATTGGCACTTGGAAATACAATTTCATTTTTGGGGAATGTACTAGGGATTTGTCCTCCATTTATTTCTTCTGATGGAATTTGATCGTTTGTAGCTAAAAATTGATCATATTGGTTAAATTTTTGATTGGAAATTTTTGATAATGTTTGTCTGTTCCAAAGAAAAGTGCCTTTATTGCAAAGCACCCATAAATTGCCTTCTGTGTCTTTCGATAATGCAACTACTGCACTTGAAATTCCTTTCGGATCTCTTTTTAAAGGTATGAGTTGGTTCGATTGATAGATAAATGCACCCATCCCATATGTGCCAATTACTAGTTGGTCTTTGTTGAGTCTTAACAATGTCCTTACATAGGAGTTTGTCAAAATAGGTGTTGTTTTATAGTCTTTAATATTTAAATAAATTAAGCCGTCTTCTAGACCTATCCAATAGGTGTTTCCTTCTTTTAGGCAAGTCGTAATTTCTTTTTTTGAACTAAATAGTATATTGACACTTTTTCTTATAAGATCTAATTCTATTATTCTATTGGTCTCGGCAATGAGTACAATGCTGTCATTCAATTGATCAATTTTCCTAATAGTATTCCCTTTGTAAATTGTCTCAGTTTGATGGTTTGCAATATCAAATTTAATCACATGATTAAGTTGATTTACAAATAGTAATTTTGATTTATATAATTGCAAATGGTATGGAAGAAGTGGCTTTGGGTAAATGTTTTTTACGATATTGTTTGATTGGTCAAATTGGAATAATCCATCATTACTTAATGAATAGTAATACTTTTCCCTTTCATTGTATGCATACGAGTAAATGTAGTTTTCATTGTAGGTTGAGTTTTTAAAAACTACTCGTTGTCCTTTGTATATATTACTTTCGAAGATACCCTGGCTTCTAGTTCCGATATACATTTTGTATTGATCTTCAAAGCAACTAGTTACCTCGTTTATTTTAAATTTATCAAGATCAATAACTGTTTCAGTTTTTTTATTGAATAAATTAATTTTTATTAATTGTTTTTTTTGTTGCAGCCAAATATATTGATTGTCGTGTTGTATATATTTATTTGGCCCATCTAAAATCAAAAATGGCGTAGTTATTATTTTTTTATTTTGCAATTCTAATGTATAAATTCCAGATTGATTAATCATGAAAACCTGATTTCTGGCATTAAATAAATTAGATTTAAGAAATTTCTGAAAAAATGATTTAGGGTATTTTATTTTTTGATTGATATTGAAGCAAAATGCTTGATGAAATAATAGTGTATCTCTTTTAAAATAAAGTAAGTTGCTTGATCCAAGTCGGTTGTTAAATATTGGAATTCCATTAATTCTTTCTTTTTTAATTTCATAATATGATCCATTATTGGTTATTTGTACTATATTTTTTGGAAATCTTTTTTTTTGAATTTGTCCATTGGATAAAACAAATGTATTTTTTTCTTCAAGTGTTATAAGTGTATTTTGAAACGGCAAAATGTATGAAAATCTGTTTGATTGTATTGGGCTATAACTATCTGTAGAGAATAGTTTTGTGTTTTGACCATCGTTGCGATAAATGCCAAATTGAGTGGTGATCCATAAATATCCTGCATCGTCTTTTTTTATTCCAGTAATGTTATTTTGCAATAATGATGCATTGATTGAAGATGGTTGAAAATTCCATTCTTTGTCTGGCTTGCCTTGTCCGTTTGAATTATAAAAAGTTAATATAAGAAATATCGGTAATAGGTTTTTCATTCAGTAATAGTACGATTATTAAGTTATGCACATGTAGAACGATGTCTACAATGGGATCAGGTCAAATTTACAAGTTTTGCGTTTCAAAATCAGACAGATTTATTGACTGGTTTCTATCACTTAATCGAACTAAATGAAAAAAACAATCCCATTTTGGTTGCTTCTTTTGTCTTGTATTTCATCTATTGCACAAGGTCCAACGTTAAACTATTCCAACGGTAGTATTACAGGAACTGCAACTAGATCATATACCGTTGCGTCTTCTATTGCAAATGAAACACCTATAGTGTCTAATTTTTCTAGCCCTGTTTATGTAAAAGCAGTGGTGACAAACATGCAAAATTTTAGATTGTCTGGTGGTGGGGCAATAGGCATTACACAACCAGGTGTTTTATATCCTAATGGCTATCAAAATTATCGTTTTGCAAGTGGGAATGGTAGAGTGTATAGTTTGGATTATGGTGGATTGATAGATGCCTATCAAACTGCTGGATATGGATCTAGACCAAATTTCCCAAATATGGGTACACCATATGGTATAGCAACAGTTGCTGCAGGTGATTTAGTTTCAGATCCATCAACACATAGAATTTATCTTGTGACAAGTGCTCAAAGTCCTTTGGTGGTAGCAGGTAATCCAAGTAATGTTCAATCAGGTGATCAATCGGGTGGGTCTAATGCTTATGTACTAATGAATGCTCCAATGACTATTTTGCCTGTACCAGGTCAAAGAAATAAAGTTTGGGTAGCAGATAAAGGGAATAATAAAATTAAAATTCTCAATGTAGAAACACAAACCACAACGGATCAAATTATAAATGGGGTCACATTAAATGCACCAGTGGGTTTAGCTACAGATCCGTCTGGAAGTTATTTATATGTAACAGATGCCAATAGATTAATAAAAATTGATTTAGCCAATAATAATGCCACTGTCCTTGCAGGAGCTGCAGCAGCAGGTGATGTAGATGGAACTGTTGGTACTTCAAGATTAAATACACCAATGGGTATTGCGGTGGATATGGATGGGAATATTTTCATCGCCGATAAAATGAATCATAAAATAAAAATTTATGTCCCAAGTGCAGCTGCAATAGTAACTATTGCAGGTAATGGAGTTGCAGGAGATGTGCTAGGTCAAGATCAAACAGCGCAATTTAATCAGCCTGTTTCATTGACTTATGATTGGGGTGGCAATACATTGCAGGTATCAGATTACGGTAACAATAAAATAAAAACACTCACTTTTACTAAAGCCTATAATATTAGTCCTAGTTTGCCATCAGGATTGAATTTCAATAAATTTACCGGAGTGATCTCTGGGACACCTACTTTGTATAGCTCCTTGCGTAGTTATACAATCAGTTTGGACAATGGAGCAGGAACAGCACAAATAGTTTTACCCATTCAAGTATTGGATATTCCTCCTACTAATTTAAACTATAGTTCAAGTTCAAATATTTTTACAGTAGGCAATCAAATTATTAATTTATTGCCTACTAATTCAGGTGGTGTAATCGCTAGTTATACTGTTTATCCAAGTTTGCCTGCTGGTTTAAGTATGAGTGCTAGTACAGGTATCATAAGTGGCACTCCATCAGAAGGTACTGTGCAAACAGATTATGTGATTACAGGAACTAATACAGGAGGCACCATTAGCTCCACGGTATCTATATATGTGCAAGGACCTCCATACAATATGGGTTATAGTAGAGCGCAGGCAGTATTGGTGCAAAACGAGCCCGCTTATTTAGCCGCTTTGCCTATGAGTTATCCAGCTGCTACTTCCTATTCTTTGAATGGAAATTCTCCTGCACTTCCTGCTGGATTAACTTTGAATACGACTACTGGTGATATAACAGGCACTCCAACAAGTTTGTCGGCTAACACTACTTATATAGTAGATGTTACCAATGCTTTTGGAACTGCATCAGGTACAGTTGAAATACAAATACAAGCCAAGCCTACTATCAATTATGTGCAACCTAGTAGTCCATATTTGCAAGGGCAAGCTATTGCTCCATTAGCGCCAACATTAGGCGGGGGAAGCATAAACGCAGCACTTGGAGGGTGGAGTAATACTGGAATACAATTTGGAGGTAATCTTGCGTTCATACAATACGATAACAACAATTCATCAGGCCCGACAAGATGGGTTTTGGATGCAGGCGCTTCATTATTTAAACATGCTCCTGGTGGAAGTTATCCTGTAGCTTTAGCTGGAGGTACTCCAAGTTATCTTATCATGGATCCTCAATATTTCTTTTATAATGTGAGTAATGCAGTTGAAGGTACTAGAATCACCAAATCTCCTGCTTCAAATCCTACTAGAATTATAAAACAATGGGGTGCTGGAACTAGTGGATATGTAGATGGCGTTGCGCACTTAGCAAGATTTAATAATATCGGACAAATTGCAACTGATGCAATAGGAAGCCGTTTGTTTATTCCTGATCGCGGCAATAAAAGAATTCGTTTTTTAAATGTGCCAACCAATATGGTTTCCACAATTGCCGGAAGTGGTACAGCTGGAACAGCTAATGGAATTGGGACAGCTGCAAGCTTTACTGATCCGGTAGCAGTTACCTTAGGAGCGGATGATAATTTATATGTACTAGATCAAATTTCTGCAGGCAATGCTAAAATTAGAAAAGTCAATTTAACCACGTATGAAGTAACAGATTTTGTGAGTTTAGATTTTACACCTTCGAATTATTTGGTAACAGATAAAGGTGGGGATATGTATTTAACTGCTGGAGACGCGACTGGTTTAAGAAGAATTGCAAGGGATGGTTTGGTAATGTTAATAGCTAATAATGAACCATTGAAATCTTTAGCAATTTCTCCAGAAAATGGAGATGTAATTGTTGGACCTGTTGCCGGTGCTCCCATGAATTCATCATTCACTAATAAAGGATATTTCTTTACGCCAGGAGAATCTATTACAATCACACCAGCCTTGTTTGCAGGATTGAGTTTTGATCAAACTAATGGAACAATAACTGGCACACCTACAGGTGCAGGATTGACTGCGAGTAATAATTCTCAAACCTATACTGTTCGCGCAACCAATCGTGCGGGTATATTTTCAACCAATGTGACATTAACCGTGGTGCGACCACCAAGTGGGTTGACTTATCAATATGCCCCTTGGAATATTTTAGTAGGAAGTAACACTTCTGCAAATACAATTAACAATGCAACACTTGCTGTTGGTGGTTTGCCTGTTGAAACCTATAGTGTATCTCCAGCCTTGCCAGCAGGCTTGAGTTTAAATACTACAACTGGACAAATAACGGGTAGTGCATTGAATTTGCAAGCATCAACTGCATATACTATTACAGCAAGCAATGCGCATGGCAGTACTACGGCAATATTATATATAAGTGTACAAGACAAACCTAGGCCTGCTTATCAGGGACCGCAAGTATATTTAAAAAACAATACAATCACTCCATTAGTGCCAACCAATACAGGAGGGGCGGTATTGAGTCCTGCAGAAATTAGGTTAAGCACTTTGGCGACTTTGTCAAATAACAATAATGATGTTTTTGATATTTATGATATAGTTAAAGACAGTCAAGGGAATTTTTATGTTGGTGTTGAGGTTAATTATGGATCTAGCTATTTAATTAATAAGTATGATGCTAATGGTAATGAATTAAAAAGTCAGCAAGTTCCAATGAAGCCTTATAGGATGGCTTTAGATAATGATATAATTTATTTTCTTGGGGATTATTATGATCAGTACATGTACAAGATGGATATTTCAGGAAATACTTGGACTCCAGTAATTACAAGTTTAGAACATCCTGGTTACAATGTGCAAGAACAAGCTTCTAAAATGTTAATTAAGAATAATATTTTATATATCTCAAATAGATATATAGGACTACTTACTTATAATTTAAATACATTATTGCCTGAAAATTTATTTATTGATCGGGAAAATAACAATGCGCCTACAAATATTTGGAAAGGGATTTGGGATAATTTGAATGGAGAGAGATATGATCAGAGTTATAATATTTTACAAGGGGGCTATGTCTTAAATTTTAGTACAGATTTTGATATCAATTCAAGTGGAGAATTAGCTCTAGTTGGAAGTATTGTGCACAATCCTCTATCATCCTATCAATTTATATCTGATGGAATAAGAATATTACAGTACAACAATATTACTCATGATTATGAATTGAATAGGTCAGTAATTATCAATAACTTGAATCAACTAGAAGATCTTGTTTTTCATCAAGATGGTTCTGTTATTGTATCTCAAGGTGCTGGATTTTATAAGACAGACAATAGTTCAATTAATGTGTATGCTGGAAATTATGACCAAGCTAATTTACAATTTATTCAAGGTGTTCAGACTGGTACTATTCCTATGTCTCAAGGGCAAGCAGGACCAATTAGCTTTAAAAACGCAAATAGATTTGTGCTTGATCAAGAAGGAAATATTATCACATTTGATGGCACGTCCTCTAATATTCAAAATTTAATTCAAAAATATGCCGAACGTGTAGCTTACAGAATCAATCCAGCATTGCCTGCGGGTTTGCAATTGGATCCAGCAACAGGTGAAATTTCAGGAACACCCACAGCTATTTCTTCTGCAACAAATTATTCCATCACAGCATATAATAGTGTAGGTAATAGAAGCACTACCTTGAATATTACAGTTGGAGCGCCAATAAATTTTACTTATCAAAGAAATGGAAATACAGGATTGACAAATATGCCATGGTCCGGTTATGTTACAAATCCTCTTTTTTCTGGTTCTAATTACGCGACTACTGGATCTTCTGGCATCAATTTAGAAATTTCTGAATCTTCAGATCGTTATGGTGTATTTAATGCAAATGGTGTTTTCTTCTCAATAAACCCAACATTGCCATCGGGCTTAACATTGAATAATACGAGCGGTCAAATTACCGGCACACCTACAGTCGCAAGAAATTTGACGACTTATACAGTAACAGCTGTGAATGCCTATGGCACTTCAACATCTACATTGCAATTCGCCATCACTGGTCCATCCAATTTAACTTATGGGGGCAACCAAAATTTTATCAATGGTATTGGTGCTTCAGTAAGTCCACAAATTGGAGGTATAACTGGTACAATAACTTATGCAGTTACAAGTGGTGCTTTGCCAGCTGGTGTGAGTTTGAATACAAGTACAGGTGTACTTTCTTATAATGGCTCTGGTGCGGCAGTAACTGCAAGTTCAGTAACAATTACGGCTACTGGCTCCACAGCAGGTTCAGCGAGTGTTACTTTAAATGTGGGTATTGGTGCAGCAGGTAGCGCTCCAAGTAGTTTAGTGTATAATAGTACAATTAGTTTGGCAACAGGCGCTGCGATAACATCTATTACACCAACTATTAATGCTGGCACTGCTGGTGCGGGTAATGTTACCTATACAATAAGTCCCAATTTAAATGCATTAACGGGTTTAAGTTTTAACCCTGCGACTGGTGTGATTAGTGGAACTCCAACTGCATTATTGCCAACTACATTCACTGTCACTGCAACAACTGCCTATGGCTCTACATCTTCAAGTTTTAGTTTGCAAGTAGGGGCAGTGCCATCGAGTTTATCTTATCCGAATGCTTCTTATCAATTCTGGAGAGGGGATGCAATTGCAAATATTGTTCCCACCATTACGCATGGTACAGGTACGACAAATTTTAGTGCGCTAGGATTGCCCGTTGGTTTAAGTATTGACCCAATTAGTGGAACTATTTATGGGATTCCGAGTACAGCGCAAGCGGCTGGAACGAGTACCATCACTGCGAGTAATAATTATGGATCAGCTACATATAATATTGCATTTGCAATTATTGCTCCTCCAACTATCTCTTACAATAACATTAATACTTATACAACTAGTCAATCAAATATTACATTAACCCCAACTATTAATGGTGGGTATAATAACGCAGTAAATTTAAATGTAAGTGCAAGTTCATTTAGTACATCTACAGGATTAAACTTTAATATAAGTTCAGGTAATATTACTGGTACTGCCATATCTACTGCTTTAGCAACGACTACATTTACTGCAACCATTTCAAGTACACTGAATGGTGTAAATAAAACAGCTACAAGTACTTTTAATATCACAATTGGTGCTGTGCCAAGTGCTTTAAGTTATAGTGGACCACAACTGCTTTCTTTAAATAGTAGAATGTCCAATCTAACACCGACAATCACTAATGGTGCAAGTGTGATGTATACTGCATCAGGCTTACCAACAGGAGTAAGTATTGATCCTAATACAGGTGTGATTTATGGTATACCTACAAGTAATCAGTCTGCTACTAATGCCACTATCACTGCTACCAATACCTATGGCAGCACTCAAGCCACGGTGAATTTTACAGTAGGGCAAGCGCCAAGTAATTTGAGTTTTGCACAACAAGTGGTTACGTTGCAGACCAATAATCCAATATCTTCTACTTTGCCAATTCTTGGAAATAATGGATCTGGAAATATTACTTATTTAATAAGTCCTGGATTGCCTAATGGCATGAGCTTTAATACTGCTACTGGAGAGATTTCTGGTACTCCAACGGTGAATTCAAATAATACTTACACCATTACGGCGTCAAATAGTTATGGCTCTACATCTGGATTGTTACAATTGGCCATCGGACCACCACCTCAATTTTCATACAATAGTTATGTATTAACTGCGGGTGTCCCTGTGAATAATATTATACCTACTATTACTACAGGCTTAGGGACTATTAATTTTTCTGTAGATCCTAATGCGCCATTGCCAGGTGGATTATCCATTGATCCAATTACTGGTATTATTTCTGGCACACCAACCTATGGGGTAGGTGTGCCCAATACAAGGTATGGTGTGGATGGTACAAATATTTATGGAGGTGCTACGGTTAGAGTTTGGATTGAAGTACAAGGCCCACCAACTAATTTAAATTATGGTGCGAATATTGTTCAGCCAATCAATGTACCCTTGTCTAATACGATTATACCCACTGTGATCGCTAGTCCTGCTGTGTCAACTTATTCTGTAACACCTGCTTTACCAGTTGGTTTAACATTTGATCCATTGACAGGTTCTATTTCTGGTACACCTACAGTTGCACAACAAGCCACCACTTATACATTTAGTGCAGATAACTGGATTGCGCCAAGTGCAACTTATTCTTTAACCATAACAGTTTCGGCTGAGCCCATTATTAGTTATACAAGTCCTCAGTCTTATGTTGTAGGAACTGCTATTTCAACATTAACGCCTACAGTACAAAATGCAGTGACTAGTTTTAGTATTACGCCATCATTACCAGCAGGATTAAGTTTTGATACCAATACGGGGTCAATTACAGGAACGCCAACAACTGCGACAGTTGCTGCAAACTATACTGTTACAGCGACTAATAGTTTTGGTTCAGGAACAGCATCAATACAAATTACCGTTGATGCTCCACCTTCTGGCTTGAGTTATTCATTGAGTACACAAAATTTTACTACAGGAGTTGCTATAACTAGTATAACGCCAAGCATTACTACAGGAACTGGTACCGTTACTTATAGTGTAAGTCCATCGCTTCCTATAGGATTGTCAATTAATCCAATCAATGGAGTAATTAGTGGTACGCCAACAGCTGTTGTAGCTTCGGCGAACTATACTATTACAGCAACAAGTATGTATGGAAGTACTACTGCTATAATAAATTTTGCTACAGGAAATGCACCTACTGGATTGTCTTATTCAAGCCCAAATACATTTATTGCAGGTACTACAATAAATGCGATTGCTCCAATATTAAATGTAGGAACGGGTTCAATTGTATATACTGTGAGTCCAAATTTACCAGCAGGTTTAACTATTCATCCGAACACAGGATTGATAAGTGGAACACCAATAGCAGGTATAGCTGTTCCTAGTGCAACTTATACTATTACAGCTACAAATTCATATGGATTTGTTAGCAGTAGTATACAGATTATAGTTCAGGGGCCGCCAACTAATTTAATTTACCCAAGTTCCAATTTGGTTTTCACAATGAATATGCCTATAACGCAAGTTGTTCCATCTATCATCTCGAATCCTGCTCCTGTATATAGTATCAGTCCAAGTTTGCCTGCTGGCTTGGTATTTAACACAGCTACAGGTGCGATAACAGGTACTCCAACAATAGGACAGCTAGCAACTACTTATACAATTATTGCTAATAATGGATTATTACCCAACGCAATTACAACCTTAAGTATTTTGGTTTCATCTTCACCTATCATAAGTTATACAAGTCCACAGTCCTTTACTGTGGGGACAGCAATTTCTGCACTTACCCCAACTGTGCAAAATACGGTGACTAGCTGGAGTATTAACCCATCATTACCTGCGGGTTTAAGTTTTAATACAAGTACAGGTGTGATTTCAGGTATACCAACAATATCAATTGCTGCATCCAATTATACTGTTACAGCAACAAATAGTTTTGGATTTGGAATTGCTGTTATTTCCCTTGAAATCCAAGGTCTACCTGTTGTTAATTTTAGCAATAACAATAATACCTTGATCGGATTGCAGCCAATTCAATTACCTGCACCAATAATACAGAGTAATCCTGCGCCAATATTTTCTATAAGTCCAAACTTGCCGGCAGGCCTGTCGATTCATCCAACAACAGGAGCGATTAATGGTACGCCAACAAATTATAGTGCATCAACTACTTATACAATTCGTGCTACAAATAGTCTTGGAACAACAAGTATACCAGTCATTTTAGCCATTTTACCACCAGTTTCGTCAATTACAAGTTCTACAGATAAATTATGTGGTAATACACCTTTGCAATTATTAAATGCTACTGCAAATGGTGTTTGGTCTTCATTGAGTCCGTCAGCAGCAACAGTTTCACCAACGGGGCTAGTTACCGGTATTGGTAGTACGGATGCTAGTGTTATCATCGCTTATACAATTACGATTCAGGGGGTAAGTAATGCCACTTATGATACGTTGAATTATATTGCTGCTCCTGCATTGCCAACAAGATTGCCAACAGTAGATTTAATTAAATTAGAACCGACTGAATTACAGGCACGACCAATAGCGGTAAAGTATAATTGGACGCCTGCTAATTGGTTAAATAATGCATCAATAGCAAACCCAATTGTTATAGCGAATCAGGAAGTAGAATTTAAAATTGAAATGACGGGGTCAAATGGTTGTAAGACGGTTGATACATTAACAGCAAGAATGTTCGATCGTTCAGATATCTTCTTGCCCAATATGTTTACACCTAATGGAGATGGTGTAAATGATCAATTTAAAATTAATCCTGTTGGAATTCATTCCTTAAACTATTTAAGGATATTTAATCAATGGGGGAAAATGATTTTTCAAACAAATCGACTTTCTGAAGGATGGGATGGGTATTATGATAATCAATTACAACCCCTTGCTTCTTACACTTGGTTACTTGAGGCAATTGATACCAAAGGAAAATTAATTCAGAAAGCGGGCACTGTTACGCTAATTCGATAAAACAATAAAATATGAAAAAAAGAATTTATATACTGGTTCTAATTATTTTGAATAATTGGGGTTTATCTATGGCGCAAGATCCCATTTTCTCACAATTTTTCAATAATACGTTTTTATTGAATCCTGCAAAATTAGCAATACAAAAGTCAAATGCGCAAGTTCAATCTCTTTATAGGTCACAATGGATGGGTGCTACGGGTTCAAAACCTTTTAATGCTTCATTTATTTCATATGAGCAGAAATTGCGTCACAAAAAGCAATTGAATGATTATTTTGCAATAGGAGGGTTAATGATGATGGAATCAAGTAATGGTGGTTTGTTGAAAAATAATTTTTTAAATTTTTCTTCTGCATATCATAATGCATTAAATGAAGATGGTACAAAAAAAATTAGTGTGGGGTTGAGCATAGTATATGCCAATCGTTTGTTAGATGCATCAAAATTTATAACACAATCCCAATTTGGTAGTTTTGGTTTTATGCATACTGCCACTAATTATGATCCTATTCATTTATCGAAGAATAATTATTTTGATCTAAACGCAGGTGTTGCAATTGAGGATAAGCAGCCCAACTTTGGTTATCGATTGGGGGCGTCAGTTTATCATATTAATCGACCAAGTGAGGGTGTGTTTAAATCAGAAGAATACAGGGTTAAGCAAAAATTGATTATTGAATCTGAATTGTACATTCCTTCAAAAAATGGAGGCAAATGGACTATTTCTGCAAACAATCAAATGCAGGGTAAATTTCTTTTATTCTCATTAGGGGCAATGTATAAAAAAGAATTACCCAATTCTGATTATACATTGGGGTTAGGGCTTTGGCAACGATTTGAAGAGTCGATTTACCCATACCTATCTGTTGAATCTAAAAAAATCAAACTCGGATTCACATACGATATCGTAACAAATAAAGTAAGAACAACGTATAATAATGTACAAAGTATTGAATTAAGCTTTGCTTGGAAGCTAGGTAAGTAATGCTTACCCTCAATTAACCGCAGAAATCAAATAACTATCGGGGGGTAGTATTTGTGAGTATGCGGTTATTTTTTATTTATTTCAATAAACACTTCTTCTAATCTTGCAATCGCGTTTTTACCAGTTTCGCCCATATCGATACTAAAATCGTTTACATATAAATCGATATGTTGACGCATCACCTGTTCGGACATTTCTTGGGAATGGCATTTCACAAATTCAGGAAGTTGATCGTAACTATGTTTAAAAGCATACTCCACGCTTTCACGAATGAGTGTATCCATTATTTTGACCTCATCTTGTGGCTGGTCTTTTCTCGCAATGATCCCACCTAATGGGATAGGGGCATTAAAAGTGGTTTCAAAATAATGTCCTAGGTCCATCCATTTGCTTAAACCTTTTTCTGCGTATGTAAATCTATTTTCATGAATGATCACTCCTGCATCCACTTTGCCAGAAAGTACTGCGTCTTCTATTTCATTGAAGATTAAAAAAACTTTATTTTTTACTTCTGGGAAAGCAAGACTAAATAATAAATGTGCTGTCGTGTTCCTGCCTGGAATGGCCACACACATGTTGTTAGGGTCTGGTTGAGTTCCTTTATAAATTAACAATGGTCCTACGCCTTTACCTAAAGCACCGCCACTCTCTAAGAGTTGATATTGATTTTTTACATTTGGCCACACCCCGTAACTAATTTTTGAATAAGGCAGCTTGCCTTGTAAGGCCCACTCATTAAGAGTTTGAACATCCTCAAGGTGTAAATTAAATTCAAAACCCTTAGTGTCAATTTTATGATTGACTAAGGCATCAAAAATAAAAGTATCGTTGGGGCAGGGCGAAAATCCTAGATCAATCTTTCTCATATTAGTGGTCCATTTTTGATAATGCATCTACATAATGTAAAAGCGTCTCGTTCAATTGATAAATCGCCTCCTGCATTTCCCATTTTGATTTGTTTCTTTCGCCTACATAATTAGACACCGCACGAATTTGAATGAAAGGAATATTTAAATCCCTGCCAATATAATGTAAGGCTGCACCCTCCATGGATTCAATCTGTGCTTTATACTTAGTACGATATCTTTGCATGATTTTTTTATCGGTCGTAATCGTGTTGATCGTAACCCCTTTTTTTGTGGGCAATTTCAACAGATTGTATTGATTCAACCAATGATTGGGTAAGGACTTTTTTTCAAAAGGTGCATCATTTGCAGCATCTAATTTTAAATCAAATAAATCTTTCCATTGTTTATTCTCAGTCACACCTAAATCACCGACAATATCATCTTTAATCACATATACTTTTCCTAATGGGATTTTTGAGTCCAAGCTTCCAGCCACACCCATTTGAATGATCAGAGAGGGTGTTTCTTGTACAACCATTTTCATCAAGGACACACTACTTGCAAGCATGCCAACGCCAGATTCATGAAATCCTACAGAGAACTTTTTGTTTGGAGTGACGTATTTTGGGTTGATTTTTTGAAAAAGGGGCATCCATTCCCCGTTCGTTGCTGCAGATATAATGACTCTCATAGGATAAAGTTCCATCAAATTTATATCTTTGCAAAAATAAACGGTGATGGTATACCT
>JACCDI011912556.1_pt1 | contig 15942 bp, 7 predicted proteins | sample 7442791 | NCBI WGS metagenome assembly JACCDI01 (sample SAMN15323434, study PRJNA562643) | freshwater metagenome | isolation source: river surface water | place: USA:Blue River Watershed | collected 2017-08-15 | reverse complement strand
GGTAGGGATTATTTGGGTCAGGCATTAAGCGAAGCCCGGGTGACCGATGATGAACATTTTTTAACAGCACAGGATATTCCCACGCCGAGTGATGAGGACTATTCGGTGGACGTTCGAAATCATGCCTTGCCGGTATTGTTGAATGGGCACAAAGTGAAGATGTATTTTTATGCGGGCACCTGGAGTGAAAGACTTGTATTTCATTGCGCGCCAGAGGTTGTGCCATATTTTGAAGCGATGGGCCTGCGTGCAGATGAACATGGTTTCTTCGGCACGAAATATTTCAATTTCATCCGCCGCGGTATCTTGGAAATCGATATACAGAGGCTTATTGTAGAGTTGGATGACTGATTTATTCAATAACAATATCAAATGTGATCATGTTTGAATTGGCTTCTAATATCGTTACTCTTGTAGAAGCTGAAACGATACCATTGTTGTAATCTTTGTCAAAATTCAAATACCCGCCGCTGTAAAAATATTTAGAACTATTGTATCTAGAGTGAACTGAACCACCATTGCCAAAATCAATGGCTGTAACCCGGTCGTATTCAACTTTAACTTTTAAACGGTATCTGCTTATCGTGCCACTGCTTAAATTAAAGTACTTGACATTAGCTACATACCAGCCATTGTCTATACCTTGAATTTCATATTTCGAAATTACAGGTGACGATAAAAATAGGCTGTTATTTGCTCTTGGTAAATAATTGATATGGCTTTTGGCTTGGGTAAAGTTTGACAAAATAAAAACTAAAAAGTATGCGATGTATTTTATATCTAATTCCGAATTATCTCGTATGCATCTTTAATTACTTGCGCAATCCTTTTTCGTCTGTCAACTAGGAAATCAGAATAATCCATATGTTCCCAATTTACTGACAGAGCATGCCAATAATACATTTTGACTTTTTCGTCATTTGTCAGGCGAGTTAAGTAATTTGGAAGATATTGAGACGGCACTTTGTCAGATATGTTGATATTGTCATTCCATTCAACTAAGGCATAATTCGCGATTTGATTCCGCTGAGTCTGGTCAATGACTCCGTTTCGTTCAAGCCATGCTTTTGGAAACAAATGATGTCTTTCTAAAGCGGATTTTTTGCTTCTAAGGCCCTCTTGGAGTAAATCCGAAATTTTCAACTTGCTAAATAGACCATATGCACCATGAATGTATTGAGCAGCATAATATGCATAAAGCGATGGTGATGTTGAGGACGAGGTGGATAAATACATTGGTAATGTAATGGACCAAAAATCATTTGTCAATTGACCTTCAATGATTTCATCCAATACATTTTTAAACTGCTCCGGTGATTCAATTCCTCGAAGTCGCGCTAAATCACTTTCCATCGCGGTTTCGGGAGAGCCAGTGTATCTACCCGTAATTGAACACATAAAAAACCACTTGGAAATCAGTTTTTTTAATTCATACAAGTCCATATTAATATCTTCTCGTCCAATCAAGAAGAAGATATAAGCATATAGCAAATTATTATCAGAGCTAATGTAGTCATGTCTTGCAAAACCGGCTTGTTTAATTGATTTAATGAATTCATGCCAATTAACTATGTTTAAGACCTTTGATTGTGCAATTTGGAGGTTTTGAAATTGTTTTTCTCTCCTTTCAATGCTAAAATCACCTGAATCCAAGTCCTTACCGCGTAAAATGCTGTATACATATTGGAGGCGAGCCCTCCTAAACGCTAATCCAACAGAAACTCTCAGCATTTGATCTGGGTTGGGATCTATTAGATAATTAAAGGGGGAGGCGCTTTCTTTGCTGGGTGTTCTGCACAGGCGACAAAACGCCTCTAATTCCTTTCTTCCATCTTCCCAAAAAACTGACATTAATGTCAAAATAAAATCGGCTTGGTTCAATTTTTTTCCTTGAGAGTTAATTCGCACAAATACATCGGCAACTTGCTCTTCATTAATTTCTGCTGAAAGCTCTAATGCGGAAAAGGGATAGCCCTCAAGATTAGTTAGATTATTGAACGCCTTCCTGATTTTTTTTATTTCCTCGGCTGATAATTCAACTGACTGTTTTAGACGATCAATGAATTGATCAGTTATTTCAAATAAATCGGCATCTGCTTTCCATAATTCTGAAATGTTCTGGAAAAATCTTGGATTATTTTTTATTGACGCATCTGGGATTTCAAATTTCTCTTCTAAGGGATTAAAAGCAATAACAATGGTTGCTTTTTCATAATTTTCCCGAATTACTTCTTGGCCCTTAACCACTGCATAAAGAGATGTAAGGCGCTGCTGTCCATCCACAATTAATAGTGTAGGGTGCTTTTGCTTTGATGCAGTACCAATGCCTTTAGTGCCCTCAATATTTGCGTTTGCCCAAAATAAAAAATACCCAACCGGATATCCTTTATACATACTGTCAAAAAGGTCTCTAACCTGAGTGTCTTTCCAAACAAAAGGCCGCTGAATGTCAGGTAAACCAATTATTCCTAGGTCAATTTGCTGAATTAATGTTGTGAGATTATAGTTTACCTCTTTAAAAAGTGTTGCCATTAGTATTTAATAATAATTACCTTCTCTTGAATTAGGTTGTAAAGTTGGAATAATCAGACAAATTGCCCCCTTTCTGCCGGCCTCAAATTGTCCGTCCGCCTAAAGAGATATGAATTTACGGCACTAAATGTGGCATCGAACATTGGCCAAAATTAGTGTTTTTTAGATTGTGTTTTTAGTTACCTTTTTTCAAAGTGATTTACCTTGAAGTTCTATTCTGTGTGCGCTGTGAACAATTCCGTCGTGGATTGCATCAGCGATGGTATTATTTCCTATCATCTCATACCATAACTGCACAGGCAATTGCGACGCAAAGACAGTTGGTTTTTTACCATGTCGATCTTCGATGATTTCCATTTGCATCATTCTAGATTGTTGATCAAATTGCTGTATCCCAATGTCTTCCAAGATGAGCAAATCAAGCTTCTCTATCTTTAACAATTCCTTCAATTCCGAGCTTCCAAGGGAAGTCCATGAATAAAGAAATTGAGATCCAGATGAGTATGCGTGCTAGTTTAGTCCTAAAGGAAGAATACCCGATGTCAATTCCATTTGTAAAACACATACCGGATACTGATCGCTATTATTTCAAAGCATTGGTACAGAGCTTTAAAGCTCCAGGGCGCTTTGTGTTAGGATTTTTAGAGGATGTACAAGTTGTTGGATCAAAGGAATTTATCCGTTACATCAACCGTATAATGAAAAAGAACCTCTAAAAAAACTTGAATAACAGGAATATACAAAGAGTTGGTATGCTCAAAAGCCAAATCAAGGTAACCATGCATCCAGTAGTTGTCCTGTTGTAAACACGATTGTATGCAGCCTTCTTAGGATTGGTCAACCAACCCCATCCCCTCGGAGCTTTGAAGCCCAAGTTATGCCGGATGATCCGCTTTACCGATGTCCGGGCAGCGATTCGCTTGGTAATTGACGGTATGCGGAATCCGAATTTCATAATGCTACTTTGTAATCAACTATTTAACCTCTCCCAAGCCTCCAGTACCAACCTTCTCGTTCTATACTCCCCATACAAGCGGATTTCCTTTTCTTTCAATACACGAAATGTTTCTCCCGGAAAATCGGGGCCGTACACATCTTGTGGGTCTAAGATATAGCGGAGTTCTTCGATGGTGAGGCCATAGAGTTTGGCGTATATTGCATCGAGTTCTGCTTTGAGCACTGCCCTGCGTTCTTCATCCCATTTAAAAGGTGGCAATGGACAACCCTCCGGGTCTATCTCGCACCACTCGGGTGGTGCCCAAGCATGACCGCCTGTTATTGCTTTATTGGCTTCCCATTGTTCTTTTATGGCTGCTTTTAAATCTGCATCTGCTTCTTTCCAAACATCATCAGCAAAGGCTTTGATGTCCCATGATGAGTATGTGAGTTCGATAATATTCTTTACAATGCTTTGAACAATCACTCTACTAAAACATTTACCCGATAGAACTGGTAGCTGTTTAAATATAAAGTAATTAAAATTCACATTGCCTATTTTCTGTTGTGCTAGATAATCAAAAACCAAAGAACAGAAATTTCCATATAAGCATGATTTTAATATTGTGCTTTTCACATTTGAAAAAATCACTGGCGCGCTATTGCCAACCGCAACTCGTGGTAATATTGAAACAACTACACTTCGTTCATTTGAAACAACTCCAGTTATATTTCTATACGCAATTATCCAGGAGTGTTGAATGTCAATTCTTTCATTTAATACCTCTGGCTTGATATAGTATCTTGATTTATTTATTGCCGAAGCATCTCCTAGTTTATCCTCGTTAAATCCTTCGGAAGACCCTCTTATCTTTCTTTCGCCCTTAGGTTGACCTGCACTTGCAAATCGATGATTAAAGAGATGGAACATTTTGGCTTCATAAAGCCTTACTAGTCCTGGCATTTCAGTCAAAAACAATTCACTATCATTTGACATGTCAAACATTCTATTAAATGATATGCCCCACTCATTCAGTCCAGTATTTTCATTTTCAATAATTGCATGTGAAGAATATATTTTCTTAGCAAGTTGTATATCGTAAAATGAAAAAAAAGATGGCGCGGTTAATGTGTTAGGATTAAATAAAACAAACGTATCATACGGTATTTCTATGACTCTTCTGTTTGCCGTTATTTCGGCGGGATCGTTAAGAAAAAAAGCAAATTTTGGATTGCTTGTTTTAATTGATTTACTTAATGTAATTAAACTAAAACGCGTGTTTGAATCTATTTGATCAAACAAACCCTTTTTGTTTTGAAAATCAAATAGGCTTAGTAGTCTTCTATTTGAAATTATACTTCCAAAGAAATTCTTGTTTGAATCATCAGTGGCAATGCCAGTTGGAACTATAAATCCGCTCATACCTTTAGAATTAATCTGATTTAAAAGTAGTTCGGAAAAAATGGAGTAGGTGTTTATATCTCCATCGGCTGTTAAAGGATATTTTCCACTTTCCCTAATAAATTTACCAAGAGCCTCAGAGCCGTGTTTTGCAATTTTAAATTCTTCATATACATAGGGATTGCTCATTTGCAAATCAGCAATCATTTTTTTTCTTAAAGATTTATTTGATACTCGAGCAAGACTTGGAATTCTAATTGAAAAAAATTCCTCCTCTTGCAACTTAATTCTTTCCCAAGGTGGATTTCCCAACATCACATCAAAACCACCTTGATCAAATACATCCGGAAACTCTAATGGCCAATGAAAGAATTTATGCTCTATGCTCAGGGCATCGGATTTGTCTATCAAGGGGCCGTAGGCGGCAGCTGGGTTTGTGAGAAACTTGGCTAAGCGTTCACTATTAGGTGCGGCTTGTTTGCTTTCTTCTGTGTAGGTCCAAAAGAAAGCAGCTGTCCATAGGTTGCAAGCCCGCCAGTCGTTAAACCAGGCGTTGTTGCTGCGGAGTTTTTCAAATTTGGTTTTTACCTTTTTTACACCATCAATATCATCCTGCTGCAAGTTTTCAAGTTCTCTGTAATCGCCCGTAAAAGTAATGGTATCTATCTTGCTGCTTTGGATAAAGTCAAGTGTGGTTTGTTTTGTCTTGTTGAATTTGACATTATCCTTTTTCAGTTCCTGACACACCTTTTTATCGTCACCAGTTACCGGGTTAAAGGCATCATCGGGTATGCCTTTTTGCAAAACGCTTAAATCAGTCACGCCTACTAAACTATTCCCATTGCGAATCTTATGGTCTAAGAAACTCAAAGGTTTGCCGCTATTGTGTCCTTCCAACCACAAAGCCAATTTGCACAGTTCGACCGCATCTGGGTTGAAATCCACCGCATAAATGCAGTGCTGTATTACTTCACGCAGGCACTTGCGGTACACTGATGGTGCAGGGTTTTCTTCACCACTTTGCACTCTTGCCAAATACCAAGCTATGGTTCGAGCTGCCGCCAATAACATGTGCCCGCTACCGGCTGCAGCATCACATACTTTCAGTTTCAATAAGGCTTTGGCTTGCGTCTCTTTATTTCCTGTATTTTCTTTTAATCGTTCTTCAATTACTGGTATCAAAGCCGATTTAATCAGTTCGTTTACGAGTTCAGGGCGGGTATAGTAAGAACCTGTGGTTTTACGGTCTGTTCCCTCGTGAAAAGTGAAGTTGATGTGTGCAGGATTACCAGCTTCAATATTTTCTATCACAGGATGAAGCTCCAGTAATCCTTCGTACACCGACCCCAATTCTTCTACATCTAACGAACGGTAATTGATTGCAACTAGATTTTTCTTGTCATCACGAAACTCATTCATGTTTCGTATACATTCAAGCAAAAGCTTGTTACTGATTAAACTATCCTGTAAATCTTGAATGGCGTTATAACTGAACAAATCCCCATCTAATGGCTGTATGCCCAGTTTTTTACCATTTCCTCCGGCTTCAAACAAGAGAAAAGACTGTACCAACCCTTGCCACAAATCATTGAATTGCGATTCGTACACATAACGGTTTTCGGAAAGTTTACGCAGGCGGGCAATGCTATAGAATTGCAGATAAATCTTTTTGAGTTTCTGGGTAGCATCCGATTTATCTTCCGGGTCGTACACCAAGTCCCGTTCTTCGGTTACCATTAAAAACAAAAAACGGTAAATGATGCGAAGCAGTTGGCGGTAATAATCTTTGGAAGAAAGATCACCGGACTGAATTTTTTCCCGAAGTGCAGTATTGTTTTCGTGTTGTAAAAATCCATTGCCCAGGGCTAACAAAGATTCTTTTACCGCAAGGCTTAAACCATCCCGTATACGATTACCGGTTTCAATGCTATCCTGATAATATTTTTCAAGCAGGCATTGGTCAGCTTCGGTCTTACTTCTAGGGAAACGTGAAGCATGCAATAAGCGATATAGTAAGGTGAATTCACTATACTTGTCTTCGTCCAACATGCGTTTCAAATCAAACTCTACATAAGTGAGTTTGATTAGGCGGCCACTATCACGAATTAAACGCAGGAACAAACCATTGGCAGCAATACCATACACATGTTCAGTCACATTCAGGTATTCCTGCATGGTGCCATGTGGTGAAAACCTTGATGTACCTCCACTGGATTTAACGTCCAATGTATTTTTATCTGGATTGTTAGGTTCAATAAAGCCAACAATGTGCACTGGTAGTTGATCTAAATTGGCAGCAGTATGACTAACAGTATAGCTTTGATTATTATCGCCTTGCAATCCCGATTTTTCTTTGGATAAATCGAAGCCAAGAGAACTAAGGAACTGCTCCATCCATTTCCGACTCAGCGTAGTGCCATAAGGGTCGCTTGCCGGCAGAATTGTGCTTTTATCACTAAAATGCTTCCAGTCTAATTTTATGCGACTCCAGGCATATTCTATTTCACTTCGAATATTGGCTCCCAGCTCAAACCAAAATTCAGGGGCTTGCTGTCCGCTTGCTTCAGCTGTCTCAACCTTTTGCAGAATTTCTTCGGAGAGCAGGTTTCCTTGAATATTTATTGTCGTGTATTTCATTGCTCTTCTACTTTACTTCGGGTAATAAAATGTAAACGCCTAGTACATCCATTGGCAAAACAGGTTCTACCACTTTGTATTTATTACCACTGACTAATTTTTTAAATCGTGTATGGCTTTCCACTAAATGATTAGCTCTTTCTAACGCTACTTCATCCGTGTGAAGGCGAAAGGAAGTTTCATCATGCACCCAACTCATTTCTTCATTTAGCCAATACGCTTTTTCGCCTTCCTCCATATTTTGTGTTGGCTTGATGCTCATTAAAAGAGCAAGGGCAGTTTCTTTATCTAAAAATTGCTTCTGATTCACTTCGCCTTTGTAACCCCACAGCCACATTTCTTCAGCTACGATTTGCTTGTTGCTCGGTTGTTCAGCAATAACATTCCTCACCCGCAATTGAAACAAAATTGTTTTCTGATTTACATCGGCAGTTCGCAATACCGCTGACCTTGCTGCTCTTTGTGAAGCTCCTTGCAAAGCCGTGTTAATGATGTGCTGCGATAAGTGCTCGGTAAAAGGGTGATTTCGGCCAAGGTATTTATAACCAGAAGGTGTTGGGGATTTAAAGGAAATTTGAATTTCGTTTTTATCGGAAAGCAAGTCTCTTAAGCGCTGCGGAATATTTGTGGTGTAGAATTTATATCCGTCTTTTTTTGCTTCCACCTGCACACCCATTAAGCGTAGAGAATCCAAAACAAATTGCTCCACTGCTTTTACATCGCCTATGGCTTGATCCACTTCACGCAGGTCTGCTTCAATTTCATTGGCTTTAATGGCATTTTGAGCAAAGATACTTCTGGATGCAGTTTCCCTTTTTTCCGCTTCCTCAAATGCTTTTGCCACTCTGTTCTTTTCCGCTTCAATTTCTTCTGCCTCAAACATGGATAGCTGATGCGATACTTGTTTTACAGAAACCGAAGGCTTTAATAAGATGGCATTAGTAACAGCTTCCATCACCGAAGCACTGTTTTCAGGGAAAGGAACAGATATGCCAATTGAACGCCTGATTTCTCTGGCTTTACGAAGCAATACCTCCAATACAACACCATCAATGGGATTGTTACTTCCATATAGTAATGCTACTTCTAGGGAATCCGATTGCTGTCCAAATCGGTCAATACGCCCTTCTCGTTGCTCCAATCTGTTTGGATTCCAAGGCAAATCGTAATGTAGCAAAGCGTTAAAGCCTTCTTGTAAATTAATCCCTTCACTTAAACAATCGGTGGCAATTAGTAATCGTCTTTCCGATTTGTTCATCTCTTCAATTTTCTCTCTTCGAAGCTCATCATTCAGTTCGCTGGTAACTACTTCAATGTGAAGGTTCTTAAAGTTTTTACCCTTCAGGTTCTCTTTGAAAATCTGTCCGAGATAATTGGCAGTTTGAATGTATCGGCAGAATATGATTGGATTATACCCTCTTTCTAAAAATGTCTTGATTTGAATAAGGGCTTCTTTTGCTTTTTGGTCATACTCAATGCTATAAAGCCCTGCCATGCGTTTGGCATAACCCATTAAACGTTTGGATTCTGAATCCTTAACTTCCATACCTTTCCCAAGGACAGATAAAGGCAGATTATCATCGGTGGAAAAATCGTTGTCCATAACACTTTCGCTTTCTGCAACGTTCTCATGCTCACGGTTAGTGTCAGGATCATCTTCTTCATCCGTGATTTTTTTCTTCTGTGCCTTTTTTGTCAGCATGGATATGCCGGCAGCCGGACTACTCATAACACCCCTCAACAAAGCCAAAGCATCCCAATAGTTGTAGCGTTGTTTTCTACCATCGCCCATGTTCTGAGCCACTATTTCTCTGGCATAAGTCAAAATATCATTGAATACATCGGCATAAGCTTTACCAATCTCAAAGTCTTTATCAATGGAATTTCTTTCGGGGAATTTTGTTTCCTCATCCAGCCATTTCAGTACATCGCTTCTTCGTCTTTGAATAAAATGTTTGGCAATTTCTTTCCTTTCCGATTCAGTGGAAGTAACTACGTCAATCTTTTCAAATTCAGGTTTTAATAAACCGAGCAATGACTGAAACTCTGCTTGTTTTCCACTATGCGGTGTGGCGGTTAGCAATATCAAGTGTTGATTTTCCTTTTTTGAAATATCGTGCAGCAAGTGGTAACGCAATTGCTGTGAATTATTTGCTCCGGCAGGTTTTGCGCAAGTATGTGCTTCATCCACCATGATCAATTCAGGGCAATGGTCAATAAACACTTGTCGTTTATTTCCTGACTTGATGTAATCAATTGAAATGATCTGAAAAGGAAATGCACGGAAAATATTCTCGTGTGTACGAATTTGTCTTTCCAAAGAAGTAGCTGTACCAGAACGAATAATCACCGCTTCAATACCGAATTTATTCTTCATTTCGTCCTGCCACTGATCGCATAAGTGTGGCAGACAAACAATAGCAAAGCGCTTGATTTCCTTACGTTCATAGAGTTCCTTGGCAATCAATAAAGCCTCAATGGTTTTACCTACACCCACATCATCAGCAATGAGCAATCGTGTTGTTTCTTGTTTTAGCGCCATTATAAGGGGCACCAACTGATACGAACGTGGCCGGAATGAAAGTTTGCCTAAGCAACGGAATGGACCGGCTGCGTTTCGGAATGAAAGTCGTGCTGCATTGTAAAGCAGTTTGGCGGATGTAAAATCTCCTAAATCATTTTCGGATGGTTTTATGAAATTATAGGATTCTGGCTTATCAGCTATATTAGCTAAAGGCTTGTATATTCCTGTGATCTCTTCATCCGAACCACCTAAGGGTTTCAATAATAATAGGTCATCATCTTCAGATGGTAAAATAACCCAAGGTCTGTTGCGAAGGGTCACTAAACTACCAGGCTTATAATCGAAATTACTTGTCATTGTCTTTTACTTTTTTGAAGATATCCGGTCGTGTTGCAATTAAAGCCTCCAATGAATCTTTGTAATACCAAGAAAGTACTTGATAGCCTGCATTTTTAAGGGCAGCTCGCTTTATGGTGTCATCCTTTTTTACTTCTGGATTATCATGTGGTGTGCCATCACAGAATACGAATACATTCGGTTTATAATAGAAGTCTGGTCGCACAAACATTTCATCCACTTTAGGCTGTGCTTTGTCAGGCAACTTTATACCATTTTCATAAAGGAATTTTAAAAACTTATCTTCTGTACTACTATTCGGGTCTCTTGCAGCTTGCAGGAATTGATATTGTTCATCATAGCTACTGAATGACTTGTTAGACATTACTTCTACCGCTGATTCTTTTAAATTTTTTAAAGCGTCACGGATCAAGTTTCTATCAATTTGCTGGTGAAAGAATTGATTGTAGTAACTTAATAAATCGTCATAAGTAGCTGGAAGGACTTCGCCTTCTTCTTCAACATCATTTTTGAAGAAGCAAACTTTGTAGGCCTCTATCATGATGGCCTTGTACAGTGAAAGATTGTCCATGATTTGAGAAAGCACACCAAGGCTTCCTTCTGCCGCTTCATAAATCAAAATATTAGGATTTTCCTCGTCGCCCATTATGGTGGCGCCAATCTCATTTGATTCTACCTGAAAATAATTTTCAATAGCTCGTTTGATGGCAAACATCAAAGTGATAACACCATTACTGCCACCACCTAGTCCAAGTGATTTAATAGGTTGGATATATAAGGCATTAGCCGTATCTGAAGTAAATAGTTTTACATCTTTAATTTCATCTGCTTCACCTTTTTCTTCTTTTTGCTTTTTGCTTTGCCAATAGCCGGTGTTCAGGTTAATTGTAAAACCATATTCACGCGAAGCCCGCCATTTTAAATTCAGCTTGAAAATTCGACAAGTAGGTAGGTAGTGAATGTGTAATAGTTTTTCATCACCTACACTTACAATCCCTTCGGTTGTATTTTCAAATCCACCATCTACAGAAAAGTAGGTTTGAATGTCATATCCCTTTTTAGTCCTTTCCTCTTCCTGACAAGTAATTCTTTGCAATTCATAGGCTCTTGTTTCAGCCATTTCAATCAATGTGGTATGCACATGCTTATTGACGTCCAACTGCAAGGTTTCGTTGATAATGGGATCAACTTCGTATCCATATTGTTTGTCGTAAAGGAAATAGCCAGTTTTAGGGCAAATTTTTCCGTTCTCTAATTTGAGTTCAGCATCAGTCAATATCATGCGGTCAACACGATATTTAGCACCATCATGATAAATTACATTTCTAGGCCCAAACTCATTCAGTGCAATAAAACGGGCTCTTGAAATAAATTCTCCACCACCGTCCTCGCTTTCCATGAATGAACGAACCGGAAGACGTGTGAAGTTGTAGCCCGGTAAAAAGCCCTCTGCTGCCAAGTAACGATATGGGTAAAATTCAGATTGGTCTTTGTTGTTTTTCTTTCCATCAGTAGGTTCATTCAAGAGTAAGTCACGTTGTCTTTCAGCTTGCCTCAAACTTTTGTAGGCCTCTTTTTTCTTCTCGTGATTATCAGCATAGATTCTGTTCTCAATAATAGAAGTCGCGGCCTTGATTTGGTTTTGAGCTGCTTTATAAAGCTTTCTCCAACGGTCAAGTGAAAGGTCAAATGAATGCTGGAAAGAATCAATATTTTGCTTTATCCAACTATCTGTAAACCATGATGGTTTTCTTCTTGCCAGTTCGTTTTTAAAGTAAGTGTCTTCAATTACCTTCTTATAATTAGTTAGAATAAGTGTCTTTTCTTCATCACTGATTTTAATTGTGTCAATGATTTCTTGCTTTAGTGGTAATGTTTCAAAATTACCTTTATCAACTAAGTCACCGAGTGAATTATTCAATACACTTAATGGCTTTCGAGTTAGTATAGAAGCGTTTAAATGACTCAATAAAAGTTCCTCATTAATCAAATCCATTCTAGGTGCGGTTACTGTACCAGCGACCATTTGAGTAGAATGTTTGAAGTAGTGGCGGTCGTGAGCACTGAAATTAGAGCAGTATACCAATACCAAAGCTGCCTGTCCGCTTCTTCCTGCCCGTCCACTTCGTTGTGCGTAATTGGCAGGTGAAGGTGGCACATTTCTCATGTGCACTATGGAAAGGTCAGAAATATCAATACCTAATTCCATGGTTGGCGAACAGAATAATGCTCCGATTTTACCTTCTCTGAATTCTTCTTCCCTTTGCTTTCTCTTTTCGCTATTAATCTGACCGGTGTGTTCACGGCCCTCTATCGGTTTAATATCATGAAAGTTGGTTTGATAAAACCGTTGGAAATATTTGTTTGGCTTCGTATTGAGTGGTTTGTAAGATCGGTTTTTAATTAAATCAGGAATAAGATTTTCACCATCACCCTTTTGCCAAAGAATATTGTCAACCTTTAATTGATAGATGCTGGTTTCTTCGTTGTTTGACGTTTTAGCAGGTTTCTTAACTAGCCAACCCGCTTCACTCAAAAAGTCAAGTAGTTTGTAAGTGAAATCATTGTAAATCTGTTTCCCTCTTATATCAATTCCATGCTGCGCTGCTTTTTTTCTCAGGTACCGACCAAAAACACTGCTTATTCCTGCACTTTCTGAATACAATTCTCTTGCTGAAGAGGAAAGCCTTTCTAAACGAATATGATTAGGCACTTCCAGTTTTTCGTTTTCATCCAAGGTCCAAGGAGCTTTAAGTTTCTCCTTTATTTTTTTTGCGTTCGTTGAAATCACTCCTGGTTCAAGCATAGAAAAACTCAATGCATAAGACTTTCGGAAAAAGTCGAAAACCTGATGCAAAAATTCCTGGCGTTCAGCCGGAGTCATTGCAAAAAGTAAATCATTAGGTTGCCAAAGTGAATTGTCTTGAATCGATTGTTCGAGATGCTTATATTCGATTATGAGCAAAGCACATTGTTCAAGGTTGGGCAATACAACTCGCCAGCTTCGTCTCAAATCATGCAACAATCGATACATAATGAAGTCCTTGAATGCATCTTCATTCTCTTTCTTAGGACCTGGAAAATTTGCAGGCTGTTTGGCAAACTGGTCTTGACCTATATTCAAACAAGAAAACACTTTGTCTGTGATGCTTGTGTAGTCCAGTGTTTTATGCGTTTCAAGAGCTTTTGCTATTGCCGCTCTGAGTTGCCCAACTTTTACAAAGTCATTAAAGTGTCCAGCTTGCAGAGATGCGTCTTGTCTGTTGTCGGTGAAACTTAACAGTTTTTGTTTTGCCGATTCTTCCCCAAATTCCTGAAGTTGAGTAATTGTTTCAAAGGATAGTACCGTTGTGGCTGTGCTTCGTCCTTCACCACCAAGTTTCATCACTTTTGTCCATTCCGCTGTCTGTGCATCATATATTGTTCCTGATGTTGGATCGAACATTAATGGGGAAGGCATAAACCATCCTTCATAGTCCATTGTATTCGTGAAAGAAAAGTCGCCTTGTTTATTGAAGAAAATTTTTCTAGGCAATCTTTCTTCTCTTTCTTTTTTCAGTTTACGAGAGCCATCTTTTCTTGGCGGTGTAAACCATGTTTCAGGCAAATCAGGAATGTCTCTTTCAGCATCCCAAATTGGATCTTCGTCTTCTAAATGCTGAATAAAAATATAACCTTCTTCAATGGCCGATTCATCTTCTTCGTCCACTATATCATAGAATTCTCTTGGTAGAATAATTGAATCATTCAAGTTTAACTTCACACAGGTGAATTCATGCCCAGAAGCCCTGCTGAAGAGCATTGGGAATAATTTTGTGTCTTTATTTTCAGCATAAAGTCCTGCATCTAATCGTAAATCTCTAGACTTTTGATCGCCTAAAGTTGAATAAACCGAACCTGTTTGAGCAATAAATTGATGAATACGGTAAGGTAGAAAATTCTTCTTTTTATTTGGGTTCGTATTTAGAATATTTGCCCATTCAAGTAATTGCTCTAAATGGCCTAAAGAATTCTCCTTACTAGTATCTGTGAATTCAGAGAGTTGCTCGGAAATTTTGGAAAGCTCGATTGGTTTTCTTCTCACCAATATCCCTTCTTTTAATTCAAGAGCTATTTGTTCTTCAATCCAGTTAGCAGTTGGGTGCTTTTCGAAATCCTGTGCATTTGAAGAAATTGAAATTCCTTCTTGTATAGCTTTTATTAAATCTTTCTTTGATGGCGAATGCCCTAGGCCGATACTTCTAACCAAATATTCATTGACGACTTGATTGGACTGAATATCTGTTCCAAAAATAGTTGATGCAATTTCTGCAACTTTCTGTTTTTGTTGTTGTAATGTTGTCGCATCACCTGATACCATTGTAGCAGATGTGCCAATGCAGGCAATTGGGTTTGAGGCCGCAGATTTAATTCTCCTAATTAATATCGAAACATCTGACCCTTGTCTGCCTCTGTAAGTATGCAATTCATCAAAAACTAGGTATTTAATATTCTCTAAAAAGTTTTGTCTTATTTCAACATCTCTACCACTTCGAGTCATCACTAACTCCAACATCATGTAGTTGGTTAGAAGAATATGAGGGGGATTTGCTCTTAGCTTTTCTTTTTGTTCTTCCGTTTCCTGTCCTGTGTATTGATCGAATGTTATTGGAAAAGGTTTGTTGTATTTTTCTTCGTATGTCTTTTTGAATTTCTCTATTTCTTTGAACTGTGAGTTAATCAAGGCGTTCATAGGGTAAACCACAACTGCTTGGATTTTATTGGTTGCAAAATCACCTTGCTTTAAAACATGGTTAAATATTGTAGCTATGTAAGTCAGTGACTTTCCTGAGCCAGTCCCGGATGTCACAATAAATTCTTTGCCACTCGCACCAATTAAAATCGCTTCCTCCTGGTGTTTATATAAACTGTACCCAGAAAATATATTATCCAACTCGGTATCAAGATGACCTTCTTTTACTAATGTAGATAATGGTCTGCCTTTTTCGAATGTTGGGTTAAATTGAACCAACGGTTCGGGCCACAGTTTTTTATTACCGATCTCGCTATCAACGAATTTTAAAATTGAAGGGTCCTTTATATTCAGAAAGCTCTGGATATAGGTTTTGTAATTATTAATTAGCTTCTTGTGAAAATTTAAAATATCCATATTATCATTTTTTGTTATTCTTTGTATAAAAGTTCAAACGATGATAGCGCTTGTTGAAAACCTAAAATAGCGCAAAATACACTTTCATCTGCCAAAGTTTTTTAAACTACACTTTAAATATTTTAAAGATTTCACAATCCGGATTATGTATTCAAACATCTTTATCCCTAACCATTTTCCACCTTGCCAATTAGCGCAATCCAAACCCAAATTTTTTGATTCAATTTCTCGCCAAATTAGACACTTCTCCTCGGCGAAATGGCTCAAATACAAGCCTCATTTTATAATTCTAATATGGAAGAAGTGTAGTCACTCTATTCTTAAAATTAATTTTAGGGTCAAGCTTGTAAGTAAACAATTCATAAAACTCAGATGATATAGCCATTGGTGTCTTTCCAAATAATT
>JACCDI011469761.1_pt1 | contig 15942 bp, 18 predicted proteins | sample 7442791 | NCBI WGS metagenome assembly JACCDI01 (sample SAMN15323434, study PRJNA562643) | freshwater metagenome | isolation source: river surface water | place: USA:Blue River Watershed | collected 2017-08-15 | reverse complement strand
GTGCCCAGCTCCAGCAGCACATCGAAACGGCGCCCGCTCGCCCGGCGGCGCTTCCAGTCCTCGACCATGGCCAGCTGCGCCAGCGAATCGACCAGGAACCACACACGGGCATCCCCATGCCGCGCCAGCAGCGCGTCCAGTCCGTCGAGGTCGGCATCGGCCAGCACCTGATTGGCGATGATGCAGCGCTGCGCCCCGGCGGCCAGTGCCAGCTGCAGCTGGTGCACATTGGCCACCGTCATGCCCCAGGCGCCGGCCTGCAGCTGCAGTCGGAACAGCTCGCACGACATGGTGGTCTTGCCGTGCGGCGCCAGCTGCACACCCTTGCGCTGCGCCCAGGCCTGCATCCAGGCCAGGTTGTGCATGAGCGCGGAGGTTCGCAGGGTGGCCAGCGGGTAGGGCATGGCGTCGTCAAGCACATGCCATTGCCGTTCGGCGATGCGGTCTGCGGTCGTGGCATCGGCCACAATCGGGTAACCCTTGAGCCGATGATCGAGTTCGAATGCCATGCAGGAGGTCTCCGTTGAATCCACCGTTGGCGATGATTGTGCAATGAGCGCGTGCACCGAAAAAATCCTGGACGTGGTCGCCCTGGGCGAGGCGATGCTCGAGTTCAACCAGACGCAGCAAGAGCCACCGATCTACCTGCAGGGCTTTGGCGGCGACACCAGCAACGCCGTGATTGCTGCGGCACGTGCCGGAGCCCGCGTGGCCTACCTCAGCCGCCTCGGCCAGGACCACTGGGGCCACCTGCTGCTGCAGCTCTGGCTTCGGGAAGGGGTGGACACCTCGGGTGTCTTGCGCGATGCACAGGCCCCCAGCGGGGTGTACTTCGTCAGCCACGACGCACGCGGCCACCACTTCAGCTACGCCCGGGCAAGTTCTGCCGCCAGCCGCATGCAGCCTTCAGACGTGCAAAACCACTGGGGCAGTCTGATCGGCCAAAGCCGCTGGCTGCACCTGTCGGGCATTTCGCTGGCCATCTCGCCCTCGGCCTGCGATGCCGGATTTGCCGCCATGCACGCGGCCCGCGCGCATGGCACCCAAGTCGCTTTCGATTCCAACCTGCGCCTGTCGCTGTGGCCACTCCAGCGCGCCCGCGCCTGCATTGCCGAGGCGGTGCGGCTGTGTGACCTGTTCCTGCCCAGCATGGACGACATGAGCATGCTGACCGGCCTGCAGCAGCCCGACGAGGTGCTGGACTGGAGTCACGCCCACGGGGCCAGGCAGGTGGTGCTCAAACTCGGGGCCGAAGGCGCCATCGTCAGCGAGAAAGGTCAGCGCACAGCCATTGCCCCACTGCGTGTGCAGGCGGTGGATGCCACCGGAGCCGGCGATTGTTTTGCCGGTAACCTGCTGGCGCGCCTGTGCGCAGGCGACGATCTGCTGCAGGCAGCCCGCTATGCCAATGCGGCGGCCGCCCTGTCGGTCCAGGGGCGTGGCGCTGTCGCACCGCTTCCCACACCCGAGGCCGTGCAGGCCATGATGCAAGCATGAATGCGGATCTTCAACGCCCGCTGATCGCCATCGACTGGGGCACCTCCTCGCTGCGCGGTGCACGCTTTGATGCACAGGGCCAGCAGCTCGATGCGCGCCAGTTCCCGCGCGGCATCCTGACGGTGCCAGCCGGCCAGTTCCCGGCTGTCCTGGAGGAATGCTTTGGCGACTGGCTGCAGCAAAGCCCGGATGCGCTGTGCCTGCTTTCTGGCATGGTCGGCAGCCGCCAGGGCTGGCAGGAGGCGCCCTACTGTCCCTGCCCTGCCGGCTTTGAAGAGCTCGGACAACACCTGCTGTGGCTGCAGCCGGGCCGCATGGCCATCGTGCCCGGTCTGTCGGTGCAGCAGCACGATGGCTTGCCGTTTGACCAGCACGATGTGATGCGCGGCGAAGAGGTCCAGATTTTTGGTGCACTCTCGCTGGCGGGCCTGCAGGACGCCACCGTGGTCCTGCCTGGCACCCACAGCAAATGGGCGCAGGTGCAGCAGGGCCGTGTGACGCAGTTCCGCAGCTTCATGACCGGCGAGGTGTATGCGCTGCTTGGCCAGCACTCCATCCTCTCGCGCACCCTGCCTGCCGATGCACCTTTTCACGAGGCCACCTTCAGGGATGCCGTCCAATTGGCCCAGAGCACGCCCAGCGTGCTCTCGAGCATCTTCGCCACACGCACGCTGGCCCTCTTCGGCACACGGCCTGCCGAGCAGCACATGAGCTTCCTGTCGGGTCTGCTGATCGGCGAAGAGCTGCGCGCCATGCGAAGCCACCAGAACGGCGCACTGCTGCTGGTCGGCAGCGCCCCCCTCAACACCCGCTATGCCTGCGCCTTGCAGACGCTCGGCTGCAGCGCGCGATGCCTGGGCGATGAAGCCACCTGGGCAGGCCACATAGCACTGGCCAAACACCTTTGAAACCATGAACACAAGCCCAGCTGACCTCCTGGCCACCGGCCTGCAACAACTGCCGCTCATCGCCATCCTGCGCGGCCTCACGCCGCCCGAAGCACCGGCCATCGGCCAGGCCCTGACGGACGCCGGTTTTGTGCTGCTCGAAGTGCCACTCAATTCACCCCAGCCGCTGGACAGCATCGCCGCGCTGGCGGCGCAGCACCCTCAGCGGCTCATTGGCGCCGGCACCGTGATGAGCGCTGCCGATGTGCGCAACGTGCATGCCGCAGGCGGGCGCCTGATCATCTCGCCGCACTTCGATGCCGAAGTGGTGCACGAAGCCCTGCGCCTGGGCCTGGCCTGCATGCCCGGCGTGGCTACGCCCAGCGAGGCTTTTGCCGCGCTGCGTGCAGGCGCGCATGCGCTCAAGCTGTTCCCGGCTGAAATGATCGGCCCCGGCGTGGTCAAGGCTCTTCGTGCGGTGCTGCCCACCAGCGTGCCCCTGCTGCCCGTGGGCGGCATCACGCCCGGCAACATGGCGGCCTACCGCCAGGCGGGGGCCAGCGGCTTTGGCATCGGCTCCGCGCTCTACCAACCCGGGCAGTCGGTCGCACGCACGGCGCAGGCGGCTCAGGATTTCATTTCGGCCTGGCACGCCAGCACGGCCTGACAGGTCTTTGACCTTCGGACACAATCGCCACCATGAGATTCCTTCACACCATGCTGCGCGTGGGCAACCTCCAGCGCTCGATCGACTTCTACACCCAGGTGCTGGGCATGCAACTGCTGCGCACCTCCGAAAACCCCGAGTACAAATACTCGCTGGCTTTTCTGGGCTTTGAGGGGGGCAACCCCGGCCAGGCCGAGATCGAGCTGACCTACAACTGGGGCGTGGAAAGCTACGAGATGGGCACGGCCTATGGCCACATCGCCCTGGGCGTGCCCGACGCGTATGCGGCCTGCGAAAAAATCCGTGCCAACGGCGGCAACGTCACCCGCGAGCCAGGACCGGTCAAAGGCGGCACCACAGTCATCGCTTTCGTCACCGACCCGGACGGCTACAAGATTGAACTGATCCAGCGCCCGGCGATGGCTGCGGGTACTGGCCTCAAAGGCTGATCAGACAGCCTCTCCGCGCGGGCCACGGCCCATGAGCTGCTGCACCACCTCGCCGGCTTTGAGCGAGCCGTCGAGCAGGGCTACCACAGCGGCCGTGATCGGCATGTCTACACCCAGCGCCTGCGCGCGCTGGTGGACTGTGCGGGCACTGTAGACGCCCTCGGCCACATGGCCGAGCGACTCGACCGCCTGCGCCAGCGTGAGGCCCTGCGCCAGCAGCAGACCCACCTTGCGGTTGCGGCTGAGGTCGCCGGTGGCGGTCAGCACCAGATCGCCCAGGCCGGAGAGGCCCATGAAGGTTTCGGCTTTGGCGCCCAGCGCCACTCCCAGCCGCGTCATCTCGGCCAAACCCCGGGTGATGAGTGCAGCACGGGCATTGAGGCCCAGCGACAAACCATCGCACAGGCCGGTGGCGATCGCCAGCACGTTCTTGACGGCGCCGCCCACCTCGACACCCACGATGTCGTCATTGGCGTAAATGCGCAATGCCGGGCCATGAAAGGCGTTCACCAGGGCGTCACGAACGCTGGCGTGCGCACTGGCTGCCACCAGCGCAGCCGGCTGACCGCAGGCAACCTCTTGCGCAAAGCTCGGACCGCTGAGCGCACCAGCACGCATGCGGGGCGCCACTTCAGCCTGAACCTCATGCGGCATGAGGCCGGTGCCTGCCTCGAAGCCCTTGCACAGCCAGGCCACCGAAGACGGCACTTCGGCCAGATCAGACAGGGTCTGGCGCAGTCCGGCCATGGGCGTGGCGATGATGAACAGGTCTTCCTGCGAAGCGCCGGCGGTCAGCTCGGACAAGGGGCCGCTGACGACCTGCAGCACCTCGGGCAAAGCCAGGCCGGGCAGGTAGCGCGCATTGACGCGAGCGCTCTGGATCTGCAGGGCCTGTTGCGCGTCGCGCACATGCAGGCGCACCTGCCGCGCACCGGGCAGACGGCAAGCGGCCGTCGCCAGGGCCGTGCCCCATGCACCGGCGCCAATGAAGGTGATGCGCAGGCTCACGGCCAAAAGGGGCAATTACTGGGCGGTGGCGCCGGCCTGTTGCTGCTCGTACATGGCCTGGAAGTTGATCTCGGCCAGGTGTACCGGCGGGAAACCGGCGCGGGTGATCAGGTCGGCCACGTTGCCACGCAGGTAGGGGTAGACGATCTGCGGGCAGGCGATGCCCATGATCGGTCCCATCTGGTCTTCGGGCAGATTGCGGATTTCAAAGATGCCACCTTGCTTGCACTCGGCCAGGAACACAGTCTTGTCGCCGATCTTGGTGTGCACGGTGGCGGTCACGGCCACTTCGTAAATGCCTTCGGCAGCGGGGGTGGCCTCGACACCGAGCTGGATGTCCACAGTGGGTTGCTGCTGCTCGAGCAGGATGGCCGGCGAATTGGGCTGCTCCAGCGAGGCTTCCTTGAGGTAGACGCGCTGGATCTGGAACACGGGGGTAGCTTGCTCGGCGGTGTTGTCGGACATGGTTTTCTTTCAGGGAAAAATCGCTTGGCAGGACAGCGGTTGCGCTCTGTCGCCCGCAAAAACGACGGCCCGTCAGGGCCGTTCGGATCATCAAACAGAGGGATTATGCGCGATCCAGAGGGCTGGCCACCCTGCCACGAGCAGCGTCAGGCACCCTGCAGCAGCGGCACCAGACCGCCCTTGGCGTCCAGCGCCATCAGGTCGTCGCAGCCGCCCACGTGGGTGTCGCCGATGAAGATTTGCGGCACGGTGCGCCGGCCGGTGATCTGCATCATGTGATCGCGCTGATCCGGGGCAGTGTCGATGCGGATTTCCTCGATCTGATCGACACCCTTGGCCTTGAGGATCTGCTTGGCACGAATGCAGTACGGGCAGACGGCGGTGGTGTACATCTTGACGGCTTGCATCACAAACTCCTTGGGAACGGGGTTCAGGCTTTGCTCACGGGCATGCTGGCGGCGCGCCAGGCCTTGAGGCCACCGGCCAGGCTTTGAGCATTCTCGTAACCCAGCTTGCGGACCACCGAGAGAGCGCGGCCCGAACGCACACCGGCCTGGCACACCAGGATCACGGGTGTGGCCTTGTTCTTGACCACCCCGGGCAGCTGCGCCTCAAGCTGGGCCATAGGAACATTGCGGGCGCCGGCAATGTGGCCGGCGGCAAACTCCCCCGGATCGCACACATCGATCACCACGGCTTTTTCGCGGTTCATCAACAGCACGGCTTCCGCCGGGTTGAGGCCCTTGCCCTGCATCAGCGTGGGCAGCAGCAGGGCGGCGCCCGAAGTCAGCGCCACCAGGATCAGCATCCAGTTGTCGATCAGAAAGCTCACTTGATTCCTTGTTCAGCTCAAAAAAAGGGGCCTCGTCAGGGCACCGCTCGGGCCAAATTCTAAAATGTCGGGAATCTCCCTGTTTTCCCCCATCGTTTGAGAACCCTCCCCATGTACAAACTCGTCCTGATCCGCCACGGCGAATCCACCTGGAACCTCGAAAACCGCTTCACCGGCTGGACCGATGTCGACCTCACCCCCGTGGGCGTTCAGCAGGCCATGTCGGCCGGCCAGCTGCTCAAGGCCGAAGGCTGGGACTTTGACCTGTGCTTCACTTCGGTGCTCAAGCGCGCGATCCGCACGCTGTGGCTCACGCTCGATGAAATGGACCGCACCTGGCTGCCGGTCATCAAGGACTACCGCTTGAACGAGCGTCACTACGGCGCCCTGCAGGGCCTGAACAAGGCCGACATGGCCAAGCAGTACGGCGACGAGCAGGTGCTGATCTGGCGCCGCAGCTACGACACCCCGCCACCGGCCCTGGAAGCCAGCGACCCGCGCTGCGAAAAGAGCGACCGCCGCTACCCCAACGCACAGGTGGTGCCACTGACCGAATGCCTGAAAGACACCGTGGCCCGTGTGCTGCCCGCCTGGAACGACAGCATCGCCCCCGCCATCCAGAGCGGCAAGCGGGTACTGATCGCCGCCCACGGCAACTCGATCCGCGCCCTGATCAAGTACCTCGACGGCATCTCCGACCAGGACATCGTGGGCCTGAACATCCCCAATGGCATCCCGCTGGTGTACGAGCTCGACGCCCAACTCAAGCCGATCCGCCATTACTACCTGGGCGACGCCGAAGCGGCCGCCAGAGCGGCGGCGGCTGTGGCCAGTCAGGGCAAGGCCTGAGCCTGCGTCCAGGCGCTGCGTCCCGCGGCGCCTGTCAAGCCGACGGTTATTGGCAATCGGGGCGGTGCCGAACGATCGCAGGGTGTATATTGGTCCTGTTCGAGGAACGCATTCAAATGGGCAAGATGGGACAGAAACTGAAGATCGTTGGCTGGGTGGGCATCGGCGCCCTTGCCGGCGCGTTGACCACCGTGTCGCTGCAGACCGTGGCACGTGGCAACATGGCGCCCTTGCCGCTCGAAGAGCTGCAGCAGCTCGCTGCCGTGTTCAGCATGGTCAAGAGCGACTATGTGGAGCCGGTAGATGAGAAAAAACTCATCACCGAAGCCATCTCGGGCATGGTCGCCAGCCTCGACCCCCACTCGCAGTACTTCGACAAGAAGAGCTTCAAGGAATTTTCGGAAGGCACCTCCGGCAAGTTTGTCGGCGTGGGCATCGAGATCACCCAGGAAGATGGCCTGGTCAAGATTGTCTCGCCCATCGAGGGCTCGCCCGCCGACCGCGCCGGCCTCAAGACCAACGACCTGATCACCAAGATCGACGACACCGCCGTCAAGGGCCTGTCGCTCAACGAAGCCGTCAAGCGCATGCGCGGCGAGCCCAAAACCAAGGTGGTGCTGACCATCCTGCGCAAGGACGAGAACCGCACTTTCCCGGTGACCATCGTGCGAGAGGAAATCAAGACCCAGTCGGTCAAGTCCAAGATGGTGGAGCCTGGCTACGCCTGGGTGCGCGTGTCGCAGTTCCAGGAGCGCACCGTCGAAGACTTTGCCCGCAAGGTCGAAGAGCTCTACAAGCAGGACCCGGCCCTCAAGGGCCTGGTGCTGGACCTGCGCAACGACCCCGGTGGCCTGCTGGACGCTGCCGTTGCTTTGTCGGCCGCCTTCCTGCCCGAGAACGTGACCGTGGTCTCGACCAACGGCCAGCTCGAAGAAAGCAAGTTCGTCTACAGGGCCTCGCCCCAGTTCTGGCGCCGCAACGCCAGCAACGATCCGATCGGCAAGCTGACCCAGGCGACCAATGGGGCCCTCAAGAAGGTGCCGCTGGTGGTGCTGGTCAACGAAGGCTCGGCCTCGGCCAGCGAAATCGTGGCCGGCGCCCTGCAGGACCACAAGCGCGCCACGCTCATGGGCAGCCAGACCTTTGGCAAGGGTTCGGTGCAAACCGTGCGCCAGCTCGGCCCCGACACCGCCCTGAAGATCACCACCGCCCGCTACTACACGCCCAGCGGCCGCAGCATCCAGGCCAAGGGCATCGTGCCCGAAATCATGCTCGACGAGACCGCCGAGGGCAATGTGTTCGCTGCCCTGCGCACACGCGAAGCCGACCTGCAAAAACACCTCTCGAACGGGCGCGAGGAAGAAAAGAAGGACCCCGAGCGCGAGAAGGCCCGCGAGGAAGCCATCAAGAAGCTCGAAGAGGATTCGAAGAAGCCGGTGGCCGAGCGCCGCCTGCCCGAGTTCGGATCAGACAAGGACTTCCAGCTGCAGCAGGCCCTCAACCAGCTCAAGGGCCAGCCCGTCAAGGCCAGCACCACCGTGGCCGAGCGCAAGCCCGAACGCAAAGAGAAGAACTGAACCGCGTTCTGAGCCCGGGCATGGACGACACGCAGCTGCTGCGCTACTCGCGCCATATCCTGCTGGAAGAGCTTGGCATCGAAGGCCAGGAAAAGCTCCTGGCCTCCCACGCGCTGGTCATCGGCGCGGGTGGGCTGGGCTCGCCGGTCGCCCTCTACCTGGGCAGCGCGGGCGTGGGCCGCATCACCGTGGTCGACCACGACACGGTGGACGCCACCAACCTGCAACGCCAGATCGCCCACACACTCGACCGCGTGGGCCAGCCCAAGGCCGAGTCGGTGCGCACGGCCATCGCACAGATCAACCCTGACCCGGTGGTGCAAGCGGTCAACCAGCGCGCCGACGAAGCCCTGCTGGATACCCTGGTGGCCGATGCCGATGTGGTACTCGACTGCACCGACAACTTCGCCACGCGCCAGGTCGTCAATGCCGCTTGTGTTCGTCACGGCAAGCCCCTGGTCTCAGGCGCAGCCATCCGCATGGACGGCCAGGTGTCGGTGTATGACACGCGCCAGAGCGAGGCGCCCTGCTACGCCTGCATCTTCCCGCCCGGGCAAATGCCCGAGGAAACCCGCTGCGCCACGCTGGGCGTGTTTGCGCCGCTGGTGGGCATCATCGGCACGGTGCAGGCGGCCGAAGCGCTCAAGATCCTCAGCGGCATGGGCTCGCAGATGGCGGGGCGGCTCCTGATGCTCGACGGCCGCGCGCTGTCATGGACCGACATCCGGATTCAGCGCGACCCGGCCTGTCCGGTCTGCGGGGTGCGCTGCACCGGCGCCTGACTTGGCGAATCGGCATGGCAACTGCCGTGAAACTGCCGAAACACCGCCGGTGACATGGCGGTCTCGCGCGCGGCAAACAGGCCACGCCTGTCGCGCTGTGCTTCGCGCTGCAGGGCGGCATAGGGGCCACGGCCACTGCGGTAACTGTAGGCCCAGGCCTTGCCGGTGCGCACCATCTCGGCCCCCACATCCACCTCGCCCAGCCACAGCCGGCCCAGCTGCCGACCGTAGCTGTCGTGGCCCTGCGGCTCAACCCGCACCGTGCGGCGGAGCACCAGGGCGATGAGCGCATCGCGCGCGGCCTCGCCGCCGGGCTGGCAGGATTCGGGGGCGTCAATGCCCTGGATTCGCCACTTGACAGGCTCACCCTCGCCCTCGGGCACCAGCAGCACGGTGTCGCCATCCATCACCCAGCTCACCCAAGCTTGTTCAAAGGCAGTGGCGGGAGCGGCCGCCACGCAAGCCCAGAGCAGCCCCCACCCCCACAGGCGCCTCATGCCGGCTTGCGCCCGCCCCGGCGCCGGTCGGCCTTGGGCAATTGCGGGTCCATCTCGGCCAGCAGGCGGCGCGCCTGCTGCCGCAGCAATTGCAGGATGCCGTCGAGTGTTTCTTTCTGGGCCGGGTCGAGCACCTCCAGAATCCGGGCGTTGATGGCCTGGACCTGGGGCATCAATTCTTCGTAAAGGGCCACCCCCGCCGCCGTGAGGCTGACCCGCACGCTGCGCCGGTCGTGCGGCAGCACCACGCGTTCGACCAGACCCTTGGCCTGCAGGGCACCGAGGGCCCGCGAGGTCCGGGCGCGGTCGCGCTGCATGCGCTCGGCCAGCACCGAAGGCAAAACCCCCTCGGTCTGACCATGCAGCTGGGCCAGCACGCCCCACTCACGGCGGGTGATGCCATAGCCGCCCTCGCACAGGCGCACCACCATCGCACCGGCCGAGCCGGTCAGGTGGCTGAGGCGGTAGAGCAGCATGTCTTCCACCGAGGCCAAGCGTTGGGAAGGCGTGGGGTCCACAGGTCGAGCGCCGCTGGGCATCAGGGTTTTCCGGGGGGATGGTTGATTAGATCAATCATGGGCGAACATCCTACAGTGTGACGCTGATCATCAGCGCTGCCCCGAAGGAGACCCCCATGCACCGCCTGACCCGACGCATTCTGACCCTGGGCCTGCTGGCCACTGCGGCCCTGGCCGCCCAGGCCCAGAGCAAACCACCGCTCAAGATCCTGGTCGGCTTCCCGCCCGGCGGCTCGGCCGATGTGTTGGCCCGACTGGTGGCCGACGCGCTCAAGGACGACTTCAGCCCGGTGGTGGTCGACAACAAACCCGGTGCGGGCGGTCGCATCGCGCTGGGCATGGTGAAAAACGCCAAGCCTGACGGCCAAACGGTGATCGTGCTGCCCAGCGGCCCCATGGTGCTGTTCCCGCACGTCTACAAAAAGCTCGACTACGACGCCGTGCGCGACTTCACCCCGATCTCGCAGATCGCCCGCTTCCAGTTCGGCGTGGTGGCCGGTCCGGCCTCAGGCGCCAAAAGTGTGGGTGACATGATCGCCAAGGCCAAAGCCAACCCCGGCGCGAGCAGCTACGGCACCCCTGGTGCAGGCACCCTGCCGCACTTCATGGGCGTGCTGATGGAACAGTCTTCGGGCATCCAGCTCAACCATGTGCCCTTCCAGGGCGGCGCGCCGGCCAACAACGCCCTGCTGGGGGGTCACATCGACTACAAGTTCGACGTGGTCAGCGAAACCGCCGAACTGCACCACAGCGGCAAGGCCCGCATCATTGCCGTGACCGGCAGCAAGCGCGACCCGCAGGTGCCCGAGGTGCCGACGCTCAAGGAGTCGGGCGTGAACATGGAAGCCACCGCCTGGTTTGCCATGTACGGTCCGGCGGGTCTGAGCGGTGAAGCGCTGTCCCGTCTGGAAAAAGCCATGATGAAAATCGTGCGTGACCCGGCCCTCAAGGACAAGCTGCTCAAGCTGGGCTACGACCCGATCGGCTCGGGCTCGGTCGAGCTGGCCGCCGCACAGAAAGCCGACCTGGCCCGCTGGGAAAAGCCGATCAAGGCCACCGGCGTACAGCTCGATTAATGACCCAGGAGACCGCACCATGAACGCTCTGAGTCTTCGCCGCTCGCTGAGCGCCCTGGCCATGCTCCTGTCCCTGTGCGGCCCTGCGCTGGCCCAGAACACAGCGACCTGGCCGGGCAAAACCGTCCGCTTTGTCAACAGCTTCCCGCCTGGAGGTCCCTCGGACATCCTGGCCCGTGCCGTGGGCGATGCACTGCAAAAGCAGTTCAATCAGGCGTTCATCGTCGACAACAAGGCCGGCGCCGCCGGCAACGTGGGCGCCGATCTGGTCGCCAAGTCGCCTGCAGACGGCCACACCCTGCTGTGGGGGATCGACACCACCCACACGATCAACCCGCACATTTACAAAACCATGCCCTTCAGGGACAGCGACCTCAAGCCCGTGGTGGTGATCTCGAGCTCTGGCCTGCTGCTGGGCGTGCACCCGAGCGCCGGCATCAAGACGGGCAAGGAATTCCTGCAGGTGGCCCGCGAACGCAGTCTTAATTTCAGCTCCGGCGGCAACGGCTCGCCCGGCCACCTTTGGGTCAACATGGCCAACCTGGGCGCCGGCACACGGCTGGTGCATGTGCCCTACCGTGGCAATTCGCCAGCGGTCATGGCGGTGGTGGCTGGAGAAGTCGAAGGCGGCACGCTGGCCACACCCGGCATGCTGCCCCATGTGAAGGCCGGCAAGATCACCCCGCTGGCCGTGACCAGCCGCAAGCGTTCACGCCTTGCGCCTGAAGTGCCCACCGTGGCCGAACTGGGCCTCAAGGACCTGGAAAGCGAAGTGCTCTACGTGGTCATGGCCCCAGGCAATACCCCCGAGCCGCTGATGCAGACCATGGCCAAGGCGATCACCGATGTGCTGGCCCGCCCCGAACTGCAGACCCGCCTGAGCGAGCTGGACATGGCCTACGAAGGCCTGACCGGCAGCGCCGCCGCCAGCCGTCTGAACAAACTCTCCGACCAGTACGGCCGCATCATCCGCGCCACCGGCATGAAGGTCGACTGACCCCACCTCACTGCAAGCTGCATCCATGAACGCACCACGCCCCAACATCGTCTTCATCGTGGCCGACGACCTCGGCTTTGCCGATCTGGGCTGTTACGGTGGCCGCGACGCCCAATTCGGCAAGGTCTCGCCGGTGCTCGACCGGCTGGCAGCCAACGGCCTGAAGTTCACACAGGGCTACTCCAACTCGCCGGTGTGCTCGCCCACGCGTTTTGCGCTCATGACCGGGCGCTACCAGTATCGCCTGCGCGGCGCGGCCGAAGAGCCGATCAACAGCAAGAGCAAGGGCAGCACCACGCTGGGCCTGCCGCCCGAGCACCCCACCCTGCCTTCGCTGCTGCGCGAGGCGGGCTACCGCACCGCCCTGATCGGCAAATGGCACCTGGGCTATCCGCCGGTCTTTGGTCCCCTCAAATCGGGCTACGAGGAATTCTTTGGCCCCATGTCGGGCGGTGTGGACTACTTCACCCACGCCAGCAACAACGGCACCCACGACCTGTATGCCGGCGAAGAGGAAAAACACGAAGACGGCTACTTGACCGACCTGCTCTCGCAACGCGCCGTGGACTATGTCAAGCGCATGGCCCCTGGCGCAGCGCAAGGCACGCCGTTCTTTCTGAGCCTGCACTACACCGCGCCGCATTGGCCCTGGGAAACCCGCGAAGACCATGCGCTGGCCCAGGAAGTCAAGGACAACCTGTTTCACCTGCACGGCGGTAACATCCACACCTACCGCCGCATGATCCACCACATGGACGAAGGCATCGGCTGGCTGGTGGATGCCTTGCGCGAAACCGGACAGCTCGACAACACCCTGATCGTCTTCACCAGCGACAACGGCGGCGAGCGCTTCAGTGACAACTGGCCGCTGGTGGGCGGCAAGATGGACCTGACCGAAGGCGGCATCCGCGTGCCCTGGATCGCGCACTGGCCCGCCGTGATCGCCCCCGGCGGCGTGAGCACACAGCACTGCCTGACGATGGACTGGTCTGCCACCATGGTCGAACTGGCTGGCGCCACCCCCGATGCCAGCCACCCTCTGGACGGCGTGTCACTGACTTCGGTGCTGCGCAATCCGGTCCAAACTTTCGAGCGCCCGCTGCACTGGCGCATGAACCACCGCGGCCAGCGCGCCATGCGGCTGGGCGACTACAAATACCTGCGGGTGGACGGCCACGACTACCTGTTCAACATCCCGGCCGACGAGCGCGAGCGTGCCAACCTCGCCAAGCGCCAGCCCGAGCGCCTGGAGGCCATGCGCGCCTCCTGGGAAGCCTGGAACGCGACCATGCCACCGATTCCTGAAGACGCCACGGTGAGCCTGGGCTATTCGGTCAAGGACATGCCCCAGCGTTGAAGGCGACCGCCGGGGCAGGCGCCTTCGTTCACAATCGAAACCCATGAAGCGGTTTTCCTGGCAGCGCGTGCTGCCCTTTCTGAGCTGGCCACGCCTGACCCCGGACCTGCTGCGCAACGATGCCCTGGCAGGTCTGACGGTTGCGCTGCTGATGATCCCTCAATCGGTGGCGTACGCGGCCCTGGCGGGCATGCCACTCATCACCGGGTTGTATGCCGCCGTGCTGCCCGCGCTCGTGGGTGCGCTGTGGGGCGGCTCGACGCGGATCTCGGTCGGACCCACTGCGCTGTCTTGCCTCCTGGTGAGCGCATCGCTTTCGGGCATGGCCGAGCCCGGCAGCGTGATGTGGGTGCAGCTGGCCATCTGGCTGGCGGTGCTGTCGGGCATCCTGCAGCTGGCCCTGGGCGCGGGCGGTTATGGCTGGCTGCTCAACCTGATCAGCTCACCGGTGATGACCGGCTTCACCCAGGCCGCCGCCCTGCTCATCATCGGCTCGCAGCTGCCAGCCCTGCTGGGACTGCCACTGGGCATCTCGGGCTTTTTCAGTAGTCCTCTGGCGGGCCAGTACGACCTGCAGGCCCTGCTGTACGGCGTGCTGAGCCTGGCGCTCCTGCTGGGGGCCAAACGCTGGGTCCCCAGGCTGCCAGCGATCATGCTGGTGGTGGTCGGTGCAGGGCTGCTGAGCCATTTCACGGGCTTTGCCGAACGCGGTGGCGAAGTCATCGGCATGTTGCCTTCCGGCCTGCCCACGCTCGCCCTGCCCGACTGGCCGGGCCTGGACGAAGTTTCGCAACTGCTGGTGCCCGCCATGGTGATCGCGCTGGTGAGCTTTCTGGAAACCGCATCGAGCGCCCGCACCGAACACCTGCAGGGGGGGACCCGCTGGAACGAAAACCAGGACCTGACCGGCCAGGGCCTGGCCAAACTGGCTTCGGCGCTCAGCGGCAGCTTTCCGACCAGCGCTTCGTTCTCGCGCTCGGCCATTTACCTCTACGCCGGTGCCCGCAGCGGCTGGGCTGCCATGGCCACCGCCATCCTGGTGGCCCTGGCCCTGATCGGGGCAGGAGCGCTTTCGCCTGTCCCCCGTGCGGTGCTGGCGGCGGTGGTCGTCATGGCCGTCACCAACCTGCTGCGGCCACAGGCCTTTGTGCGCCTGTGGCAGATCGGGCGCGTCGAGGCCATCACCGCGGGCGTGACCTTCGCCATCACCCTGCTGACCGCGCCCCGCATCCACTGGGGTGTGCTGGCCGGTGTGCTGCTCACGCTGGGCCACTTCCTGCACACCCGGCTGCACCCGCGCATCATCGAGGTCGGGCTGCACCCCGATGGCTCGCTGCGTGACCGCCACCTCTGGAAACTGCCCCCACTGGCGCAGCAGCTGTACGCCCTGCGCATGGACGCCGAGCTCGACTTTGCGGCGGCCAGCGGCTTCGAGCGCGCCATCACCGAACACCTGGCAGAGCATCCCGAGGTGCAGCATGTCTGCCTGTTTGCGCAGCCCATCAACCGCATCGACGTGACGGGTGTGGAGACCTTTGGCCAGCTGCAGCGCCAGCTGGTGGCCAAAGGCATCACGCTGCACATCAGCGGCATCAAGCTGCCGGTGGAGAACGCCCTGCGTCAGGCCGGTGAGCTGCAGGAACAGCCGCTGCTGCGCCTGTACCGCACCGATGCCGAAGCGCTGCAAGCCCTGCGGCAGCTCGGCCCCCTGCCCGACGACATCGGGGCCGCATCCATCTGATCAGGCCGGGACCTCGGCCTCCACCAGCAGCGCCAGCAAAACCAGCGACTCCTGCCAGCCCAGGCAGCAAGCCTCGGGCGGGATCACCTGTGGAATCCCGGCCTGCTCGATGTTCAGCTCGGTGCCCACCAGCACGGTCTTGAAGGTGATGGTGGTGACCATCTCACCGGGCAGGTTGGGGTCGTCAAAGCGGTCGGTGTGCCGGATGCGCTCGCCTGGCACCAGATCCAGAAAGGTGCCGCCAAAGCTGTGCGACTGGCCGTTGCCCAGATGGGTGAAGGACATGCGGTAGCCGCCGCCCACGCGGGCATCCATCTCGTGTACACGGCCCGTGAAGCCATGCGGCGGCAGCCACTTGGCCATCGCATCGGGATCGATGAAAGCGCGGTAGATGCGCTCGGCAGGTGCGCGCAGCACGCGCTGGAAACGGACGGTGTGGGGCATGCGGGTTCCTATTTGAAGCGGCAAGGATTATTCGGCCAGACTTTTCTCGAATTCCGTCAAACGTTTGTGGATCGAGCGCAGTTCGGTGATGTCCGTCCAGCGCTCGATCAGGTAGGAAAACGCCTCATTGACCTTGCCAAAGGCATTGCTCACCTGCTGGATCACGCCCAGGGTGATGAGCCCGGTGAACAGCGACGGGCCCATGAGCAGGTAGGGAAAGATGATCATGGTCTGGCTGTAGAGGTTGCTCCAGAGGTTGAAGTAGGCGTAGTGGTTGAACAGGCGGAAGTTGTTGATCC
>JACCDI010538577.1_pt1 | contig 15962 bp, 14 predicted proteins | sample 7442791 | NCBI WGS metagenome assembly JACCDI01 (sample SAMN15323434, study PRJNA562643) | freshwater metagenome | isolation source: river surface water | place: USA:Blue River Watershed | collected 2017-08-15 | reverse complement strand
TCTCTGCGGTTGCCCTGATTCTTGGGGTTCAGCTGCTACTTTCATTCTTGTCTTATGACGTTCAATCGGAACCAAGGGTTCCAAGACAAAAGAGATAATCGAGGATCGGTTTGAAAAACCTACTTGCTGCAGTAAAAGACTGGAAGAATTTGGCCTTTGGCGGGGCAATGCTCGCGGTAGCCGCTTGGGTTTACTCAAGAGTTTCGATGGTCAATCCAGCTATCTTGGGAGATGAGTACCTTTACTCGATCAACGCTCGCAAGGCTGCCCCTTGGGACCCATCTCCAGCCGGTGACTTCTCGAACTATCTGTTCAACCTGGTCTACTCTTCCACCAATCTCTGCGGTGACACTTTCTACACCTGCGGGAAGTTGCTCAACCTCGTCTTCTTTGTCGGCTTCCTCGCGGTGATATTCATCGTTGCAAAGCGCTACATGAACTACTGGATCGCCTTTGCATTCACTGTTCTGGCTGGCTTGTCACCGCTGAGCGTCTACACCTCAATGTTCTTGCCCGAGAATATGTACTTCTTCTTCCTGAGCCTGGTGTTTGCGTCGGTTTTGAAGGCTGCAGACACGTATGCCTGGAAGGACTGGGCAGTCGTTGGAAGCCTCATTGGAGTTACCTCTCTGGTCAAGCCTCACGCCTGGTTATCTGCCATAGCAATCGGTATCTTCCTAGTCGTCTTGGGTTTGACTAATGCGAAGTATCGTTTCGGCCCTCTGCTTCGAGCCATTGGCGCAATCTCAGCCGGTGCAATTCTTGCTCGCGTGATTATTGGATTTTTGGTAGCGGGACCAAAGGCACTTGGTTTCTTTGGTCAATATCTCAATGCTGGAGTTGTTGAGCAAATTGCGGCTACCGCGCCGTCTGGTGGTACCGCAACTGCTTCAGCTGTCGCCACGACTCCAATGAATGGAGTCTTCAGCCTCTTTGGCACGCAGCTAAACATCCACATGCTCACAATCTCCGCTCTAATGGGTGTCGCCATTTTGGGCGTCACCGTTGGAGTTATCCAGCTTGTCAAAACTCGCGAATTAACCAAAGTCACCGCCTTGTCTTTACTCGCCTTTATTTGGCTATCGAGCTTGGTTATTGAGATTGTCATGTTTACCGGTTGGATTACCGGCGCTGGAGACGACCACACAACGCGTGTGTTGGAGCGTTATTACGACTTCTTGTTTGTGATTGTCCCACTGGCTGGCCTTGCCGCTCTTACGTCCAAGTTCATGGCAGAGATCAAAATTTGGGTGAGAGTTCCTCTCGCAGTCGTGATGTTAATCCTGATCACCCCTGCCTTCTCAGGCTTTTTTGGCACCTTGACTATTCAGATTGCGGATGCACCAAACCTCGCTGGCTTGGTTGTGAATCAAGACGTATTCAACGCCGCGGCACTATTTGGATTCGCATCCTTGATCGTCTTTGCGTTTTTCCCTAAGTACACCCCGCTAGTCCTTATCGGACTGTTGCCAGTCACAATGGTTGGAACCGGATACCAAATCCAAGACCAATACCAAGGTTTCCGTGGCGAGTTAAATCCACAAGACAAGGCCGGTCAGTATTTACGGGCCAACTTGACTCAAGAGCAAATTGATTCAACCTGGATTGCTGCGACATCGAGATTTGAAGCTACAAACGTGGCAATCTGGGCAGACTCGGCAAAAATCAAGTACGACTTGTTTGGTGCTGGATCAGTGCTGGACGCAACTTTGGTCCCTGAAGGGGCTCAGTTCGTCCTAGTCACGGGTGACATTACGTACACCGGACCAGTTCTTGAGTCGATCCCAGGTGAGGGTTACACGCTTCATCGCATCAAGTAGGCAGCCCATTGAGAATCCTTTTTCTGCACGAAGTCAACTATCTTGAAAAGCCCATTTTCGAGATGCATGAGTTGCCCGAACATTTAGCGGCAAAGGGGCACGAGGTTGGGTTTGTGCACTTTCCAGAAGGCTGGAGCAAAAAGAGAATCAGGCGTCAGGGTTGGAAATCCAAAATTAATGGACGAGTCTTGAAAGACTCGAAAATCACCTTGTATACCCCGCAATGGGCAAGCGGTGATCTTCTTGGGAGAGTTTTCACAGCATTGACGTTTTCTCACTCATGGAAGCGGATATGCAGTGACTTCAGTCCCGATATCATCGTCTCCTACTCAGTCCCTACGTCAGGTTGGCAGGCTGTATCAATTGCCAGAAAAAACCAAAAACCTATAGTTTTTCGAGCGCTTGATGTGAGTCATAGAATTCGAAGGACCCTATTTTCGCCTCTTATAAGAGTTGCTGAGAAGTATGTTTTCAAAGAGGCAACGCATGTTTCGGCAAACAACCCGGCTCTGGCAGCTTACGCGGTAAGCCGGGGAAGCTCCTTGGATAGAACATCAGTTGAGAACCCGCCTCTGGACTTCGAACACTTTTCCGTTCCCTCTGAGAGAAGGCGCTTTAGGCGTGACGAGCTAGGGATCCCCCGGACCGCAAGAGTTGTTTTGTACATGGGCAGCTTTTTTTACTTTTCTGGGTTGCCTCAAGTGATAGTTGATTTCGCTAAAAGTAAAGTGACCAACACCTATCTAGTCCTGATAGGCGGTGGAGACCAAGACGAGCTCCTCCGTTCGCTCGCAAAGGATAATAATGTGGAGGACCGAGTCGTTTTTACAGGCTTTGTAACCTTCGAGGAATTGCCTGAATATCTTTCAATCGCAGATATTGCGGTTAATCCCATGATGCAGACTCAGGTAGCTAACCTCGCGCTTCCCAATAAGGTCCTTCAGTACCTCGCATGCGGTTTGAATGTCGTTACATTTCAGCTAGATGGCCTCGAATCTAGCCTGAAAGGAATGTCAGCACTGACGATTGCTGATCCAGCTAAAGGCATTTGGTTCAGCGTAGAGGAATTGCTGTCGTTCGGGTCGCGATCGAGTCGGCATAGCTCAATCACTGAGCAGTTGATGGAAGACTTCTCGATTGATTCAACTGTTAGCGCTTTCGAAAATCTATTAACTCGAACTCTGCGGAGTCCTCATGACTAAGTTTGTGATCTTGGGTGCGCGCGGCATGCTCGGACAGCAAGTCTCGCTTTTGGCCCGAGCGGAAGGACTTGATGTATTTGAGGTAACTCGCAATGGCAAAATTCCTTTTACCTACAAAGGAAAAAACATAACCGACCTAACCCAGCAATTGGACCTGGGACCTGGGGACACTGTAGTTAACTGCATAGGGTGGATTCCTCAAAAAACTTCGGGCTCTGAGGAAGTCGACTCGAAACTCGCACACCTTCTTAATACTCAGCTGGTTGAGGAGATAAGTGAATTGCGATCCGACCTTGGTTTTAACTGGGTGCAAATCCTGACGGACTGTGTTTTTTCAGGCACAGAAGGGTCGTATGACGAGTTTCACGCGAAAGATGCGCACGATGTGTATGGAATCTCCAAAGTCCGAGGTGAAGAGTTCCTGAGCGGTGCTATAGGCATTCGAAGTTCTATCATTGGCCCTGAACGCCATTCAAAGTCAGGTCTTTACGGCTGGTTCAAATCCCAGATGGGCGAAGGCGCGAAAGTTAGGGGATACTCAAACAGCCTTTGGAATGGAGTGAGCACATTTGCGTTCGCACGACTTGCCATCGGCATCCACTCAAGAAGGACTTTTGAGCCAGGAACTTATCATTGGATACCGAGAGACAAGGTTTCGAAGTATGAGCTTTTGACAATCTTTTCTCACTTTCTGGGTGGAGACACTTCCATGATTGCGAAATGGCAACTCCCGGTTGCCGTAGACAGAACCCTTGCCACCTGTCGCCCACAATTGAATCGCGAACTCTGGAAACTTGCGGGCTACGATACTGTTCCTTCGATAGAAGACCTCTGCCGAGAATTCATCCTCGCAGATAGGTCAAGCGAGTAAACTCGAAGCATGAGTGATTTAGAGGGCGCAGTTGTAACCATAACCGGCGGCACTGGTTCATTCGGCTCCACAATGCTCAGAAACCTTTTGGGGAAGCAAGTTGCCGAAATTCGTGTATTCAGCCGTGATGAAGCCAAGCAGGACCAGCTGAGACACCTATACAAAGACTCACGCCTCCGCTTCATCATCGGAGATGTGAGAGACCAGAGTTCGGTTGTTCGCGCTATGCGGCGGGCAACTCATGTCTTCCATGCTGCGGCCTTAAAGCAGGTGCCATCCGCAGAATTTTTTCCGTGGGAAGCCGTTCGTACTAACATCGACGGCTCAGCTAATGTCATTCGCGCTGCCGTCGAGCAGGGGGTGAAGAAGTTGGTGTGCCTAAGCACTGACAAAGCCGTCTATCCCATCAATGCAATGGGAATGACCAAAGCCCTTATGGAGAAAACAGCTCAAGCTATAGCTAGGGAGTTTATCGACTCTCCAACGACTATCGCCGTCACTCGATACGGAAACGTCATGTACTCGCGTGGATCGGTCATCCCTCTTTTTCTGTCACAAATTCGAAGTGGCTCCAAGATAACCATCACTGAGCCTACAATGACCAGATTCTTGATGACGCTAGATCAATCTGTCAACCTCGTGGAGTACGCTTTTGAAAATGCGTCGCAAGGTGATTTGTTTGTGAAAAAAGCGCCTGCCGCAACTATTCAGACTTTAGCCGAAGCTTTGATTGAACTTTTCGGGTCTAAGAGTACTCAGATAGAGCGACTTGGTTTTCGTCACGGCGAGAAGCTTTACGAGTCGCTCTTGAGTACAGAGGAGCTAGCCAGAGCGGAAGACCTCGGGGGGTATTACAGAGTTCCGCTTGACGAGCGAGGTTTAAATTACAGTGCTTACTTCAGCGACGGCCAAGATAGACCAGCAACCATTGACTCGTACCATTCTCATAATACTGAGCAGCTTGATAAAGAGGCTGTGATCGAGTTGCTGAAGACTGTTCCAGAAATTCGCGAGGAGCTTCGCGTTTGAGTGCGCTTAGAGTCCTTACCATCGCGGGCACCAGACCTGAACTAATAAGGCTTAGCCGCCTGATTCCTCTGCTGGATTCTGTTTCAGATCATCACTTTGCTTACACTGGTCAGAATTTTGACGCACAATTACGGGACGTTTTCTTTCAGGATTTAGGAATCCGTTCACCAGATTCGGAATTCGGCGTGAGCACTGATTCTTTTGGCAGAACCATGTCTGACACAATCTTGAAGTCCGAGGCTTTGATCAGGGACTTTAGACCAGATGCGGTCGTGATCCTCGGGGATACAAATTCTTCGATTGCGGCTCTTCCGGCAGAGCGACTGGGTGTTCCAGTATTTCACCTTGAAGCGGGAAACAGATCGTTTGATGCGAATGTGCCCGAAGAGCTGAATCGCAAGCTAGTTGATCACATCGCTACTTTTAACCTTCCATATTCCGAGCATGCTCGGAGGAACTTGCTCGCAGAGGGAATTAGCCCGAGACAGATCTTCCTGAGCGGCTCACCTATGGCTGAGATATGGAATTTTTATAGAGAGAAGATAGGCAATTCCAAGATTCTTGAAAAACTCCAACTCGCCAAAAACAATTTCTTTTTAGCAAGCATTCATCGTCAAGAAAATGTTGATTCCCAGGAACGTCTAGAGTCCGTCTTTAAATCATTAAGTTATTTATCTAAACAGCATAACGTTCCAGTTGTTGTCTCCACTCACCCTCGAACCAAAGCCAGATTGGACCAACTAGGCGCGGCGAGATTTGAAGGCCTAGTTTTTCTAGAGCCCTTTGGTTACTTTGACTACATGCAGCTACAGCTGTCATCTCGATGCGTGATCTCTGATTCAGGAACAATTAGCGAGGAATCTGCGATTTGCGGCTTCCCCGCAGTGACGCTGAGAAACTCAATGGAGAGGCCAGAGGCTTTAGAATCCGGCTCAATCTTGATGTCAAGAGCTGACGGAGTTGAGCTAAGTGGGGTTGTCGAATTTGCTACGTCTGCCCCGAACGTCGGCAATCGCATACCGGATTATCAAATCACAGATTTTTCACAACGAGTTGTGGCCCTTATACTTTCTACCGCGAAATTAGCTCCTGCCTGGTTGAATCGTCAAGGCTGAATTTCTAAAGCGACCACAACCGAGCATCAAACCTGTAGTCGTCTTCCTTGCTCTCGTTCAAGGTCGAGCTTGAAAAAACCAGTACTGTTGAGTCGCCTTCCAGGCTCAGTATCGCATTTGCATATCCTGCTGGGAGGTAAACAAAATCCATAGTGCCAGCCTCAAGGTCTTCGAAGAAAACTCCAAGTTCAGGGCTTGGATATTCCCAATTATCAATTCTTACCCCACCAATTCGAACTTTCCCCTTGAGGCAAATGAAGCCCTTAGCCTCATTTTTGTGCCCATGCCAACCTCTTAGTGGATTTTCTGCTGAGTTCTCAATCGAGTAGAACCTCTTGAACTCAGTCAGGACAACTTGATTGTTGAAGCGAAGAATTCCTCGAGCATCTACGTGGACCTTACCGGACAACTTGATTGGTTCATCTAAGTTCATTGCTTCAACGCTAGCATTGTCTTGTACTGTCCCAACGCAACTTTTTTTAACTTGTCCGGATCAAATTTCTCGGCGATGACTCGTCGATTCATCTCTCTAGCTGAGTCCAGGTCAAATTCACCACTAACGATAGATCTAATTGCAGCTCGCAGTCCATCCTTATCGTCAGGGCTGAGAATGAATCCAGACTCCTCATGCGATACCCATTCTTCAGCGCAGGAAGTGCAAGTCTGAATAGGAATCGCACCGTTAGCCATTGCTTCTATCATGGATGTCGAGATGCCGTCACTCATTGAAAAACCAATGTACATGATGGACCTGGCAAATAGAGTCATCATGTGTTCATGGCTCAGTGAGCCCTTAGGGTGGCTCACAATATCCAAGCGCGTATCACGTCGCAACTTCCTGGCTCGCCTCATGACCGATCTGTTGCAGCTAAAGATTTCAATTCGATAGTCCTTCAGAAGTTCCTGTTCCGACTCCACTACTTCTAGAACCGTGAGTGCCCTCCCCCAGCTGTTCTGATATCCCTTGATCGCGATAGTTTTGCGCGCAAAAGTCTTGCTAGCATTGAAGCGGCCACCGCCAGCTACGGGCATTATGGGCATCTCCAAACCAGAAAATCCGAGCTCTTTAGCGAGTCGATAATCTCTCGAGCACTCGGCTGAAAAAGCCGTGGATGCTGCGAGCAAATCGATTAGACGCTGTTTGTGTTTTGGGAACTTTTGAAACCAGACAAGCTCACTACCGTAATTCGTTGAGAAGATTTTTGGAAATTCGATTCCACGAGCGAGCTTCAGCGCTTTCAGGGTGGCATACCCAGCGTTTTGAAGCTCGTTCACGTGAATAAATGATGGATTTGTGCGCTGGGCAAAGAAGAATATAAGTCCACCTCTCAGGAAATCATCCAACGCCCTGTCAAGTAGCCACATAGGCAAGCTCAGATGTCTCGAAATAAACGGCATCTTGTATGTGGAAGCGCCTGGTTCGAACTCTTTTGAAATTAAGCGGTTTATCTTTGGATGCACTCTTCGATGCGGAGACGAGGAAACAATGGTGAACTCATAGTTTTGGGTCTCAAATTGTTCCAGCCAACGTGCTAAATGGATTGAGTCAGCCATGCCAACAACCAGAATTTTCTCTCTCACGGCCCTCCAATAACACTTCGCGTTCAAGGTTAACCTCTGATCTTTGATTGGTCTTGGGCTAGAGCGGCGAGTTGGGAGTTTCTTTCAAACTCGCCACAGCGCCCCACGCAGTATGGGCCAAGGTCCTTTTCACTAGGTGAAGCATCAATAATCGAGATCGTCTAGCATGTGATGAAACGAAGGTGCTCGAGACTTCAGTTGGGTAAACTCCTCGGGAGCTTGATTTAGGCGGGATAACGTGAAAGTAAATTTAGGTGGGCCGGTCCTAGGCCTTAGAGAGATGTCAGCCGTCGTTGGTCAAATGAGAACAGGTCAATTGGCGCAGGGCAAGAAGGTTGGTGAGTTCGAGCAGAAATTTAAGACTATTTCAGGGTCAGAATTTTCAATCGCTGTTAATTCAGGGACTTCAGCGCTTCACATCGGCCTTCTAGCAAGTGGAATTGGCCCGGGGGATGAAGTTATAGTTCCTTCATTTACCTTTGCTGCGACTGCCAATTCTGTAGCTTTGACGGGTGCGACTCCGGTTTTTTGTGACGTGGAGCCAGATTTTTTCACTCTAGATCCCAGTAAAGTTCGAGCACTAGTAACTCCAAACACCAAAGGGGTCATGGCGGTTCATCTCTATGGTCAAATGTCCGACATGGTTGCCTTGAATGAAATCGCCCAAGAACATGGAATTCTAATCTTCGAAGATGCTGCGCAGGCGCACGGCGCCGACCTGAACGGTATTCCTGCGGGCTCATGGGGTGAGTTCGGGGCATTCTCCTTCTACCCGACGAAGAACATGACGACCGGAGAAGGGGGATTGATTTCGACCTCTAATCCAAGAATCGCACGCTCCTCTCAGTTGTTGCGAAACCAAGGGATGATCGAGCGCTACAAAAATGAAATTGTGGGGTTAAACAACCGAATGACAGAGTTAGCTGCTGCTATCGGGCTCGTTCAGTTAGAGCGCCTCGCAAAGCTAAATAGTATTAGAAAACGTAATGCGGATTTCTTGACGCAGTCGCTCGCGGGGCTGGCCGGCTTGACCACCCCAGCAGTTCGGGAGAATTCAACGCACGTGTTTCACCAGTACACAGTGCTGATTGAAGAGGGGCGAGACGAGGTCCAGTCACGATTGAGGTCTTTAGGAATTGAGACGGCGGTTTACTACCCAACACCAGTGCACCAGCTTCCCGCCTACTCCCAAGATCAATTCTTGCCAATAACGGAGAGGTTGACAAAGACCTGCCTAAGTCTTCCAATCTCTCCCAAAAATAGCCTCCATAAATTACAACAAGTTCAGAGGGCAATTAGGGAAGTGCTGTCTTGATCCGTGTGGGCGTAATTGGCGCAGGGGTCATGGGCGCGAATCACATCAGAGTTTTGGCCAAAGCCGAATGGGTGGATGAAGTTCTTGTTTTTGACGGTTTTCGCCAAATCAAACCTGAATCAGGAAAAGTTCGTCAAGTGGATTCCCTAGAGACGCTTCTTGAGTCTGGGCCAGTTTATGCTGTGGTCTCAACACCGACATCCTCACATTTAGACATTGCTAAGAAATGCGCGCAGTTTGGAGTCCCGACGCTTATCGAGAAACCGGTCGCTTCCACCGCTCAAGATGCGAGGGAACTAGTTGATGTTTACTCCCAAAGAAAACTTCTTTCATGGATTGGATTCGTTGAAAGGTTCAATCCAGCTGCAGCGGCCCTGAGGGCAAAACTCAGCGAGGGCGTTATTGGGAAACTGCTTCAGATTTCGACAACCAGAGTCGGGCCGAATCCCGCGAGAATTAATGACGTTGGTGTTGTCCTTGACTTAGCAAGCCACGACATAGATCTTGTGCACTGGCTGACCGGGAGTGAATATGTCGAACAATCAGGCCAACTGCAAATCGCGCCAGATACTAATTTGGAGTTTGCTTTCCTGGGTGTAGCAAGGTTACATTCGGGCGTCACCGTCTCACATAATGTGAATTGGATTAGCCCGCGAAAAATACGACAGTTCTCCTTAACTGGAGACCAAGGCACACTCGTAGCCGATTTGTTGAATGCCGAATTGAGGCTGTATAAGAATGGCAGTTCAAGTTCTGAGTGGGAAGTATTTAAGCAGTTGAGGGGCATGTCTGAGGGCGAAATGACTCAGTTCGTAGTTCCTGTTCGAGAGCCCTTGGCGCTCGAACATGAGGCTGTGTTTAGAGGCGTTTCCGGTGCTCAGAATCTAGATCTTTGCCCCATCAGCGAGGGTGTGCGCAACCTCGAAGTAGTTGAGCGATTCCTATCTGTCAGGTAAAACAACTCGCATACGAGCGACAATAATCTGATTTTCGGGTTTGGCAGCTCCAGCCCGAAGGCGACTTTTGGCATGTTTTTTGTTTTTCTGCCAAGCGCTTGTCTCGAACCATCCCCGGACGAGAATCTCCAGCCAACTATCTCCGAGAAAGGGTAGGCCAAGGTTGTGTAAATCAAATTGCTAAAATAGAGGGTACCTCTGCCTACTTTAAGGCGGGTGTTGGCTCCAGAGGGGTCCCTGGGGGCTTGTTCGAAATATCGGATTGGGAATCAGTCTTGATGGGTGAAATTGCGTTTACTCAGGGCAAATGCACCCCCGAATTTGTTTCTCTGGGTCATGAATTGCACGAATTTTGAAAAATCCAAGGCTCGTTTGTTTTCCAATTCAAGCAGTTCCTTGATGGAGTGAGCGAGCGTTGGTTTTGAGCACTCTTGGACAAACACCTCGATCCTTTCTGACAAAAGTCTCAAGTCCGCAAGACTGGCCCCCAATTGTAGAATAGCCGGTTCAAAAGTAGCCCTATCGGTGAAGGCTTCAATTCGGTTTACAACTAGGGGTTTGCCGAACCAACAAGCCTCCCAATACTTGTTTGGCGAAATACCCCCAGAGTAGTGTTCGGAATCCGAGTCATACCAGGCCCAAATCGCTGAACATCTACTAGCGAGATGAAGCCACTCTGCCCAAGTCACCTGGCCCAAGTGAACTAAGTTTGGATGCGGACGAAGTTGCTCGTCCGACGCTCCCGCGATGACGATTTTCAATTTAGAGAATTCGCTGGCGGCTAGTGCTAACTGATCTAGTCGAGACGCCTGGAAGCTTCCACCTGCAAGAAGATAGTCGAATTCAAGCTCAGTTGCCGCCGGTGACTTTCGGGAGCCTAAGGATTCAGGCATTACAAATTCCGTCACGAGATTTAGAAAAAGAATTTTGTTTTTCTTCCATTTCGGACTCGCGAGGCTAGTCGCTGCAACAAAAAAAGAGCTCAGCGCGATTGCTAAGACTTCTATCGCCTTCCAGGTAAAGCTCCCCGACATTGTCCCCCAAGAGTCAAACTGATCAAACGCAACTTTGCGGAACGGGAACGCAACTTTTGAAACGAGGTAACCGTCCAGATTGATGCCGTGAAGAAATGTCGGCCGCACCATCCTTCTCAAGCCACGGGAGGCACTCCATAACTTCATGAGTCTAACTCCAAGGCGAGACTCTCCGCATAACTTCAACGAAAAGTGCTTTAGTGAACCGGTCGATTCTCGTTCGCACGCACCTTTTTCGGACATGCAAATAACTGCAAGTCTAAAATCCGGGTTCACTTTGTAATGGGCAATCAGCTTGGAAAGTCGGGGATCGTTATCGCACCTCCATCGCAAAACAATTAGAGAGTCAACTTCGACGGGAGATTCTTGTCTCGACTTGATGCGTGGGGTCACTCTAGCCAACCCTTTGCCCTCATGGTTTGAATGAATCTAGACCTGTTGGATTCAGCGTTGTAGAGCTTCGCAACCCCGTTTTGGTTGTTTTTCATTTTCTGAATGTCAATATGCGTTAAGTGGGCCAGAGACGAAGCAAGGTCATATGCACTCCAGCTCTTTAGAACGATTCCTGAATGATGCTCAAGGACTATTTCCTTCATTGATGGGTTAGGTCCGGTCACAACGGCTAAACGAGCTTGAATGGCGTCAAAAAATTTCCCTGGCAGCGCATCAAGCTGATTTTCCGTGACGGGGGGGAGCAGCATTACGGCAATGTCGTGGTGGTTTAGCACTTTAGGTAAGTCACCTGCTGGGACTGGGGATTCAAAAATGACCTTCTTCGAAACCCCCAAGAGCCGTGCCAAGGCCCTGAGCCAAATCAGTCTCCAGTTGGAGCCCACCAGGATGAATGTGAGAACAAACCGTGGGGGGAGTCTCTTGAGAGCAACTATGAGGGATTCCTGACCGCGATAACTTGCGGCCATTCCGTGGTGTACCAGTTTGATCCTGGCATCGTTCGTTGGAAAGTCCGACAGCTCCATAAACGAACCGACGTTAAAGAGCACCTCCGTCGGAACATCAAATTCTTTTGCGTACGCTGTGGCAGTCTGCACGGAAGGTGAAAAAAGTATTAGGTCTTGCCTCCTCTCTCGAACTAGATCTTTTGACTGAGCAACAAGCCAGTCTCGAAAACCATCAAACACGATTTGCTCTAAGAAGTTACGTCCCAGATTGCTGAGGTGATTCTCATGAAAGTCGAGGATGATTTTTGGCTTCAACCCCGAGATGCCGAGCCATCTACTGACGAAGGGAATTGGAGTTAGATCATGAATGATAAGAAGGTCGTAGCTCCGAAGCTGATTCTTGAAGGCTTCAGTAATCGGCTTGCCAAATAGCTCTTCATATCGCCCAGAGAAGCTCTTGGAAATGTAGGTCCAGTACCTCCTGATGGCACTTGGGCCTTGGATGGTGAAATGTTTCACTACGCCATCAATTTCAGCGTTGCGCGGGTCCAGACCAACCGTGTCAACGGTCCAACCTAATTCGATTAGCCAGGAGATTTGGTTTAGCACTCGCGGACTTTGCGAAACGTTCTTGTGGGTAAGAAAAATCGCACGGCCTCTATTTGGAAGCTTTGAGGTTTTCATTGTGTCAAATCTAGCTGGTCCAGACTCACAGCTCATTTAACCTGCGCCAGAAAATTCAACCCACGCAGCCAAGGCGGTTCGGGAAAAAGGAAGATACGCTAATCTCATCTAAGGTAAAGGACGCCGCCGCAAAGATGACTTACGTAATTGCCCTTCCATGTGTAGACGTGAAAGACAAAGCATGCATTGACGAGTGTCCAGTTGATTGCATATATGAGGGTGACCGGATGCTTTACATCCACCCTGACGAATGCGTGGACTGTGGTGCTTGCGAGCCAGTTTGCCCTGTAGAGGCGATCTACTACGAAGACGACCTGCCTGGCGAGTGGAGCGAGTACTACAAGGCGAACGTTGACTTTTTCTCCGAGATTGGTTCCCCAGGCGGTGCTGCCAAAGTAGGACCCGTTCCGGGAGACCACCCAATCGTTGCTGCCCTGCCACCTCAGGGCGAATAGTGTTTCAAGGCTTGCCGGAGTACCCCTGGCAAAAGCTAAAGCCTTATCGAGAGATTGCGGCTTCGTACTCTCAAGGCGCTATTGATCTCTCGGTCGGCAACCCGATTGACCCAACACCGGCCGTGATCCAAGCAGCGCTTGACGCCGCCTCTGACTCACCTGGCTACCCAACCACCTGGGGTGAAGTCTCCGCGAGAACAGCAGTTTGCGAGTGGTATGCGCGCAGAAGAAAGTCGCCTGGTTTATCACCTGACCAAATACTGCTCACCATCGGGTCAAAAGAATTCATTTCTTGGTTGCCTATCATGCTCGGGATTGGGGCTGGAGACGTTGTTGTTCAGCCTCGCCTGGCCTATACCGCTTATGAGGTTGGAGCTATGTTTGCGGGGGCGGAAATCTTTGTTGGCGATGAACCAAATGAGTGGCCAGAAAGCACCAAGCTGATTTGGCTCAATAGCCCAGGAAACCCAAATGGTTCCGTGCATTCAGTCGAGTTTCTCAGGCGAGCATTGGCTAGAGCGCGAGAACTTGGAGCGGTAATCGTCAATGACGAGTGCTACGCGGAAATGGGCTGGAATGCCCCATTGGGTGACTACATCCCCTGCATGCTTGATCCTGAAGTAACTGGTGGGGATTTAACCAAGGTTCTATCTATTTACTCACTCAGTAAACAGTCAAATCTTGCTGGCTATCGCGCCGCGTTTGCTGCCGGCGACGAGAAGCTCATCAAGGGTTTGGTAAACCTTCGCATGCACTCAGGAATGATGGTCCCGATGCCGGTGCAGCAGGCCATGGTTGCCGCTTTGGGTGACGATAGTCACGTTGCTACGCAGAAAGAGATCTACCGGAACCGCAGAGACGTCTTGCTGCCCGCGCTTTTGGATTATGGCTTCGAACTTTACGACTCCGAGGCAGGGCTATATTTGTGGGTTACTAAAGGGCAAAACTGCTGGGAAACCATCGCAGAGTTAGCTCAGCTAGGCATCGTCGCGGTCCCTGGAGAGTTTTACGGCGAAGCTGGGCAAAACTTTGTCAGATTCTCAATAACTGCGACTGACCAAGAGGTTTTAGAGGCTGCAAACCGTCTCAAAAATGCTCTAGGCTAGGCGGAAAGCCAACCCTCACAAAGGAGCTAGCGTTTGACTTCTAACGAGAAGGTGTCCCTTCGATACGGTGCCCATGAGGCGGAACTATCTGTTATCGAGGCGACCGAGGGTCCTGGCGGAATTGACATTTCCAAGCTGATTGCCACCACTGGCTTGAGCTCATATGACCAAGGCTTTGTCAACACCTCCTCAACTAAGAGCGCAATCACCTTCATCGACGGCGATAAAGGAATTCTTCGTCACCGCGGCTATCCAATTGAGCAGCTCGCAGCTAAGAAAAGCTTTCTAGATGTCGCTTACCTCTTGGTTTACGGAGAGCTGCCAACTGCCAGCGAGCTAGAGGCATTCGATCAAAAGCTGCGCCAGCACTCAATGATTCACCCAAACATGGTTCGCTTTTTTGAAACCTTTGAGCCCTCGGCTCACCCGATGGCAATCCTGTCATCCGCAGTCTCTGTTCTTTCAACCTTCTACAACGACTCAACTGACCCCAGAGATCCAGAGCAGGTCGAGCTGTCAACCATTCGACTACTGGCGAAACTTCCGGTGCTTACCTCCTACACCTACAAGTCCCTGGTGGGGGAGAGCTTTGTTGATCCAGACCAGTCACTGTCACTGGTTGAGAACTTCCTACGCATGACCTTTGGCCACGAAGGCCAGGAGTGGTCGGCGAATCCGGTGCTAACCAGCGCCCTGGACACTTTGTTGCTACTTCACGCTGACCACGAGCAAAACTGCAGCACCTCAACCGTGAGGCTGGTTGGTTCTTCCCACGCAAATCTGTTTGCTTCGATTTCCTCAGGCATCAACGCGCTTTCTGGGCCACTGCACGGCGGAGCGAATGAGGCCGTTTTGGACATGCTCACTTTCATCCACGAGTCTGGTGACTCGGTTCAGAAGTATGTTGAGCGCGTAAAGAACAAAGAAGACGGCATTCGCCTAATGGGCTTTGGCCACCGCGTTTACAAGTCCTTTGATCCTCGCGCCAAGATCGTAAAGTCTCACGCCGACCGCGTGCTTACTGAACTAGGTGTATCCGACCCGCTTCTAGACATTGCGAAGGAGCTGGAAGCTGCGGCTTTGGCAGATTCTTACTTCGTAGAGCGCAAGCTCTACCCAAACGTCGATTTCTACACTGGCGTTATTTACAAGGCGATGGGCTTCCCATCCCGAATGTTCACACCACTATTTGCGGTTGGTCGCCTTCCTGGATGGATTGCTCACTGGCGCGAGCAGAACGCCGATGCGACAACCAGGATCGGCCGCCCTCAGCAGGTTTACACCGGCCACACCGAGCGCTCAATCTAGGGTTTCTCGTAGATCCAAACTGCGGTATCGCCGTATGTTTTAGTACTTTGCAGTTCAAACACATCGCAGTTGACTGCTTCACTCCGGCTAGATCGTTCTACAACGACCAAGCCATCATCCGAAACGCTGGCTGTTAGAAGTTCTAGAAGTACTTCTAGGTCCGAATTTGAAAACTCATAGGGTGGGTCAATAAAAACCAGGTCGAACTTTACGCTCGCTCCCTTTAGGTATTTCATGGCTTCTAAGTTTTGAGTATTGATCTTGGGGTCGAGGCCTTGCTTACTGAGAGCCGCAACAGCACTTTGAACATTTTGCTTTAGCAATTCAAAAGCCTTGCGATCTCTTTCAATTAGAGTTACCGATTCTGCGCCTCGAGACGCAGATTCCAACCCCAGAGCACCGGTGCCAGCAAAGAGATCTAGAACAATCGCACCCTCAATAACCCCCATGGCATCCAGCCTTGCGAACAGGCTTTCTTTGACGCGATCAGAGGTTGGGCGGGTTGCCTTGGCAGCTGGCTTGAGCTGAAGCGAGCCAATAGCTCCGGCGATGATTCTGGTCACGGTTGTGAGCCTAGTGAAAAAGGC
>JACCDI011464583.1_pt1 | contig 15965 bp, 11 predicted proteins | sample 7442791 | NCBI WGS metagenome assembly JACCDI01 (sample SAMN15323434, study PRJNA562643) | freshwater metagenome | isolation source: river surface water | place: USA:Blue River Watershed | collected 2017-08-15 | reverse complement strand
GTATATAATATAATTTTTGTTTTCTTATCTTTAAGTAAATTCACAACAGCAGAAAATTGAACTATGTTAAATATTGTTTCTGTATTTTGAACAATGTAATTAAGTAGTTTCTGTGGTGTTGGATTTTCAATTATAGATTTGGTGAAACGCTTACCGAATTGCGTACCAATTACACCATTATCTGCGTCTTTCCATATTTGATTTGTATAATTATTTACTTCAGCAAAAAATGGTTTGTCTTGGAAATCCTTTCTAACACCTCCATATAATTGCTGAAATACTAATTCTTTAATTGTTTCAGGGGTTGATCCAGGAAATTGAAGTGATAATTGTTCGTATATATTTCCTGTAAATTCATATCCAGCTAATTTAGCGATTATACTTGGATGATATGCTTTAAAGTCAATTTCAATTAATTTATCATTTTCAGGAATAAATGCAGCACGTTCACCATTTGTTTTATTTAAAGCAGCAAAATTAACACCATTAAATGCATTTGATGGTCTTCCAGTTAATGTATATAAATTATATTGTGTATATATTTTACCTTTAGCTACTGAAAATTTAGGGTTAGGTAATGTACTGAAGTATTTAATAAATGGTTCTTTATCTAATTTAATACCTTGTTTTTCAATATTATAAAATAATGGAGCAATATAATGATTTAAAAACGCATATTCATCTAAATTTTCATTAATTTTATTTATAGTTTGCTCAATATGATCATATATGTTTTCATATTTTTCATAATGTTTTGCTATAGGAATTAATACTGACGGTTCAGCTGTATAGTATTTACGTTTAAAATCTGATTCAACTTTTGATTCATATTGCTCGATATTAATTTCTTGATAGTGATGATACGAATTAATTAGTTGTATGTCAATTAATTGAGGACTCAACGTAGGGAAATGGTGTAACACCGCTTTCTTATCTAATGCATATATGTTATTAACTTTAGATAGTTTAGCGAGTATATCGGTGATTGTTAATGATAATGATTCTGAATGGTTAACACATAAAATATATCCTTTATGTCCTTTAATCCAACGAACATAAATTAAACTAATGTTTTGTAAAGCAGGATGATAGTTTTCATTCGTTGGGATAATATGAATGAATGTGTCTTCACCAATATGTAACTGATCTAATTGATCTTGTTTTTCAATAATATAAAACATAACATAACCTTTTACTTAATTATAATTAAGAAACTAATATCCTAAAAATATTTTCAATCCTGGGATTATTTTATCACCTTCTTCAACTTGTGGAATTAAATCTTTACTTAAATCTAATTTAACAATTTTATAAAATGCATTTTGCATTGCTAATTGATGATCTGGGGAGTTATCTTGGACTTCTTTAATTGTTTTTGGTTCTTCGTTTGATTTTTGAATAAAAACTCTAAATCCAGTTTCAGGGTTATCATCTCCCTCAGTAAATACTCCTTTAATAATAGGAATAGCAGTAACAGCAACACCTGCTAAAGTACCAATCCCACCTGGATTTCCTATAGCCATAAGATATGCAGGTGAAGTTGGACCTGAATTTATTAATATTCTAAATAAATTACTTTCTGTTGTTTTTTCTAATGGAGTTTGTGGTTTATTTAAAACAAAAGTTGGCCCAGCAAAAGGTTGTCCTTTAATTAAATGGTATTTTCCTAAATAAGGTACACCTGTTTTCTTAAAAACCCACTGACCAGGTTTTGCATTTTTATTCTCAACTATTTGAGATCTTGGAATGTAATTTATCTTAGCCATGTTATTTATTAAGGTTTAATTCCTTCAGGATTTTTATCTGTGTAATGGTAAATTATTTGCCTAAAATGGATATTAGGTCTAAAAAATGGATTACCACTATATTTTAAATCTCCTATTTCAACAAATTTTGTAGGTAAAGTTCCATATTCACTTTTAATATTTTGCCATATAACTTGTAAATTAGATACACCTCCTTGACTATGTCGAGCATAATAATCTGATATTGGTTTATCATTTGCTGTTGTTTTACTTATAAAACCAGTCCATGCTAAATTATCATCACTTTCATTAATTTCAATTCTATAATCAACATTAAATTTTGTAATTGTTCCATCTAAATTGAAGAAAGGTGCTGTATTATCTATTACAATACTAGTTACTTTAGGCTTAATACCATCATTATACATTTTTTTCAATATATTACTTACAGCATCGTCTAAATTACGATATGCATCTTTTTCTGATAGTCCTTCTCCAAATATCCAAGTACCATTTCCTTTTTCAAGTCGATCTAAAACTAAATTTGGAGTAGCTATATTATTTTCTATATAATGTTTAACTTCTATATAATAAGGAAACTTCCATGTTGTTTTAGCTTCAGGAACTGGTAAAACTGGTACTGATGGAGCAGGTGTTGGTGAAGGTGTTGGAGCAGGTGTTGGTGAAGGTGTTGGTGAAGGTGTTGGAGCAGGTGTTGGTGAAGGTGTTGAAGTTACTGGAGTTGGGGATGGTGTAGGTGCTGGGGTTGGTGCTGGGGTTGGTACTGGGGTTGGTGCTGGGGTTGGTGCTGGGGTTGGTGCTGGAGTTGAAGTTGATGATGGAGGAGTTGCGGCATTTCTACATCTTCTTCCAAAGTGAAAATGGGGTCCTGATGCGTGTTGCTTATTATCATAGTTGTATGATGGATGGTAATATTCATTTAAAAATTGATATTCCTCTCCATTTATTTTAATATTATGCCAATACTTATTACTACCAACTGGAACTCCACCAAAACCACCTACAAATCTTGCTTCAACTTTTTCTATAATTCCTCTTTCATTTTGTGTTCCACTTATTGTACCATCGTAATATGGATTTCCTCCAACTTGAGTTATTTTTTCACCTGCGGCTGCACAGAAATTTGCCCAAAGAGTTGCTGGTCCTGGATTTGGATTATTGCTAGGATTTGAGGGTCCACGAGTATATAGTCGTTTAAGAGCCGGTACGGTTGAAAATCTAGGTTTTACTGTGCTTCCTATTATACCATTAATTTGAAAATCTATAGCATTTCCTATAGGATGAACACTATTTCGATTTCGAGATGTTCTTCTATATTTAGCAGAAGAAATAATTAGTGATGCAACTCCTGCTCTTTTAAATTCCTCTATTATAACTTGAGCAGCCTTATACATTTGAGGTACTACTTTTGCAAAACTTCCTTTTGGCACACATGTTACTTCAAATAGACCTGGTTTATGAAATTCAGCTACTAAATTATTTACATCTTCTGTAGGATCACCACAACCTGTATCTACGACTTCAAGTTCTCCTTCATCATTAATATAAACAATTTTATCATAATTTCCTATAGTTGAAGGGGTAACAGTATTACTAGTTAAATCAACAGGATAAGCTTGAATTGTAGTAGTCCAATCATTTTCAGTTATATCGTGACTTAATCCAGTAATAGTATATCCTAATTCTTTGGTTGAATTTCTGTAAAATTTAGGAATAAAATTATTATCTACTTTAAATATGTTTCCTATTACAAGTCCTGAAATTCCATCTATAGTTAATGATAACTGAGTTGGTAATATTGATTTATTAGAATTATCTAAAATTTTACCTGTTGACGTAAAATATGCTATTATATCTCTTAATGAATTTGAATAAGCACCTGAAAGAGAAGCATCATAGTTTGGTTTATATACATTTGTTATAAGACCAAGACCGGGAAATGATCCAATAAAAGACTTAAGATCAAGCTCCTTACTAACAAGTTCTTTTCCAAATAAATTTTTTAAATATTTACTTACTAAATATGATAAATTTTGTATAAAATTTAATTCCTTATCAGCAGACTCTCGATCATCAGTAAATGTATTATCTTTAAATGGTAAATTTCTATCAATAATGTTATTATTATATGATGTTAATGAAGTATTATCATAGGCTAATTTTCCAGGTTCTGCTTGAGCAGAAATAGCCATCATAGAAACTTGATTAGAAAATACCTGTGATTCTAATTTTAAATCACGAAGTATACTATCATTAGTTCCTATATTAAATTGAAAATATTTTCTATCCTTAAATTTATTTATATAATTTACATCTATAATACGAGCTACTCCATCAATAGGATCAATATGGATTTTAAAGTTATTTACATTACCTAAAGATGTTTGAAGACTTTGTATTAAAGTATCAAAAAATTTACCTAAACTTAAAGTATTTTTTCCTGATTGGTCTGTAACTAAAATGTTTGGGCTTTTAGATAACATATACACATATTTTAAATTAATATATATATGTCCAATATCTCCATAATTTGATTCTGAATCTGCACCTAATGCCGTTTTATCCCATTTAAATTTTCTAAAAAAGAATTTATTAAAAAGTTCTAATATTTTATCTAAGTCCCTTAAATCATTACCAACTTGATTTTGTCGAGCAGCCCCATTTTGTATTCGTTCAACTGCTGGGGCTTGACTTTGCAATTCAGCATCTAAAGCTGTATTTATAGTACGTGCTTCTTTTATAACTTCTTTATATGTATTTTGATTTGCTGGGTTACTAAAAGCAGAACTAAGAAATCGAGTTCCATAAGGATCAATACTTTCTTCAACCATTTTTCCAAATGTGCCCGCATTACTATTAAAAGCAGTAGTACTACGGAATAAATCTCTCAGTGGAAGCTTTGAAAGAATAATAGGACCTGATGTTGGGTCATTAAGTCTTGGCCATTGTCTTAATCCTGTACTATCGTTTCCTCCACGTATAATTTGAAAAATATCTTGAACCGCTTGATAAAATTTCCCAACAGTTGGAAGTTGATCAACATCAAATGGGGCTTTTAAACTTAAAGCATTATCTCTAACCCGACCTATATCAGCAAATATTCCATCATAATCATAAGATGCAGGAGGAATATATCCACTCACCCCATTATCATAATAAAGAGCATTTAACCACTGAATAATTTTATCTTTTAAATAACTTGTATATGATGTGTTAGGTAATACACCAGGAATTGGAGGATCATCATCTACTGCAATTTTTGCTCCTTTTGCTATTTTAACCCATTCTTCTGTATTAATCCAACAAATATCAGGATTAGTAGATATCATTAAATCATTATACAAACATAATAAAGGTTCATCAACATTTCCAGTTTTATTGTAACTTCTTACTCTTGTAGATATTTCTGTTAAACTACCTCTACTCGCACGTTTTTTACTTTTTGGATCAACTGTGTCGTCAAATGCATAAGGTAAATTATATTCATTAATTAAATCACAAAATGATCTTAATGTAATATAGTAGTTATTTATACCGTCTAAAAATACTGTACCTTTATCTGTAGGTTCTGGATCTGTTGTAGAATGATATGGTAAAAAAGCATAATCCATCTGTATTTTACTACTATCTCTTCTTTTAGGAATATATACAGTCTGTTTTCTTCCAGGATCGTTTATACTACCTGAAATATATTCATATCTACAAGTTTTATATGTTTCGTATATTAATCCAGATAATATATTTTCGGAGTATTCATTATTAAGTCTAATTATATCATCATTCTGGATATTTCCTGTTATGATTTTAGGAAGAAATAATCCTTTAAAAGGAGCAGATTGAGCTTGTTTACTATTTTCATTTCCAAAAGATGTATATGGTACAGCATCGGCTAATGAATAATTTAACTTTATGGATTCGGCGACTTCACCTGTAGATATGATTTCAGTCATGCAATCATACCCACCATCATTTCTATATGACCATTTATAGTTAACTACATATCCAAAAAACGCATCGTAATGACCATTTTGATTTATAGATTGTTTGTATAAATCAGTTAAATAATCTTTAAGAGTTCTATGGGTACCACCAATTAGATCATTAAAAAAATTATTTTTAAATGTGGTTTGTTTTAATTTATCATTATTGTCTAAATAAATATTTCTACCAAATTCTAATAATACAGTATACCCAGGTCTCATGTATAGAGCTTCTAGAGTTTCGAGTTGTTTGATATCCCAACATTGAAAATTAACTGTAGCTTTTCTAACTGAACCATAAGCACCAATACTTTCTACTTTTAAAGAAGTAATACCAGCCATTGGTCTCATTCCTAAAATATATGGATTTCCATCAATATCAGTATGGCTATAAGAGGAATTTCCTCTATTAAGAGGACTATTTAAAATTTTATCAAATGTTGAAGCATTAATTCCATATTTTTGAGAATAAAATACTCCACCTGTATCAGGATTTGTATACTTAAATACAGTACCACCAAGTAATACATTATTTTCAGCAGGTAATTTACTACCATCAATATTAACTGATGATTGTAATTTAACAAATGAACCATTTGAATTTAAAAACGATAATTCAACAGGAGTTCTTTCTTCTTTACCCATTAGTTCTTGTCTTTTTTCTAATTGTTTGACAAGAGTTTTAGCTATAGGTTCATTAAATATTGACATAACTTTATATACCGTTTAATTCATTAAATAACTGTAATACATAATTAGCATTGATTGGAATTCTAAGCTGAGTTCCTGGTTTAGGATATATTGAGCCTTTTGTTATATTATTATTTGCTACTGAAATAATCCACCATAATTCTGGATCACCATAATAATCATATGCTATTGTATCTAAGCGATCTCCAATAATAGTAATAACATAATTATCCGTTGCTAAGTAAGGAACATCAGGGTAAATTTTACCTTTATAATATGATTTGCCGTCTAATGTTTTATTTATTATATTACTATCGTATCTCATAATATGTTATGATTTATTATCTTGGAACTGGAACTAATTCACCGTTGAATTCTTCAAAATCTTTATTTACGTACCTTATTTCTTCAGTTCTTGCTGGTGGTTGGTTTAGTTCATCCGCTCGTTTATAATATTCTTCTTGTTGATTATTAAAAGCAGCAAGTGCTTGGTTTTGAGCTTCAATCGCCGCAGCCCTTAATTCTGCTTGTAATTGTGCTTCATACCCACCACGTGCACTTCTTAATGCAGCCATCTCTTGTAAATACGATTCTTCACCATCTATTTCTTCATAACTGTTTAAAGATTTTCCAAGACCTCCTAAGAATCCTGTCGGATACCACTGAGGAATATTTTGATGGATTGGTTTAAAACTAATATCAGCAACTAAATAATGAGCTAATTGTTCATCAATATCCCAGCTAGAATCATTAGGAATAGTAATTGAGACATTTGTTATAATCCCTGGTTCTCCTAAAATACTAGTAAATAGTTTTGGTGAAAAATAATTACCTAATTTTAAATAGGTAATTACTCCACCTAATTTACTACTACCTGTATTTGATGAATTTTTACCATCTCTTGAATAACTTCCAGCCGTTATTGTTGCTAATGAAGATAAAGCTTGGTGTCTGTCTCTTAATTCTTTAAAATTAAAACATGGAATTTGTAAAGTAAATGATATTTCTCGTGAAAATTTTGAATAAGTATGAAATGTTTCTGATCTACCAATATAATTAATATCACCCCATGTTGAATTATAATTATCTTTAAAATTACTTATATAAGATCCAAAATATAAAATTACCTCACTATCAGGTATAGGGTTACCAGTATTTTCATCATATAAAACAAATGGCTTTCCTGTAAATGGGTCTATTGGGGTAAAAACAACATTATTTACAGTTTCATTTTTAGCTCTAATTTCATCTTTATTTGTACTTGTTTGGTCGTTTGATTTTTTAAATTTATCTAAAGTTCTATTAAAAGTACTAAATTTACCTTTTTTACCAAAATACTTATATGTTGACTTCTTTTGTTTATCTACAGTTGCATACACACTTGCAACAATTTCTTCAGTAAAATTATAAGTAATTTTATTATCATCTACTACAGTAGCAGCAGGGAATCTTCTATTTTTAGGTCGATTTGTTTGTAGAACTGTTCTATAATTTGGTGTGTTACCGTGTTTATATACTTTATTATCTATTTGTTTTGGTTGACCTGAATATCCTTCATATAAATCCGTTTTTGTATCTTCAAAATATTGTTTAGAAATTTGAGTTGGAATTGTCGTTGGTGCCTCTCCTTCTAATAAATTACGTAATTTAAATAAACTACTATTAGCTGCATTTTTAATTTTGTTTTGATTTAATAAACCTGAAGTATTATCAAATCGTCTAATAATAGTAGGTCCAACTCCATTTAAAGAACCTGGCCCTCCTTCATATTGATCAATGATATTATTAGTTAATGGAGCGGCAAATCTATCAATAATTGCTAATTGATTATTTGCAACATTAAAACCTTTAGTTATATTATCTATAGCAGAAACAACTCTTGGACTATTTGTTAATCCTAATGAATTAGCAATACCTAATCCTTGATTAAAAAATGTATTTGCTTTATTTGTAAATGTACGAAGACTTCTTAATCCATTTGTTAATTTTTCAGCAAATCTTTTAGTATTTTTTTGGATTTCAAGACCAGTAGCTAATGATTTATTTAATATTACTAATCTATTTCTATTTCCTTCACCATCATTATTTTGAGTAACAATATTTAAATATTTGTCACTATCTAACATGATATTGGTTGCTCCAAATCTATCGTAGTGATTATATCCTGAATAAGGATCTAAACCTATTTGATCTAATGTATTTTGAGGATTATATACTTGTAAAGCTGATATAGCATTTCTTGTTGCTGGTCGTTTAACAAGACTAATAGCTGTTAAAGCAGTGTCTGTTCTAAGGCCATTTTTTAATATATCAGATCCAACATCAATCGCTGTTTTTATAAGATCTGGGTTGATGTTTAATGATCCTACATTAAATAATCCTTGTACACCTTCTAATCTAGTATTAGATAATTGAAGACCAATTTGTTTATTTATAAAATCTTTTCCTCGAGGTGTTTTAAGGAATCTTGTTATTCGTTCTTGATTTTCTAAGGCAACATCTTTTTCTTTTGGTATTACTCCAATATATCCGGCATCAGCGTAAGGATCCTCAGGTAAAGATTTAACAATAAGAGGTTCATCAGCAATTTGTTGCTTAAATCCATCCCTAGCATCACTAAATTTTAATGATGTAAATTGAGTTTCACCTAATTTATCAAATAATAAACGACCTGGTCTATTTTTAGACACATTTGCCATCATAGGTTTAGGTGTGCCTTTAGGAGTATTTGTTGGAGGAGTATTTGTAACTTCTCCAGGTTTTTGTCCTATAGGATTATCTGCTCCAGGGAATGCGAATGCCATATATTAAAAATTAAAAACGAGGAAGTGTAAGTTGATCCTTTTCAAATAATGATTTATAAGTTTTTGTTGACGAATATGATGGAATAGCATCTTTCGTAGTATTTATATTTCTTCCTTTAACTGACGGGCTTGATGGAGCAATAAATGTTGCTGAAGAACCTTCATCTATAGTAGAAGCAGAAGGAATTGCTGGGTTTAATGCTGTAGTTTGATATTTTTTAGTGTAAGATTTATCTGTTAATATTGATTTAACTTCAGGAGTATTTGTTGTTGACGCTTCTTTATGAAGTGTAGATCCTTTTTGTGCTATAGTATTACTTATGCTATCACCATCTATAAATCCTTTACCTTTACCGCTTCCATTAATTTCACTGGTAGTATATTCTAAAGCAGATCCTTTAATATCTCCTTTATATGAACCAACAAGTTTAGTTCCGTCTTTTGTAAATTTTTCAAAAATTCCCATATTATTATTTATTTTGGAAGATTATCATTATATTTTCCACCTTTAATACTTTTAAATTTATTATTATTAAAAGTATCTCCTTCATCTAAAATAGATGATTTTCTTACAATTTTAGGATTATTATTAATTGAAGATTGATAATGCAATGTTGAAGTTTTTACTTCAGTATTGAATCGTGGCTTTTCACCTCCAAATCCTAATGTTCTACTTATATTGTTTAGTAAGCTCATGATGTATTTTATTATAAATATTAAAATTATATCTTTACTCCAAGAGTTTTATTTTGTTCTCTTGAAATAAATGGTGCAAATTCTGAAGGTTTACTTACTGAAGTTAATTTTATATTACTCATAGCTTGAGCTAATCTATCATAATCAAATTCAGGCATTGAAGGTTGAGATAAATTTATTGCACCTTGAGGGCCTGAATATACATCATTACCTCTAAACAAATTAGTACCTGCAATTACTGTATCATTATTATTTAATGCATATGTACCTTGTGGTGTAATTAATGTGCGTTCTCCATATCCAGATATTAAATCATCTGCGGTAGATGATTTTGCTGATCCAACAGCAGCCATTACACCACCTGCTACTGCGGCTGTTAAAGCTAAACCACCAAGTACAGCCCAAGGACTGATGAATGCTTCTGTAGCACCTGCTGCTATTGCAGCTTCTGTTAATGCTGCAGCTAATGATACAACACTACTAATTATACTAGCAAATGAAAGAGCAGTAATTAATCCTAAAGTACTATATACTAAAAACGAACTACTCGCAAAATCAGCCATCAAATCAACTAATTTACCCATAGGACCATCTAAAACATTACCTAGTAGTCCAGATAATTTTTCAATAGCGGCATTAAATTTGTCTTGAGCAGATAAAGCTGATGCTCGTTTTGCGGCTTCCTCACCTAATAAAGCAACAATTTGAGTTCTTGATTTACCTTGGGTTTCTAATTTTAATAATTGATCTGATAATTCTTGAGTTTCTAATCCTAATGCTTTAGCCATTGATGATCGCTGAATAGCGTTCATTTGGCTAAATGTATTATAATCAACTTGTTGACCTACTAATTCTTTAGCAGCACCAACTAAATCATTATTTAATGCTAATTCTCTAGCTTTATCTAAATTAATATTACGACCAGTAATTAAACTAGCTTCTAATGTATTTTGAATTGATGTTTGCCAATCTAATAAAGCATTAGCTTGTTTTTGTACTGTTTCTAATGAAGTACCTAATCCCTTCATTTCAGCTACTGCTTTAGCTAATTCAACAGGATTGCCTTTAAAATTAGCAAGTAATAATGATGAAGATTTACCTGCTTCTTCTAATACATCTCGAACATTTAACTGAATTCCATACTGAGAAGAGATAGCAGAAACTGCTCCAGAAGCATCATCAGTAATAGATTTCATACTTCTACTAGTAATGATAGATGCTTTAGCTAATCCTCCAGCTGCTTCTTCAGATAAACCAATTCGTTTAGTTAAATTGATAAATCCAATATTTAAATCATCAGAAAAACGTTTGCTAAATCCTAATTGCTTACTTAATGCAGCATTTGAAGCTAGTAATTTATCTGTAGTAATAAATGTATCTCCACTAGCATTAGCAACATCAATGAATGCTTCACGTAGAGCATATGCTTCATTTTTACTTAATAATAATGCTTTTTGTAAATCAGTTACTTGAGAACTTGCTTTAAATGCTTGTTGAATAAAGAATCCTAAAGATAAAGTAGATATACTTTGAGAAGCGGCTTTAAATCCTGCTACTAATGGATCTGTTCCTTTTAAATTAGCTTCTTTTAATGCTGCTGATATATCTTTAAATGGTTTAGCTAATGTAGGACCTACTACAGGTATTTTTGATAGGAAATCGCCTATTTTATCAAAATATTTAGAATTATCATTCAGTTCTTTAGCTACTGATAACACATCATTTGTTGTGTTTAATATCTCTTGAGAGATTGATATTTCTTCATATTTTTTAGCTATTAATTTATTTAAAAATGCAGCTTCAGTTACACTAGCATTTTGTTTTAATAAATTTAGTCGGTTTAATTCAATTTGATCTGCACGTAATTTTTTAGTTAATTCTTTGGTTTGACTTTGAAGTTTATTTACTTCTTTTCTATTAGTAAGGTCTTTTGCAGATATTTTAGATAGTTCTTTGACTAAATCCCTAGTTTTAACATTATTATCTCTAACTATACCAAAATTAGCAGCTAATTGGGATGATGATTGAATAAGGTTATTCATTTCTCGAGTAACAGAAGCTAAATTAGCCTTAAGATCCCCGGCATCAACATTAATATCCTCAATTTTTTTATTTATATCTTCAGCCATTATAAATTAATTATATAATATAAATATAAAAAGCGCCTATTTTCTAGGCGCCTTATATGAATAATCAGGGGTAATATTTGGACGTGCTAATTTATTTGGAGGATCATTCGAAACTTGTTTATTTCGTTTTTCCATTTCATTTTTTTCCTTTTCGTAAAATTCTTTTATTTTTTCAAATGTAAATTTACGAAGCCATAAAGGCATATTATAAACATCATTCCAAGTATATCCTCCTTTACCATGAAATACTATCTCATGTATTTGAGAAAACACAGATAATCTATACGGTTGAGTCAGGCCAAAAAAAGTTTAAGCCAATAGGCAATGATACACCCTCCTTTGTGTAACCATCTTTTTCAATAGTAATAGACATATCTACTCCAGGAGCCATTTGCGCGTAATGCTGGCGTAAAGCACGTGCATCTTGTGCAGTAAGATAAGTATCGACGAACTCGCGTATATCTTTCTTTTCGCGTTTACCTTCAACTGATGTTATCAGATGTTTTAAACGAGTAGTAGTTTCAAATGAACGATCTGGTTGAATTTTGGATAATCCTTTTAATTCTTGATCGATATTTTTCTCATCACTATGTGATAATATTTTAAAAGTAACTAGATTTTTTGATTGAGGTAAAGTAAATTCGAATTCATTAACTCCTTCTACTATAGATGAAGTATCTATTTCTTTTTCTTTTAAAGAAGTTAAATCTACTATATATTCATCTTCAGTTCCTTTCTGCTCATTATAAAATTTAATTGGATAATCTTTACCGTATCCTAAAATACGAGCAGCAATCATAATTGCATCTTTATCCCCAACTAACAAATCATTATAATTAATAGAACTAACAATTAATTCCTGGAGTAATTTATCAATTACAGTTCCGTTTTTAATATAATTAACATTAGTTAAAATATCTTCATGTTTTGCTGACATATATGACATTTCAACTTCACCTTTAGATAATGGGTTATCTTTTGGGTATAATAGACCTTTTGATGGGAGAGTTACCGTTTCGGTAGGTAATTTAAATTTTGATTCCATATAACAATTTTATTGTGTGTATATAAATATATAAAAGAAAAAACCCCTCGACAATATGCCGAGAGGTTTTTATTATTATTCACAATCAAATTTTAATAATTCAATACGCAGTAATCCATAGCAATTGTTATTTGAATAGAAACAGCTGCTTCGTTTGCCCAATCGTAATCGCCAAAATTAGCAGATTTACAATAAGCACCTTTGATAATCCATTCAGAAACAACATCACCAACTGGTCCTAATACGTTCATTACTAAGTCTTTCTTATAAAAATCTGAGTAACCATCACGTCCTGTTACTGATTCGTGTGCTAAACGAGCCCACTCCATAATTGCTTGAGCACCTGATGGTGTTACTGGATCGTATAATGTCATAGTCATATCTTGCCATCTTACTTTACCTTTAACTTTGCGGTAAGTGTTGATATGATCTAAAATAATTTCACCAGCTTCAAATTGAGGAGAAGCTACTGATTTGATTAAATATGATGGGATACCATCTATATACATTACGAAACGGTTTTGAACCTTAGGTTCAAAAGCCGTAAACATAATTTCTGAAGGATCTAATACTGCCATTGTTTATATTTTGTTTATTATAAATATCAATTATTTAAATTTTTTATTATGCTGGGAAAGTAGCTCCAGTTGGTTGAAGTGTAAAATCCAAGATAATAAATTCAGCAGTTCTAGTAGGTTGAACATAAATCTGACCAACTAATTGATTACGATCAATAATATCTGCTGTGTTGTTTGATTCATCCATTACCACTTTATAAGCAAATAATCCTTGACGTGAAACTACTTGTTCCATATATGGATTAACTACTGATAAGAAACGGTTACGAGTGATTGCTGTATTTTGTTCAAATACTAATTCACGAGAAACTGATGAAACAAAACGTTTCAAGTTAATCAATAAACGACGAACATTAATACGATCTAATGCAGTAGCACGTTTTTGGAATGTTTTCTGACCAAATGCTACAACACCTTGTACTCCTGGGAATGATGCTAATGGATTTACATTTGCTTCGTATAATGTATCTCTATCAGTTGCTGATAATTTACGTTCAACATCACTTACTGTAATACCTCCACGATTTAAACCTGCTGGAGCAAACCATTCAGCACCTACTGCATCATTGTACGCAAATACACCACCCATTACTACGGAAGGTGGAACCCATACTGAACGACCTAAACCTGGGCTTTGAAGTTGTACCCACGGCCAATATCCAGCACCATAGTTAGAATTTGAACCTCCAGCAGCTATAATAGCATTTGCTTTAGTATCTCCATAAGGAACTAAATCTTGAATTGCGAATGCATCACCACGTCCTTCTACTGTTGAAACAGCAATTGGAGATGAAATATTAGCATGAGCTCCTAAAAACAAACCTGGAGTTAATAATAAGTTAAAGCTATATTCGTCTTTATTTGAAAGTAATGTTAATGCTTTTTCGTAATCTGTATCAACAAATCCTTGAGCATTTGTTGCTGATGTAGTTATTTCATCATAGAAAAATCCAATTTTATCAGTTGCAGCTATACCACCACTAAATGAACCACCATATGAACCTGAACCATTTGTTGGTAATGATCCGCTATAAAGTGATGCTTTAAAATTACCATCATTATCTATAGAATCAACATGTGGAGTTGTAACTGAAGCTACACGAACATATTTAGATCTACCAGCATATGATCCTGTAAGTTGAACATAAGATCCATCTCCTGTATCAGGAACATATACTAATTTTTGATCTCCAATTACACGAGAAATATAATTAGGTGATTGTGGATCTAATGTTAGATTTGTATATGTTGCTTCTACTGGGTTTGGTAATAATGTTGTATCATCACCTCTACGAATTGTAAGGGAGAATGTACCTTTTGTATTATTTACATTTGAAACTTCCCAACGAACATTAGATGCAGATCCAGAAGCTAAAGCACCACCTGCAGAAATTGGTCCTACGTTGTTTGCTTCAGTCCCAAAGTTTTTAGATTCTAAAACAAATGATGTTGTTTCTGTTGTTGTGTTACTACCACCAGCTAAAGCGAATAATGTTGAGAAAGTACTAGCAGAACCTGTAGCTATTGTAATTCCATTATATCCACTACCAGCATTAGAAGCTGAAATAATTACTAATCCAGCACTTGCAGAAGCAACTAATAAATTAGCAGAAGTAGCGGTTGAACCTGATAATGCACTGTTAATTTCAGTAATTAAATTAGTAGCACTTCCAGCTGCTGTTGAACCTGTGCTAAAGAAATATAAATTTCCATCTGTATCATCTGATGGAATTGGATTTCCTGAAGCAATAAAACGGTATACACTTGATCCGTAAGTAATTTTTACTTCATCATTATCAACAAATGCATTAGACAATGTTCCACTTCCTGTAGCTATAGAATTTCCAGTTGAAACTAATGTTGTAACATTTGCTTGAGCATATGTGTTATAATTTGAACCAGAAACAATACGAGTTACTAACAATGATCTACCTTGTTGCTCAAAGTATTGTCTAGCTGCTAATGATGTAAAATATTCGTAATATTGACTTCCTGATTTGAATGTGTCTCCAAAAATAGAAAGAAATTCAGAGTATGAGGTAACTACTGTAGGAACTAATGGGCGTCCTTTAACTGTTGGTCCAACAATTGCGGCTCCAGTCACAACAGGTCCTCTTGTAACTAATGTTTGGTCACTTTCGTTAACAAATACATTAGGTGATATAATTTTTTCTGCCATTGCTATTTAATGATTATAATTTGGGTATTTCTACAATAAATATATAGTACCTATTTAAAAACGAAAGGGAAGCTATGATAGCTCCCCTGTTTCTATAT